>Ga0126342_10021328_pt1 | contig 10809 bp, 8 predicted proteins | sample Cyp1metagenome_FD_92528 | JGI IMG/M metagenome (GOLD analysis project Ga0126342, IMG submission 92528) | Coral microbial communities from Lord Howe Island, Old Settlement Bay, Australia - Cyphastrea 1 metagenome | ecosystem: Host-associated > Invertebrates > Cnidaria > Coral ... | reverse complement strand
TTAAACCCTTATTGAAGATCTTCAATGAATGGAAGAGTTTAACGGGGGTGGGAGAATTAAACCCTTATTGAAGATCTTCAATGAATGTAAGAGTTTAACGGGGGTGGGAGAATTAAACCCTTAGTGAAGATCTTCAATGAATGTAAGAGTTTAACGGTGGTGGGAGAATTAAACCCTTATTGAAGATCTTCAATGAATGGAAGAGTTTAACGGGGGTGGGAGAATTAAGCCCTTATTGAAGAATCTTCAATGAATGTAGAGGTTTAACGGGGGTGGGAGAATTAAACCCTTATTGAAGAATCTTCAATGAATGTAGAAGTTTAACGGGGGTGGGAGAATTTATATGAAATGTATAGTGTGAACAAAAAATCCTTGTAATTTACGCTATTCTGGGCTTGGGCAACACAAGGGGCCTGTGGGTAATATTACATATTATAATATTATTGAGTTACAGTAACATTCATAGTCCCTGTCAAACCATGTGATTTCATCCCCTGTCATGGTTTCTTGGTGGGCAAGGGGATGAGAAACATAAGTCAAATATGGACAGAAAACTAGACCTTAGAGGTTTCTTTTTGTGGGTTGCCATGTGTGAAATGGATTGAACATGTATTGCAAATAGCTTACCTTGGTCGTTTGAGGAGGATCTAGCCAACAAAAATCGGTTGTCGAGGTTGCCTCGCTCCACGGAAGCGCAGATTGATGTGCCTCAAGAGGACAGGATCTTAACAAAAAGGCGTTCCTGAGACTGTTTGCGACGACTGTTTGGCGTAGAAGAACAGACAGTTTTCAATGGTTTAGGGGGATTCACAGAGATTTTGGGATCATAGAACGGAGGTATTGAATGTTGAGGGGATCGGATTGGAACAGGAGCTGCTTCTGGGCTACTGTGCAGAAAGCCTAGCACCAGGTGCTTGGATCGACGATGACAGTGGATGTGAAGGTTTCACGAAACAACTTGGGACATGTGTATATACGTATACATATATATATATATATATATTTACATATATCTGTACATATATCTATCCATACATATGTAAATATGTATATATATATACATGTGTATATACACATAATAGACTGCTGGCTGATTTTTTTTTTGCAAGCTGATCCTCAAAGCCATCATTGTTCACCAACATCCAACATGATCAGCTCGCCGCAGGCACCCGTTCTGGCTTGGGCCCCTGTCTTCGAAGCAATCCAACAACAACAGCAACAGCAACAACAACAAATAATACAAATTCAAAAAGGTCACATCTATATGAATATATGATAATATATATATTATATATATATATATGTTTTTTTACAGATAGTTATAAATATGTTTGATTTACAGTAGATTTACCTCGATCTTTACCCATCTCGTCTTGCCGGTGTCCGCCAGTTTTTTTTTTCCAGGTCCTGCGACATCCTCCAACTCTTGGAGGCATCGTTCATACCAGGAGACACTGGAAACTATGGCAAAATTGGAAGTTGCTTTATATAGTTGCTACATAATATGTATATATATATATATTAACATCTGTCAATATATGTGAATATTTCTTAATATGTGTTGATATAATCGTGTGCATCAAAAATATTGTTGAGGCCAGAAAGGTGGTGGCCAATCCACAAGTGGGGATATAAACATCCAAGACTTGCTAGTGACACGAACAATATAAACAATCATGGGAATATACACAGGAGTTTGGTGAGGATGTCGTTGTTTTGTTTTGTTGGTGGCTGTGTGGATATGACAATCACTTTGCTTGATGATGGACATGATGGACGCTACATGACGCCATCATATGATAGAATATGATAAGAAAACTCACTGGAGTTTTCCCTCTGGTAAACTAACATAACTATGGAAAATCACAATTTTTTTTAGGGAAAATCCACTATAAATGGCCATTTTCAATAGCTATGTTAGTTTACCAGAGGGTACATCTTCAGTCCCAGAGGCTCAGTCCAAGTGCCAGGCCATCTCATCTCCCACCAAAGTGCGAAGAGGAGTCCAAGCATCATCAGAACTTGGTGCGCTCACGGCGCTTTCAGGGTTGGCTATCGGCTTTTAAGGGGCTAACCCATTGATACAGTATCTGTATCATATAGATATAGAAAGATGGATGGATGGATGGATAGATAGATAGATAGATGTTACTCGTACTAAGATCTAGGATTAACTGAGTTTTATTATCGTGATTATTCTCATTATCAAGTGTCAATTTGTTTCGGTGGCCAGATTGACATGACATGATCAATGGCTAAAGGCCAACGGTGGGATGGAGATGCAGCGAATACTGGGAGACATGAACAAGATATGACATGGAGATGGTACCTTGTACTGTAGTTGGTATATATATATATACATATATGTATATATATATATATATATAATTATATATATATATAGTCAGATTCAATTTATCACCATTTCAGATTCGGATGTGATTTTTGCGTTTAGGGATTACAAGCCCAACATACAAGAAAGCACAGGCAAGAAATCACAGCCGGGCGACAGGTGCGAGAACTGGAAAGAAGCGCTTGGGGCCTCAGCGCATTTCCTGTGCACAAATATATTTCTAGTTGTTCATTGTGTAATATGTTCATGGTAGTTTTCCATCTTTCCATCCCTGTGGCTGCCATGATTCATGCAAAAGACTAGTCTTGGTCGGAAAAGTTGCTACTCAACCAGATAGACATATTTGTGTGCCGATGAAAGGTTTCAGTGAGATCGTGCTGGAAACTATGCGCCCTATAATTACTGCAGAGACTCTGTAGCGCGTTGACGAAAGCATAGTGGCGGTCCACAGTAGCGATACATGAGGTTGCAAAATGATGTAAAATGTCAATATGTCATGCATGTTGACCAATGCTTGTCAATGGATGTCAATGGAGTGATATGATAAAACGATATAAAACGGGTTTCACCAATGTATCACCACAAAGTTGCCATGCTCTCATAGCATTCCATGGCGTTACAGGTTCAACGTCGGCTTCTTCAAGAACAGCGGGAGGTGCGTTTGTTTTTCCTGTTCTGTTTTCAATGCTATCGAAACCGAAAATGGGAAGCCTGAATTTCAATATTTGGTTAAAACATATGAAATATTATAAAATCTATAGAGCTAACATGAGCTAACTACAACCGCATCTATCAAATCATATAAAATAGATAGAGCTAACTACAAGCGTTGTATCTGTACCAGAGGCTATCCCTAAACCCGTGCAGGAGCAGCAGCGTCAGCAACGTGAGCAACGCCGCGAGCGGCGGTTGCAGGAGCATACAGAGCTCTGGTTTCAGCTCCTCCCAAACTTCGTGCCAGGCTGGGAGAACGGTTGGTTCATCCGGGATGGTCAGGATGAATCTTCCAACGCGTTGCGTCTTAGGCGTTGCCCATTGGTCAAATCCACATTGAGTGGATCAAAGATCATTAGCCCAATCTCCTGGTTTCCTCTGAAAAGGGGCAAAGGTTTGACATATCCATTTTTGTCCGTTCTTGATGCTTTGGCCCGTTTTTTTGCCGAACATTTTGCTGACATCCTTGAATGTTTTGCTTATCTTATCCAAATGTATCCCAACAATTCCCATCAGAAGATGGGAATATTCCATGATTTTCCATCCAGAATGGTTATCTGGTTGGTGGTTTGGAACATTTTTTTTTTAATTTTCCACATATTGGGAATGTCATCATCCCAACTGACTTTCATATTTTTCAGGGGGGTAGGTACTGTATACCACCAACCAGTAATATAATTCCTAATTACATACCCTTTGGTAAACTAACATAACTATGGAAAATCACCATGTTTCATGGGAAAAACACAATTTTTCATGGGAAAATCCACCAACCAGTTATTTTAAGCAACTTTTCCATGAGAATCTGAGGGCCGGGATGACTTGTGATTCCAGGCGAAGGCGTCACGGCGCGGATGCAGCGGCTATGGCGCCAGGGCTTACCACCGAAGGTGCGAGAGGCGCTTCAGATGGAGGCATCATAGATTTCATTGTAATACAGTAATGATTAATGATGATGCAAAAATATTATGATATATTGATAATAGATGATATATTGATAATAGTAATTTAGATATTAGGCATCATTATGATAGTAATATTGAGGAATACTGACATATACTAAATCATGAGGATGGTTTATGGCATCGGGTTTACCACATTTAGTTTGTGGATGTTTGCAGCTATAAACCTGCATTGAATTTGCGGATGTTCCATTCTGTGGAAAGGTCAATGGGGTATTCAATCATAATATGGCCATTTAATAGGAACATTGTGACAAACAGATAAATAATGGAGTTTTGGGATACCCTATTCCCAGACAGAGCCATGTATAGACATTGTACAAGTACATGAGTTAATATCAATGTTGGCATGCTAGTTTGAAGCCAGTTGATACATGTCAATATGTTACTATGTATGTAAGTTACATAAGAATATACGAATTGTATGGTTAATTGGTTAATGGATATTGAATGTAGTTCATTTCATGGTGATCTTAATTATATAATTGTGGACTCTATTACAATTATAACCTCCATTACAGTTTCAGTGATGTTGCGGCTGAACAAAAAAGCAAATTATCAGATGGATTATTTTTACATTTGAGAACTGATTGAACATTGGGAATATGGGGTATGGGCCTAAGATTTAAACCAGTTGCTAGTCATGGATAGGAATTGAATTATCCCAGTTTCATTGTGATTTAATCTACTCCTCCATGACTCCTTCCAAACAAATCTTCTTGGCATTCTTGACTAACAGAGAAGGGAGGGAGGGGGTTGTGGATACGAGGGATTGACATTGGCTTTCTGATGCAGTGGAAATTGCACTGACTCATTTCACCCTTGGGTTGATTGTGGATTATTATATACTCCATGTTACCAGTATGGTGGATAAAACACCCCTACAGTATGCAGGTGTTGTGGCCGGTGGCCATCGGAAATGTGTGGTAGCTCAGGGGGTATGGCGGTCAAGTCATAAAAACTGTGGTGCGAACAATTGACCCTACCCGTGATGATGTGTAAGTTGTGCAACACATTCAAAATTACTTTCTCCGAGTGATCCCCACCCACTATATATTCTCACAGTCTACTTTGGCATTCTATCTGACATTTTCATACATTTTATCTGACATATATTCTGATATTCAAGTCTATCTGGCATTCTATCTGACATTTCATCTTGCATTTTATTTGACATATATTCTGATATTCTATCTGGCATCTTTTCTGACATTCTATCTGGCATATGTTCGGGTCCAGGCGTGCCCCACTGCATCCGGAGCTTGCAATATGGCTCGGGTCCACTAGTGCCCACAGTGCCGACAAGCTGGCAGAAGAAGAAGAAGAAGAAGACGCGGAGAAGAGAAGAGGAGGAGAGAAGGCGGAGGTGAGGAGAAGGAGGGGGAGGAAGAAGAAGAAGAAGGTGAAGAAGAAGAAGGAGCTGCACTTGTCTTAAAATCTAGAGACCCTCACCTGGCAGGTGGAAAAACACATTGATGTTTAACGTGTTGAGATCAGTATTTCCTGGACCGTCATACTGGAGTTGCTGGAGCATGAGCAGATTCAGCAGCCATTAAAATCATGTCCATCCATTGTCCAATCAGCGGCTGCCCTTGCCGTTGATATTGAATGTCTAATGCCGTCCGGAATAGATGGTCTCCCAGGGCGGTTTACTTGCAACCATTGTAGGCAACCAGGCAGCCCCATTTTCTTTTCGATGTTTCAATCCGTGTCTTTTTGATATTGCAATCGTCAATGATGGCTGATGGTTCTCTGATATGATATATACATGTATATATCAGAATAGTATAACATAGTATAACATATACATACCCTAGCAAGAACATATACATACTGTACCCCACAATACCCCACTTATATATATATACACCTGTATATGTCCGCATTGCCTATTACAGTTGGTTGGGGAAAGAACCCCTCAACCCACCATCCTAGTCTTGCGCCATGCTGAGGTCTTGCGCATCACCCCTGAGTTGTTTGAGATACACAAACAGCGAGCGCTGGATGCACGAAAGAACCAGGACAGCGTACCATGGAGGCACAGGGATGCTCCCACTGGTCGTTTAGCTGGTTTCTTTTGTTTTTTTTTTGTAATATGTATAATATAATGAGTACATGTGATGTAACATATAACCTATTATTTATAATATGTATAATATATATATATCGTTTATACTATATCATATATAAGATGTAATGTATCATATTTAAGATATGTCGTATGCAATGTAGAATATAGCAAATATCATATGTAATGCATCATTTACGATATATGTAGTGTGTGATAAATTTTGGATATATGCTGATGAACGCTGAACCATTTCATATAGAACAGAAAATATATAAAATGATATGTTGGTTGTTTTTATTTTATATAATATAGACAGTTTAGATATCGAATATCTAATATATAATTATATAATATATACAATATTTAATATCAAACATATAATATATATATATATATATTATAACATACAATATTCAACATTTGATATATATATATATATATATATACATACATATAGCATGTAAAATATAATACATATTACTGTAATTTATATTATATGTTTCAATATCTCACATACAATATGTTTTAGTATAAAATCTAATAAAATATATGAAATTGAATATTTAATACACATATACATAATATTGCATATGTGTTATATATTGTATTTTATTTCAAACATAAATAGTTATTTATATTTAGTATACACTGTACTTTACATACAAACATACACTATATCATATGTAGTTTGTAATATTTAGCAGTTTACGTATAATTTATAACATAATTTATTATAATATATATATATTATTTAATATTATACATATATGATATATATATGTGTATATATATATATATGTGTGTATATACACAAACATTTAATATATAATGTATAATGTTTGATATTTACTCTATTATATATATTTTTAGATTAGATTATACTGTTTTACATTATAGTATTTTATATTCAACATATAATACATAATATTTGTAATATATATATAACATATAATATGTAATATGTGATAGTTAATATTAATATTCAATATTATGTTCTGTGTATATATATACACATATGTTATGTAATGTATCATATATCATGTACAATGTATTGTTGTTTATATATATTGTATTTAACAATATACAATATATCCATAGTATAATATATATATATATATTATGTGATGTAAAATATGCTGCAATTTTGTTGTTTTTCAGGAAAATAACACTATATACATAGGGCAATTGATTGAATGTTGTCTTAATTAAACAAGTTAGAAATTGGCACCGGCCACAATTCCTCGGATAGGAAGTTGACCAAAAAAGATCCCATTTTTGGTCAACAGATGGGACTTGGCTACTTGGGTTGTACCAAGACCCGAATGGGAGTGCCAACTTGGTTTTTCTGTCATGGGACAGCTTGAGAAAAAGGAAGATGAGAAATGAAAAATCAGAAATGTCGTTGCTGTTTGACAAAAAATACAGAACGAGGGGAACACAGACGCTGTGAAAAATAGAAAGGGATACCGTACTGCAACTGGTGAATATTCATCTTATGTTTTACTTACGTACTATCTGCAGTGATGTATATATATATATATTATACACACTACACTACTATACACCCTGGGTTTATCGTAGATCTCCATGTTGTTTTTTCATGTGCAGGTCTTTGCTGGTAAATTTAGACAAAAACCCACAAAATAAATTGAAATAACATGTCTTATGAGTACCTTCGCCAGCATCTTCAGGAGAATGCTGCATCCAATGTGCTAATTACATTGACCGATGCGCCATGCAGCTCAGACGGTGGTTGTTCGTATAGCGATGTTTGGGTTTGTCCTTGCGTACGGTATAGGATTTTCACGGGGATGTAGCTATGTTTGTGAGAATACTATGTGTGGCAAAAAAACTGTGTTGATCCTATTTTGTGGTTTTGTTTTTGCAATAGTTTTTTTTTGGTTGCTGTAGCATCAGACTGCCTCACATAGTCATAATCACTGCAGATTCTGATCCGTGCTGGAGGGCCCTTAATTTGACTCTTTGCTTCTCTGCAAACGGAATTATGGTTGAGTTTGCTGAAACTCCCTGTCCACTACTTGTAGGTCTGTGGTAAAAACAAAGTGCAAGCCGCCATCACCAGCCAATGTTTCTTGTTCAGGGAATAAACTGGATCCTGGTGGGCATGTCATATGAGCAGTGTTCAAAACCCCTCTGTCATTCCATTGTACTGGTTTGTTAATAGGGATTCCCCTAGCCCTATTGGATTATTATTTGCAATTACAATCCTCAATATATTGGGTAGATATGTTCCGTATGTTCAATGTTGCCCAACTATTCTGAAGAATCTCTTGGAGGATCAATTGGGATGATCGATGCGAGGCCCCGAAGCCGCGGCAAAGAACAGAGCACCACTTGCATCCCATTTGTCGGCACCCAAGAGAGCAGAATGATATAACCGAGCGGAACGTGATGGAATAGGCTATTCAGTAATGTGGGTACAATAATAAAACACCCATTTGGGAATGGTTTACTGTATATACCACACATTTATGGTGAAATTGGGGATGGTTTATCATTGTTTTACCAACATTATTGTCATTAAGCATCGTGTCCCTTTGCAGATGCATTATTCGGATGGTATGGCCTATGGCCATGCTTCGAACTCAGGCTAATTAGAGCAAGGCATTGCATTTTGCAGAGACATGTCATCTGGACTGCACAAATACAGATTGCAGCATATACATTCGTCAAAACAAAACACATACTAACTATATATAGAATATATACTAGCACATACAAATGTCTGATACTAACTATATATAGACATTACATATACATTCTGTATCCTACTGTATATATCATAATTCATAGGTCTGCCGGGATTCAGGACCTACCTCGGACCTTTCCCACCTTGGCCTTTTTCGACGAGGCGCCGACAACCACAGCCAGACATGGCTGGCTGGATAAACACCATTTTGGTTGGAAAATGAGCTGTGGATACGAATCGTAGATTTAGATCCAGCTCAGGCAGCGTGTTGTCAACAATATCCAAGCGTAGATCAAACCAATTTCTCGTCTGATTGCATGATTTGAGGAAGAACAGTTTTTCATTTCTGTTTTCTATCATCATTTTTGATCAGTCTTGTTTGTGCAAACCCCGCTGATTTGTTGATTGCTTGCACCACAGCTCAACAAACATGGGCTGGGCGCAGGGAGGGCCTTTGCACGAAGACTGTGCTCGCATTTTGGAGGTTGGGGACTCAGCAAGGTTTCCAGTGGATTCCCATCCAGAAATCATGGTTTCATAGTGTTTAGTGCTAGGGGAATGGGATACATCAAGAACATTTTTCTGCGAACTTCTGGGGATTCTGGACGATTGGATCAACAAAACAGTGAGCATTTGACAAACAAAATTCAACGATTGGGTCTACCCAGCAACACAGCCATTTGTCATTGTCGTCATTTGTTCAAAGATGACGGAATATCGCTTAGCAATGAACATTTGGGGTATGGTTAAACCAAAACATGGGAAGAAGAAACATGGGATTGAAGACACTAAATGGTAGTTGGAACAAGAGATGTGGGAACGTACGCTTACTGTGCATTTGTGTTAAATGTACCATCAGTAGTGACAAGGTCTGATATGTCGCGATTGAACCAACAATTGATTTTTAATTGAGTGGAAAATGGGCTCAACGACCATCGGAATATGTCATATGTTCAGCAGCACATACCTGGGCACCTTAGGCTGTCAAAACTTATCATAAAACTCTTGGGAGTGGTGAACACATCTGAAGAACCAGTTGCCACATGCAGCTATTGATGTTGTATTTGCTGCAACATTTCAACGTTTTCAACCCCACTTCTGTAGTTAAACAACCTTACAATGTGGCCCCCCCCGAGTTGTAAGTTTGTTTATAATCCCCACGAACTATCTATAGTTATAAGTATCATTAAGTATCATAAACCATAGTTATTGCTGGGCTTTTCGTGGTGATTTGCCAATCAAGGCCTACACGTTCTTCCGGCCAGACATTGGCTACGTGCAAGGGATGTCACTGCCTTAATCTGCCATAGGAGATCACCATTTTTTGAGGGTCAATGGGATGAATCCGGCTATATCAGCTATTTTGCTGGATATGTTGGGCTTATGTTTCACATTTGTTTTGGGCATGTATTGTATCCGTCTGTATCCCTCATGATCTTACCAATTCAGGAGAGATGTTGCAGTGATGGCACCCAGGAGTTACCTGGCTGCAATGCTCTTGCTGTACCTTCCATCCTACCAGGCATTTGCTTCCACCTCAGGAAAAATCAGAACAGCCCAGCAGCCCAGCAGCCCAGCAGCCCTTCATGGAGCGGTTGGGCCATGTCACCCATGTCCTAAGGTTGGACTTTGCAACCTTCTGAACACTCCATCAGTGACCCACGTTGCCACGTTGGCTCTCGTTGTGATATCCATATCTCCGGATAGAGATGTTTGATGTTTGCCACTTTGAATATCATCAAATAAGTGCTAGTATATTATCGACAAACATCTACAAATATCTACAAACTATAATATATATATATATATACATACAATCATATACATATATATATATATACATATACATATACATATATATATATACACATACATATACTGTGTTGCTTTTATCATAGGTGAATAGTTGTTATAGGGTTATACATAATATATATATACTATGCTATCGGGCCACCCCCACATATTTATATTTTATGTAATTATAGTATATATATAATAT
>Ga0126342_10021327_pt1 | contig 10810 bp, 10 predicted proteins | sample Cyp1metagenome_FD_92528 | JGI IMG/M metagenome (GOLD analysis project Ga0126342, IMG submission 92528) | Coral microbial communities from Lord Howe Island, Old Settlement Bay, Australia - Cyphastrea 1 metagenome | ecosystem: Host-associated > Invertebrates > Cnidaria > Coral ... | reverse complement strand
TTAAGAATTTGGTAGTTAACTATTTTAAAAACAAGGTTGAAGGTTACAAAGGACAAGACAGAAAAGGAGGAAGAGAAATAGTTGATGAATACATTGATGAACATTGGTGTTTGAAGATGTTCACGGGTTGTTGTGCAAACTGTGGAGTTAAATTTAATCTTGATACCAGAGGTGGCAAATTGTCAAGTAACTTTACAGCACATAGAGTTGATAATCGACTGTGCCATTCTATTGACAACTGCGAGGCTTATTGTTGCCACTGCAATTCTTCTTCACATTAAATTGTTATTTTGAAAGTTTAATTTGTCAAAATAGTAACCTTAATGATATAATTATGAGTAAGCAAAAAATCATAGGAAACATATATTTCGATAAAGCAGGGTTTGGTTCCAAAAACACTACTTTGAAGGATGCAAGAGAGAAAGACAAATCTATTACTATGAAAGATGTTGAATAATTTTTCAAAAAGAATGTAGAGATTAAAAAAACCGAGAGGCTACAATAGCTTTGTTGCTCCACATAACAACCATACATACCAAATTGATATACTCTTTATTTCCCCCCAAAAAAAGTTTAAAGGTAAAACTCAGCCGCTCTGACAGGGTGGCTGGGGCAGACACTCAGCTACTCAGCCGCTCTGGTAAGAGCGACTGGACCAGCCACTCAGCCACTCAGCCACTCAGCCACTCAGCCACTCTGAGTGGCTGAGTGGTTGAGTGGCTGCGGCAGCTGCTCTGGCAGAGTGGCTGAGTGGCTGCTTCGATTTCGCGAGCCGTGTTGCACATCCCCTCAAAAAAACAAAAACGGACCCAAAACAGGACTCAAAAAAGAGTAGGCCTGGGAGAACCAGAAACAGGACGACTCAAAAAAAGACCAAAAACCGATTCAAGAAAAATCAAAAAAAGAATCGAAAAAGTCAAACAAAAATCAAAACTGCAGCAAAATGCAAAAAAATCAACAACATGCAGCGAAATGGAGCAAAATGAAGCAAAATGAAGCAAATTTGTTGATTTTCCTCGTATTTTTTCTGGTGTTCCTCTTTTTTGCTCCAAGTTTGTTGCGTTTTGCTGCATATTGCTGCAGGTTTTGATTCTTTTTTGATTCTTTTTTGTTTTTTATTTTTGAGTGGGTTTTGATTTTTTTTGAGCCGTCCTGTCTGTCTCCCCCAGACATGTTTTCTTTTGAGTCTGTTTGATTTTGTGAGTTGTTTTTTTTCAGTTGATTAGATTGTTTTAACAAATCTGTTTTTGAGTATGTTTTTGGGTTTTCATTTAATTTTTTTTTGGCAAAAACAACTCTGTGTGGAAGTCGTGATGTCATAACACTAACCGTTTTTCTTTGCTGTCAGGCGCTGGCCCAAGATGCTGGAGCCCACGGGCAACGTGCAAGCCAGGCGCTTAATTTTGGTAGACCACTTTCTTTGCTGCCAGAGTTGTTCGATGTTTTGTGGCCTTTTCGATCCTGTGGAACGACCGTCAAACACTGCCACACATAGTAGCAGCAAGCATACATAGTATCAGCAAAAGATTTGATAGTTACCTTGCACAGAAGACTGCAATCGCATGATCTGGTCATTTATTTCCTATCTGATCGCTTCGCTGTTGCTGCATTGCTGCATGTCGCTCGCATTGCTGCCAGGTACCTCCCCGATCGCGTGCGCCGCAGTTGACGTTGGCGGTCCTCGAAAAAAAAGGTGCGTATTTGTGCCGTATGCGCGCGCCACTGAGCTCGTCGTTTCAGGCCTTTGTCACACAACTTTGTCACACACTCTCTTTCAAACACAACTTTCAAACGCACCATCTTTCACGCACAACTTTGTCACACACTCTCTTGCACAAACAACTTTCACACACCATCTTTCTTTGTCAAGCACCATCTTTCAAATACAGCTTTGTCACACACACACACAATTTTTTTTAATCAACTTTTCACATACATTTTTTTTTACGTCTCGATCCTTCACTTCCTCCTTTGTCTTTCCTTCCTTCCCCTTCCCGCTGCAACATGTGTTGCTCATTACAGGAAGAAGTTGGCTTGTGGGGTTATCCGGCCCTTTAATTTTGTCCCACTGCTTTCTCACAATGTTCAGCCGCTAGCAATTCTAGAACGAAACGGATGTCAGCTCTAACGACAGTTTGCCCGGATAACTCCACGGAAATTTGCCAAACAGTTTTTGCCAATCAGACTGAGAAAAGCAGGGGGCTCGCATGGGCCTACTTGGGAGCAGAGTCTGAAAGACCCAAGGTGAGAATGCCATTTAGTTGCATGATTTTCTTCTAATTTAATTTTTGCTCAATTTTGAATTGCATGAATTACCGCAGTGTTTGTCCATCAATGTTTATGGAATTCAAAACAGTACATGGTGCGTGTTTGGATGTTTCTGACAGACTAAGGAAAACCTAATTTCCGATGTTCATTCAAAATTTCATTGTCCGCCTGTTTGTTTGAATCATTTCTGAACTTGTTGGGTGCCGGGTGTTGACGCCATGTCTACTTCAGCTGCCGCTGCAGCAGTGGCTGCAAGCGTAAGCATGAACAGTCAGAGACGCAATTCGCTAGGTGAAATGCCAAAGATGCCTTGGGTTTGGGTTTGCGATCAGCGAGCTCCGAGTCAGCCTAGAGCCTTAACCGCCTTAACCACAGTGTGGTGATGAGTGTGAGCGCCTTCGTGATTTTCATGCACGCTGACTGTCAGATTTGAGGAAACTAATTAATGTGGTTTATTGATGTCTATTGGGGGGCAGTGGGCGTTCGAATTTTTGAGACGGCCTGAACAGCTAAGGAAAATTGCCAGTTCCAAAATACTTTCAGTCTGGGAATGAGCATGTTGGAAAACTGACGTGGGAGAGCATGAAAAAATGGCTAAGCCGTGGCGTTGAACGTCAAGTGACATCAGCTTGGATTGCTGTGGAGCAACCCGGAAAAAGCGAATGGCATCTTCACGAAGTGCCAGTTCAATTGAGCAGTTCTCCTTTCAAAGACGGTACGCTTGTGGTGGTGTGCTGTGGGAATGAGTCTCTCAATCCGAACGTTTCGGGGCAGCTTCCGCCACCCTTCAAACTGCGACCATTGCAAAACCAGGCTTCGTCTGATGCATCTGTCAGAGGCCCAGGTTTTTGGCACCGTCCCAAAGACTTGAACTGATTGGCCGATTGGCCCTGAATCTACGGTTTGCCCGGAAGTCTTGCGTTTAAGGCTGTTTAAGGTATCATTTTTGGTCCTCCCTGCTGGTATTTCCATTCGGAGAAACAGTCTTTCGCTCCAAGGTATTTCTTTTCTTTGTACTGCTACTTTCGTTTTGCTCCTGGTAACGCCTCCTACTATCCACTTCCATTGTCTCATTCCACAAGCCTCGCCTGCTTTTTGCTACAGTACATTTGCAGTCACTCAACTAATGGGGTGTGAGTAAAGTTGTGTGGTCGAGACAGAGATGAAGAGGGCACTGTCCATCAGCTCATCTCCCAGCCCCATAGCCTCAGATCATCTCAGATCTGGTTGAGACATGTCGAGACTGAGGTCTTAGGGGGAAAGATGTGGAAGTCAGCGCGGTCCAGAGTTTTGGCCACAATGGCTTTCAGCCAGCCAGCAACGATCTTTGGAAAGAAGCTCTCGAACGGAAGTGACAGGTCTCTTGCAAGCGCCGCAAGCGCTGCTTCAAACCGTGGCCCGGTGGCAATCAGAGGTTGGTTTCTATTCTTTGTCATTTTTTTTTCATCTTCGTTCTTTGAATTGCAGCGTGCCAACAGTTCATTGTACGGGTATCCGGGAAGCGTCAGGAGAAGCTTTCGCCCCAATACCGGAGGACAAAATGCAAAGAGAAACAGAACGAGAAGTTGCAGAGGCAGAACCGAATGTTCGGCCACTGAAGCCGGCCATCAAGAAAGGGAAGGAGACGAAAGCGATCAAAGAAGTCAGGACAGAAAGAGGGAAGCTGGGGAAGACCAAGCCACGACTCAAGTTCGAGGGACATGAGGAGGATGCGATGGATGTGCCTGCTGAGTGTGACTTGCCTTTCAAGCTTTGGTCCGTTGTACAAAGTTGAACAGCAGACGAGCTACTTTCATCTAATTTCAATGATTTTCTATATATTTGAACTGAGGCCATGACCTGAATGATGGCTTTAATGCTCCGGTGAAGCCATGGCTTTTGTCTTGTGGACCTGCTGCTCCAACAACGATACTGAGCTCTCAGGGAGCGGAGGCTTCAGTTTTTCCCCCTCTCATTTTCCAAGCAATTCTTGGCTTTCAAAGATCCATTTTCATCGTTTAGCTTGATCTCGAAGCTGCGACTGGGTGCCAGGGAATGCAGGGAAATGTGCTGCAGTAATAGCAGAGCAGGCGGTAGATATACATCGAAAGGGTGGCAAAATGGCAGGCAAGCATTGGTTGACGTTCTAGTTTCAAAGGAATTGATTTGAGGATATTTGAGCATTGAGGGTCGTTGAGGCCACTATACATGCGCCTTTGAGAGTGCTGATGCAAGTCTTTTGGACTGGAACATTATATCTTGAGATATTTTGCTTATTCAGGTCTGTGTGAGTCGTTTGGGCTGAGCTGAGGATGACCCGAGCCACGCAGACTGAACCCCTGAAGGCCCAGAAGTGATTCGATCATTTCAGAATCCTTCCCTTGAACCTGTGTGACAGAGCCCTTTTTTACAGAGCCTGGATGTTTGCTTGAAGGTGCGCGGGTCTTGCAGCCGCTGTTGTCGTTGCCGCATGTGCTGTTGCGAAGCTTGTATTGAAGAATCAATTTATATTATAGAGAGAGATATAATATAGCTTGTCTCCCGCCAGTTAAAATGCATCTTCCCAGGAGCAATGTTTCGTTTGTGAACCAACATGCCGACCTGACAAGCTAAGGATGGATATGAAGACAGTGATATCCTTCATGTACAGTAATTAGCAAAGAGAATAACATTTTTCGAAGTGCATGTGCTCTGCCCCTACAGGCAAGCGCTGCCTAAATTCATGCACGGCCCTCGCTCTTAGACTGGTGAAGGGACATTGAACGAACCGGAATAGGTGCTTCGCCGAGGCAAAGAGCGGACAATTTGAAGTCCTAGTGGCCCAGCGTTGCTGTTTCCCACACCAGTGGGAATATCCAGCAAAACTGGCACTCGGTGATAAGTAGAAGGGCAAGGAAAGGCGTTACACATGCCCCTGCACAGGAGCAGCGACTTGCAGCCTCCCGTAGTATCTTTCGTCTTGACAAGGCACAATCCAGGATTTCACCAATTGCCAATGTGCAAAGCACTTGGCATCAAATGTGCCCACTGATCTCATCATGACGTATCAAAAAGCAAAAAACATTTGAGACCATGGTTGTACATGGCCGTGCCCTACAGCCTTGCTTTTGATGGTTGCTGAATCATGCTGTGACATGCTGGTGCCATTGGTTTGCATCCAGCGGTTTCTAGGAAAACTTCGGGCGTTGCCATGGCAACCAATTGGTCCCAAAGTGATGCAGAGGCTCTAGTGACTCTAGTGACTCTTGTGCAGCCTTTTCATCCTTTCATACTTTTACACTGTTTATTCTTCTCTGACTTCTGGGGGTTTTGATATCTATTGATCTTAACGTGGTCTTGTCTTGTGAGTTGCGTGCTAGCTCCATCTCTTGAAGGTGACTCTGAAATTCGATTTGGACAGCTCAGTAGGCTGGTAGCTCAGACATGGGGAACAGTGAGAGGCACGCCCGAAAAGAATAGTGACAGTTTGATTCTGTCACAATAACGTTCCTACGGCCAAAACCAAGCAACTTCTCCAGCAGATTGTGTTTGCCTTTCCTCACCTTGATGTGATATCTGTGATTTCGTTACCTCTACCGGACTCATCCCGCCTATCCCTGGGGTTCCACAGCAAGGAAAAGAGCAGATCAAGGTGAAGATTGATGCCGCTCATTTGTCAGTCCCAACCCCAAGTGTTTGATGCTATGTGCCAGACTGTGCGAACCTGGTTGCAACATTGAAGAAACATTTCTGTAGCGGAACCTTATGGAATGCAGCTGCTGTGACTCAAGCCAAACCCATGGAGTTGTGGAATGCCCTTGGCAGAGTACGAGGCAGAAATTTCAGACCCTTGAATCTCTCAGACACCCGAATCCAGAGATTTGCGTTGCCCCCTAACCCGAGCATTGCAGAAAAGGAAGCCTGCGTTGATCTTGCCCGCCACTGTCGCCATATGCAAGGGTACACAGGAACATATACTGCATATTATGTGTATATACACACACATATATATATATACACATGCCGTGTATATAGTATATACACTAGTGCAGCTATTACATATTTGTCCTAGCCTGCTTTCAATGATCCAAATTTGACAGCTCTTGAAGATGCGAAGTAATGAGTAAAAAGGTATTTGTGGCATTTTCAACCAAACTTCAGCGATATCAGCTGCCAGGTGACGGGACGTATAGCAGAGGGACGATTTGGAACTGTGTTTGCTGCCTTTCATCGTGCAAGTGGAAGGAAGGTGGCCGTAAAGAAGATCAGAGCCAGGAAGAATTTGCCTGGGCTTGACTTTGACCCATGGTTCAAGAGTGCGGAGCGGGAAAGAGATGTGTTAACCACTGTCAAACACGACAATGTCATTGAACTACTGGAGCACCTGGTGGAGCCTGATTCAGCTATGGCAGTTCTGGTTTATCCCTATTTGGCCTGGGATCTAGCTACATTGTCGGGGTCTCAGTGGCAAAGGGTCGCGATGTCGTGTTGCAGATGCAGTGCAAGAGTGCGGTCTGCTGTGACTGGATCTCACCAGGCTTGAGAAGAAGAGGCCATTGAGTGCTGGGATCATCAAGTGCTTGATGCAGATGTTTCTTGAGGGCGTGTCCTTCCTACACCACCACAATGTGGTGCACCGAGATCTGAAACCGGCAAATTTGCTGGTGGTGCCTTCACTGAATTAGACCCAAAGGTGCTGTGACACCGTGTGGCACGCCGTGACATTCCATTCTTGACCCCCCAAAAAAACCGCTTTGGAGTTAGTTCTGTGAGTTGTATGGTTGGTGTGTGACGCATTGTGACGGGCTTCAGGATGAACATGGCCAGCTCAAGGTGGCAGACTTTGGCTCTGCAAGGTTACTTGCAGCATCGCAGTGTTCCAAAAACGGGTCGGAGTAGTTGGGAGAGTCTGGGAGAGTTTTTTTTTTTCAGATTCAGTTTGTTACTGTTTGTTACTCTTGTGTCCCACCGTGTGCAGAAGTGCGAACTTGCAGAAATGTAGGATTCAATTCATCTGGAAAATAATTAGAAGCATAGGTGTAAGAAAGCACTGTTTTTTTGGAAGAAAGTACGGCCTTGCAAGCACATGCTGATTTGCTTGCGGATAGTGTCATGCCGTTAAACATTGTTGTTGTTTTTCAGCAATGAAAACAATGAATCAGAATCCAGGAAGTCAGTCCTTTAGAAAGTTTAGGGCAAGTTGTTCCTTTATCATTTTTCCCCAACAGCGTAAGCTAATGGGGTCTTCAGCCCAGAACAGCTCCGGTGTGCACTGGTGCAGGCCCCGGGTCAGGTTCAACGAGGTTCTGGAGAAGGTTTTGAAGGTTCCGGAGAAGGTCTGGAAGGCTTTGGTGCAGAGCCAGGTCAGGTTCAACAGGGTTCCGGAGAAGGTTTCGAAGAAGGTCTGGGAGGCTTTGGTGCAGAGCCAGGTCAGGTTCAACAGGGTTCCGGAGAAGGTTTCGGTGAAGTTCTGGGAGGCTTGCTCAACAGGCTTCTATAGAGAAGGTTCCGAGAAGGTCTGGGAAGCTTTGGTGCAGAGCCAGGTCAGGTTCAACAGGGTTGCGTAGAAGGTCCGGAGAAGGTCGGAGGCTTTCCAGGTCAGGTTCAACAGGGTTCCGGAACAGGTAAAGCCAGGTCAAGTTCAACAGAGTTCCGAAGAAGGTTCCGGAGAAGGTCTGGGAGGCTTTGGTGCTGAGCCGGTCAAGTTCAACAGGGTTCCGGAGAAGGTTGCGGAGAAGGTTCCGGGAGGCTTTGGTGCAAAGCCAGGTCGGGTTTTGGAGAAGGTTTTGGAGCAGGTCGGGGGGGCTTTGGTGCAGCCAGATCAGGTTCAACAGGGTTCCGGAGAAGGTTCCAGCGCTTGGCTTCGCAGCACGCTTCAGAAAGATTTGTAAAACATAAAACGTTGCGGCTGCCAGGGATACCACCGAAGCTTATTTGCAGAAGCCCAGTATCATCGAGTCTCTATCTAGCCACAGTTGCGAATGTAGAAATGACGCTGCTGCTCAAGACTCATGAACCTAGTTGGACTCCTAGGACAATTCGGAGGACTGGCTAGGGAGGCAATAACCTCTAACTTTTGGGGCCTTGCTTGTCCGTTCCATTGCCAGGGCACCTCAGTCCCCACCATCCTTGCTTCATACTTGCTTGGACTTTTCTCTGGCATCCTTCTTTGCATTGGATTTTGGATTCTCCTGATCTCTTCCCATCCTGCCTCTGCATCTCATCAATCATCACCTGTTCCCTTCGTCAGGGTTCCAACTGACCAGTTGAGGAGGAGGCTGGCAAGCTATAGGGCCTTGTATGAGCAATCAGGCTGATCAGATTCCAGGTTTAGTCCAAGCTCTCAATCGGCTCAGCTTGGCCATTGAGGGCCAGAATCGTCGGCAAGATTCCGTGGTTTCAGAAGCAGAAGGAGTTACCACTAGCTCCGCCTTGTCCTTGGAGGAAAGATTGGCACGTGTGGAGTACAATGACTACGAAGCATTTGCCTTGCTTGTACCTCCTTGCCCTGCTCATCTTCTACGTCTTTGCGAGCGTTTGGTGGAAGGGCAATACAGCTCAGAGTTTCGAGCTAGAAGAGCCTGGGAGTCTGGGTTCTGGGCTGCTTTGGCCTTGCAAGGTCGAGTGCGGGTACCAACACCAAGAGTTTCATTGCCTCGTGATCTCAAGAAGACCGTCTACGTGGTCTTGCGCTCTGCTGCGGTGCAGAGCCCCACTCGAGTTTCTCGAGTGTCAGATCTCTATCGACTGGTTGGCCGCATCAACGAGAACAACCTTGCAGTGTTCCACGGCTTTGCATCACTTGCAGAGGCAGAGACGTACTGTGAAAGTGCTGGTTTCAGGTTGCCATGTCAACACTCCTTCCAGTAGATGCATCAACGAGTGCAGACCCGGGAGTTCCAGTCCGGGTGTTGTTCATATGGCCTCCAGACGAGGAGAATTTGCAGCATCAAGTATCAAGTGCAGGCCTATGTGTTTCAGAGGAGAGCGGGAGGCATTTTGCTGGTTTTCCCCGACCATGTTATCGAAGAAGAGTTCCTCCGTTTGCATGCAGTCCCCTCCGAAGAGGGGGGAGAGCCTTTGGTGGGGCCCTTCCAGAGGTTCAGAGTTCCCATTATGTTGTCTGGAGAAGACGATGTTTTGGTTCTATCAGAGGAGTTAGGTTCAGTGGTGGTTATGGATATGAACCTCCCAGGGGCACATTCTGTGCTCATGTCCTTTCCGGAAGAAGGCGAGGAGGTGGATTTGATCAATCATTTTGCATATTCAGACAGCGAGGCTCGGCCAGATTTTGTGGCCCTATCAGCGAAAGTCCGGGAGTGGATTTCATTGGCAGAAGGAAAGGAGCGTTTGGTTTTCTACCCCGCAGCAGAAGAAGAGGAAGGACGCCCGTCTCCGACAGCAAAGAGAGCTGCCCGCCCAAAGGCTTCTCCAGGTACTTCTACTCAGCCAGGAAAGCAAGGAGGCATTCCAAAAGCTGGACCAAAGAAGCACACAGTGGCAAGCCTCGCGCAGCAATTGGAGACAGTCCTCGCAGTTCTTCCAACCATAACCGATCAGCTGACTTCACTGACCCTGAGGCAGGAGGCAATGGAGAGAGGAGCAGATCAACAGGCAGCTCCTTCTTTCCAACCCATCACCACCACCAAAACCGCCCAGCCAGTATCAGCGTTGCTGAAGGGTTCTCCAACACAAACGTTGGCAGGGCTATCCAGGCAGTTGGGCCCCCCAAGAGTCAAATCTGTAGCAACTCACCCCGGCCGGCAACAGCTGCAGCAAGAGGCAGAGGACGAGCCCTACTACGACCCTTTGATGATGGAGGGAGCGCCAGATCCTGGCCCCCCTATGACTCAGGCCATTGTCCAGCAGAGCCGGGCTTTGGCACTACTGGTAGCACAGATGCAGGCCACTGGGGCAGACCCTATGTCAGACCTTTCCTCTTCCATTCCCACAACGGGAGTCAAGGGCACTCTGGCCCGAGAATAGCTTCAGAAGGAGCTATCCCAGAGCACCGGGCAGTTCTATTTGAAAGGATGTCAAGCTATTCAAAGGCGTGAGCCCCACCTCAAAGTTGGCTTCAAGTCTTTCAGAAGTGGGAGACGTGTCGTTGTTGGCATGCCTCGAGCCCTATGGGGGCTTCGGGCAAAACAGAGAGCTTGGTATGATTCAATGGTCGCTGGCACACATCTTCGACGCAGCGGCAAAGGAAGAATGGCGCCTCGTTCGAGACCATGTGGCTCTCACGGCGGTGATGGTGGAGCAAGCAAGCTTGGATGCCAACAAGTGGCACTTGGCGTGGCTCCTCCGTGTAGTAGACGATCCACCCCAGAATCTGTGGCTCAGCCGGGGCCAGACTGCAACAGGAGCCCGCCGACCATTTGCTCCACTATGTGCCCAGACTTGGACAACGACAGCTTTGGCTTACATGAAGGAAGCAGATGTCCTTTACTCAATTAAAGGGCCGGATAACCCCACAAGTCAACTTCTTCCAACAAGCAACAAAAGAAAGGCAAAGACGGCATGGGGTAAGCAAGAAAGAGAAAAGAGATGGTGAAGGATTGGTGTGGAGTAAGTTATGCGTGGA
>Ga0126342_10021326_pt1 | contig 10810 bp, 11 predicted proteins | sample Cyp1metagenome_FD_92528 | JGI IMG/M metagenome (GOLD analysis project Ga0126342, IMG submission 92528) | Coral microbial communities from Lord Howe Island, Old Settlement Bay, Australia - Cyphastrea 1 metagenome | ecosystem: Host-associated > Invertebrates > Cnidaria > Coral ... | reverse complement strand
TCAATGGCATTCTTTTTGTTTTCCTAGATGTTCAAGAATGAATCCTAGAAACACCAAAATCAACACCAACTTAGATTTGTACCATCAACCCCTTCCCCCGAAAGGGGTCGTTGTCATTAGTAAATGATGGTTGATGGTTAGTACAGTAATACCTGATAATGGCTGATAATGGCTGATGATGGGATCCTTAACGGGGATTGCCCTATGGTAATTTGACATATGGAAAATGGATGAACGTGGCCCATTCACAAATGATTTTCCAATCTATTTTTGGCGGTTGAACCCCATTCTTGGGTTTCATGTATTGCTCCTTTCTTTTGGTGGGCAAAATCTGAAAGGGTGAGTATGAAAGAATCACGACCAGCCAATCTGCACATCCCAGGGTCTCAAGAATTTGACACAAACACGAATAATCTGACAACTGATTGGTGATTGGTGGCTTCGACACATCGGAAGCATAGTTGTCACTTAGTGCAACCAATATTTGCTCTTTGTTCCAGAAATCGAGTTTTTCCTACACACTATCGCTGAACTTTGTTTGAAAGGCTAGTTCTTTCCTCCCCATGTCGAAACCTAGGAGAAGGCTACCTTGTAACGGTGCACGCTGTTGAAGCCTTTCCATCATTATCGTCGGCTGCACCTTGCGGCGTGATCTTGACACCAAGGAAGTTGGAACTTTGGGAATTCGCTTTTCACCTCAGCATGTGGGCCAAACCTGTCCCCTCAGGAAAGAATCGTCTATGATTAGCTACTTAGAACATGCCCGAAAAGATGCTACCATACAGATCTATACAGTTATACATAATTGATTATTTATTTATATTTATATATACAGTATATATGCACGCGTATGTATATATACATATATACATAACAAACAATCTACTGATACTGATGCTATCCAAGGTCCAGTGCTCAGCCATCTACTGTTATCAACTGGCTCATGTCCAGCTGAGCGTCTGGGTTTTCCATGGCTTTCTGCAATCAGGGCATCCATGCGTTCCTGCCAGGCCAGCTATGTGGACCCTCCGCAAGGTGTATCCAGCGATGGTTAATCCATGTGAGTCCCACATCTTCCCATGATACAATTCTATCGTGGTATTCCCAATTGAAATCAATTGGGTGGAATTCAAAGTCCATTTACTTCCATTTACTCCCATTTACTTCCGTCCTTCATTCCATGGTTATTCCATCCACTACCTTTCGTTGAATCATCCGCCTCGGAAGACAAGCGCCGCATCAGCTCGGACGCCACATGCAAGGCCGAGTCCTCTCCGGCGCCTGCTGCATGTAATCAGCCACGTGGGTTTAATACGGTTTAACCTGGTTGAACCATGTTTGACATGACTCATGCTTATTCTTTAGAAGTCGATGATACACAGTAACTATGTTTTTTTTTGTTGTTTAACCTGGTGTAACACGATTTAACACTGCTCGACATGGTTTGAAATGGTTTGATATTGGCTTAATATGGTTTAATGGTGTTTAATGTGGGTACAGCAACATAAAACGAGGAATCGGACTGACATATAACTATATTGTAGTGTTTGCCCAGAAATTGGGGACCAATATATATATATAATATATATATATATATCAAAAACATTGTGGGCTCAATCTGGAAGATGCGAAACGATGATGGGAAATTGCATGAAATTGCAGTTGTTTCATGGGGAAAATGAAGTTTTAATCTCCCAAATGGGGAATGTTGACCCTAACAAACGAAGCGTTCAATCAATAAAAAGCAAGAAACTGACATGATATGAACTGTTTCTGCAATTGCTATTATTGCAATAACTCGGTCCACAAAGACAAACGATGACAAAAGTTCGCATATCCCAAAGGAACTATAAGCGGTGGTGTGCCGTTCAGCATGAAGGGGATTGCCAATTGTCACTGAGGGATATCCCCACCAACAAAAAGCCACTGCCACTGACAGTAAAAAGACTGCATCCACCACACTTGATACGTCATTTGGTTCTACAGTTCTACAGGGTTTCGGAAAATCACTTCTACGCCTGGCATTCCTTCATCTTCCTTTCAATTCAATCCAATTTTGGCGCCCTAACATCATGTCAGGGTTGTAAAAAGCGCCCACGGGGGCTCAGGAAACTTCCCAACCACCCCGCCGCCTGCATGTGGGCTTCCAACCTTCGCCTGAGGCATGAAGTTCTACAGTGATATGATGTGAGATGGGTGACGTCGACATATTGTCCCGAAAACAAGTCACATGTTCAATGGTCAATTCCAGCAGTGTATCTTGGAATATCTTGGATATGTCTCCACACTGGATCCGAGTTCACCACGTTTATGTTGTTTCTTTTTGGTGCTGGATAAAGCCATGGTGAACCATATAATTAAGTCCTAACATCACAAGGATACACCACAAGCAATCCATCCCTCACCACCAGCAGCAGCAACGTCACCACCACATGCCATGCTCCGTCGGAGCGTGGCCTCCATCCGCTCAGTTGGCTCCAGTCGCCGTCTCTTGGGGTTTGGATCCTGGTGTTGGAGGTTGATCACTGCCGCAGTTGTTTCATGTAGTTTCCTTAAGTGCCGGGTAAGAAGTCATTTCAAATGGGGATACCATGACAACATTTCCGAAACAATCTATGCGCACATTGTGGGCACCTAACCCACCATGTGCACAGCTCCTTCGGCACCTCGCCATCGGTCTGCTTTGGTGCGGCGGTTTGAGGCTCTGCCTCATGGCGCCGATCTGCATGGTGACTTGTATCACAGGAAAAAAAATCTGGAGCAAGTCACGCGCCTTTTCGGGCTTTATTTCACTTTTTCCCCAGCTTGTTGCCAGCTCCCCTTCTTCCATACTTCCAGCCTTGGAATGGTCCCAGCGTTGCTCGGCCACATTTAGGCGCTCCTCGAGGCTCGCCAATTGGCTCTTGGAGCTTTCCTGTTCCATCCGCAACTTCATCCTGGCGAGGGCGGTTCGGACCTGGAACATCCCTCACGGTTCCTGGCATCCCAGTCGCAGCAATCGAGATTCTACAGGTATGCGGTGAACCAAATTTTCAGACTGGCGAATGGATCACCCCCAGAAAACGCACAAGAACAGCCAGGCAGCCCGGAATCCTTGAGACAGCGCCTGTCCCTGGCACTGGTGTTACCGTCCCTCTGGCCTCAGCTCCTTCATCTCCATTTCTAGGGCTTGAATTCTTCCCTGGGGACCGGCAATGGGAATCTTTGCAGTGGCCAAGGCTCTGGAAATCCCTTGTTATCTGGGTCCTGAAGAATCCCCTGCTAGTCATGGTCTCCCACCTCTCTCAACTTACTCAAATTGCAAAGGTGAAGCAAAGACTGGTGGATTCACATGATGCACTCTCCAAATTCCTCCGCCCTGACAGCAGTTAGCAAGCTAGCTGCTACGCCTCAAGCTCTTTGTGGCCTTCATGACTCATTCGCAATGCCTGAAGCTGCCAAGTGAGGTCATCTCATATCTCTCTCTCTCTCTCTCTCCCTTTCTCTTTCTCTACACTTTCGTAGAAGTCCGAAAGAATCTTGTGATCTCATCCCGGGTGGCTCGGGATGGTCTGCAGGAGTCCCTGCCTGAACCTCATCCTCCAAGCGTGCCAAAGCATTGGCACTTTGATCCTCCAAACATGGCTGGTTGGATGGCTTGCGCTTGGGCGGTCCGCCGTGCGAACTGAAATAAATACCCTGATATGCTGTGTACATATCCTACATAGTCCTGGTGGAACACCCATAGTCTTCACACAGCTGTCCCGGTGCCTGGAGGTCTTATATAGGTCCTACTGGGAAGAATATTGAGGATGCAAATATCCATCAAATATGGGTACATGTGAGTCAATACCCTGGTACCCTGGTGAACCCAAAACAGCTGGTGAATTGATGTTCACCACCCAAAAAATGAAATTTACATTAAATTTACCAGGTAGCATCAGGTAGCTAGGGAAAATTGTCCACATAGTTCAGTGATTTACCATTTACCCATTAATTAAAAGGGGTGATGTTTGATAGTATGCGGAGATAAAAACAGAAGGTATCCATCACTTGGCGCCTCTTCGCCCAGGCTGAAGAAGTCCAGGACTTTGCGGCTCTGTTCCAGGCTCTCAGATCCTGCCGAGATGGCGCACACAATGACCTCAGCGATGGACTCGCGCCAACGGTCGTTGTGAAATGCTTGGAAATCCATGGGGTGCTGGTCAAAGATGAACATGGATCCGTTGCCCACTTCAGCACCAGTTTCCGGACATTCTATTTGTTTATAATCCCTTCCCGGAAAAAAAATATAAAGCACCCCACAGAAAAGCCCAGGTTTAGTATTGGATCTCGTCATTTTTGGGGCCCACGGGGAGTATATTCAATATGGTGATGGGATGACTTAACCTCTGGGCTGAGTCAATCTCTTTCCTTCGGAAACTGGGAAGGAAAATCCGCCACCTTTGGCAGCAAAAATGGGTCCAGGAGCTTGGCTCCTGGCGGTGATCCATTGCATCCATTTTTTGGGCAAAGAAATGGCCAGTGCTGTGGGCGCTTTTCAGCATCCTGATTTCACTTCCAGGTTCTGTTTGGGTGTTGCCAAACTCCAGCATTCTCCAGCCACCTTCTGAAGCATTTATTCTTCATGGGTTCAAGAATCTCAGGAATGGGCTGAGCCATGCCCCAACTTCGACCTACAGCATATCTACACTATCCGCACTACCCTTCACTATCCCTGGAGGCGCCGCTCACTTCCGCGGCTCCAAATCTTTGGGATCCTCCAAGCGTCTGACCCGATCTCCGCTCTTGGGATCACATTCCCAGATCTCCACTCCTTAAGGACAGCGATGGCACATAATTTCAACCCTGGATTAATAAACCACAACTAATGATACTACTAGTACTAGTACTAGTACTAGTACTGGTACTAGTAGTAGTAGTAGTAGTAGCAGCAGCAGTAGTAGTAGTAGTAGTCGTAGTCGTAAGTAGTGGTACTAGTAGTCGTCATCGTAGTAGTAGCAATAATAATCATAGCAGCAGCATTGTGTCAATCTCAAGAGCAAATAATATCAAATAAAGTATGTTCATGTCTTTATGAGGTGACCCCACCCCTTTAATCAACCACCAGGGTTTATAAATTTGGGGGTTGGTGTCAACACCTTTTGATAGATATGAGCCATCAGCCCGTCCGCCAATCAGCCAGGACTCCCAAGCCCTTGGGAGGCGGTGCCGCCAAGATCTGGAAAAAGGACGGAACCGTTTTCCTTAGCGGATGAATTTGTTGAATGCACATTCCAAGAAAAATGCTGCGGCCAATACATATGTGTTTTGATCTCCCTCTCTCTCACTCTCTCACTCTCACTCACTCACTCACTCACTCACTCACTCACTCACTCACTCACAAATTCTCTCTCTCTCTCTTTTCTTCTAGCTTGAGGTCCCATTCTTGTTATCATTTGTGGCCCCATGTGGCCCCTATTCAACCCCATGTCAATGTAAATATTTGCTGTCATCCAACTTATCTTTATTAAAAAAAACGGGCTTTATAAAATGATGACGATTTTAACCTGTGCCGACCTGTGCTGGGATCAACATCCAACCAAAAAAAACAAAACCAAAAAAAAAACGTGCTGCGATGGCCGGAAGGTCCTCACGCAGCTGGGATCTTCGATCTTCAGCCCGGGTAGAGCCAGGCCTAGTGTGGCAAAGCACATGGCCATCCGATGGTCGTGGTAGGTGCTGATCCGTGCGTTGCCCGGAGACACCTCGTTGCGCACCGGGAGCACCTCTAGGGTATCGCCTCAGGGGAGCATGGATGTGGCTAAGGGGGATGGATGCATGACCCGACTAAACGATGTGATATATGCATACAGGTGAATGTATTACATATATATATACATAGGTAAACCAAAACAATATGTATATATATATATATATTGCATCTAATCTATCTAATCCAATCTAATCCAATCCATTCCAATCTAATCCAATCTAATCTATGTGATCTAATCTGTCTCTATAATATCACATAGTAATATAATATATAATCAGAATCATATCTAGTCCAAGCCAATCCAATCTATCTAATCTAACTACTCTATCAATCTATGTCATATTTATCCCCGCATCTGTATACATTTACGCACGCCCTGGTTTATTCATGCTGCCTATGCGTGTATCTTTTCTTTGTTTTTCTTTAGTATCTACTCATCTATCCAGTGGTAATTCACTTGTCTATGTTGAATCAGGGTCTGAACGGAGAGATCCTAGAAATGAACCCATTGTCAGGGTCCACCTTAGTTTTCGGCGGCTGAGTCCAGTATGATCTGCAGAGCAAACTGCAATTGCTGGAGCCTTTTCCAGGACTAGGCCCTAGGCCAACACCCTCCCGCTGGGTCTAAGATATTCTGTGGGCCCCCACGCAAATACTATCAAACACCAACCCACGGAGAAGTGCGTATTTCAGTGCGTGGAAACCATCCTTGGCGGTGTGCCTTGCCAATTTTCTCGTATGCATTTGGAATCGAGAAGAATGTGGATGGCTGACATTTGATTTGAATCTCCAATCCATTCAGCAATCAATTCCATGTGCAGACTGCGTCACCGCTCTCTATCACTCGAAACTTGCACTTTCGCAGCTCGTCATACAGTGCTTTGACGCGCTCGCATTCCTGTTTCCTGCAGAGCTTTCGCCACAGGAATGAGAGAGCGTCGGTCATTGTTGGTCATGACATTCCTGCTTCTAGGTTCTTAGGCCAGTGAAGAAGGAGAATTGACTTGATATAACTTTTTGCATGTGTACCTTGATCAACCAACACCTCAACGACAAGAAAGCAGGCCCCCCCAGAAACGTCTGGTCTTCCTGGAAAAGGATCACAAACCCAACAAAAGAACACTTAAAATAATCTAGAGATATGACTTGGGATATGTAGGGATGGGTTACTAAATCCTCCTTTTATCTAGCAGCGTGTTCGGTTCCGTCCTCATTATCTGACTTTTTCGGTTTTGTTTGTTCATGCGTTTATGCGTATCGGTATGCCTGCATAGTGAGCACTGTAAACCTATGGTGTTCGAACGATTGCATAATATATTCATAGCACATCCTTGTGTCTCTATTCTGTTGCTCATTCTTTGCCTGTTTTCAAACCAGAGACACCCCACTCCTCAGCACTCCCAGTTGGACAAAGGCATATGGACCATCTGCCAAGCCAGAGATGGTGATGGCAGTCATGATCGAGTCACCCAAGTGAGTCCTTGACAGATTTGATGCGGGATCTGTGTGGGATGAATCGCTAATCTGCTCACATGCAACATGGGATGTATCGAAGTGTACCGGGTATGGTTAGAACTGAGACCCCACTCTCTCAATGGATGTGCTGACCTCTAGGACCGGGTTGAAAAGCGATCAAGTGTGTAGTAAAATGTGACAAATTCTCACTGCCAAGTCTCTTTCTAGAGATGATGTAAGGGTCATGGATGTTCTCATGCCCCAGCAAGCTGCGAGACACAAAATAGTAAAAACCTGCACGATAGAAAATCGATCAACAAGCCAGAGTCTAATGGAATGACTGCACCGTTTCTCTCAGAACCATCACATTGAAATTCAGTGAGAGCTTTCCTGCTTGGATGTGGTGGCTGTTCATGGTGGAACCATTTTTGAAAAGCATATTCTTTGCATTTCACAATGTCCAGCAGTCCTGGAAGTACTGCCCAGTACAATGGTACAATATCCAAGAGAAAAGGGCCAATATGGTCCAATCTTCAAGCGGCCGGCCTTTCCAGCACTCAGCCACCTGCTGTCTCGCGCTGTACATCTTCTCATTCAGAGGTGCCAGCCTGGCCAAGGAACGCTCGAAATATCGTGAGGTAGGGTGAGGGCCATGCAGTACGTTTGAACTTGGTGCCCATTGCATCCCATTGCCACAAGAAGAACCAAAACATGTTCCAAAACATTTTCCAAACCCAAGTGGCAAAGCCTAACTTGCGCCCGGGCTCCAAGTTGTGTCGATGTCAGTCGCCCCAGTCGCCTGGGAAACTCGGCATCAATCTGCCAGCCGGTGCCACCTTTGCATTTGGGCGGCTGGCACGCCAGAACCTTCACAGGCTGAATCCTCCCAAACAAGGCGTTCCTCAGGTACCGATGGATGCACGCCGGCATCTCAAAACTCTCCAAGGCACTACAAATATCTGAAACAAAAGAGCAAGAACACTGCAAAAGCCCATGTGGAATACATATTAGAAGTTGGTTCGGAATTTTGTGCGGATATTTTTTTCCCAGGACATAGCCCCATATCATGGCCCAATGGCTGTTTGAGTTGTTGAGGTTGCGTGGATTTTTCTTGTGACGATTCTTCATCCTGTCGACATGAACAAATCATTAACCCAAGGCTCACAGCATGGAAGTAGCTTGCACTAGATGCATCGGCCTCAATCTGGAACTCTCCTGCCATGGGCATGCAGTGATAGGGCTACAAATTCCCACTCGTTCCTTCACAGTTTGGAAAAGCAACCTGCCATCAAATCCCTAGAGCATTCTCAATAAGCTATAGGCTTTTTGTTGTAATGTTTAGTAAGGCATACTGTACATAAACCATCATAAACCACCCATTGTTGATGGTTTACACCACCCACGTATGGTAAAATTATGCAAATTTGGGGTGGATCCTGTTGCTTTCCCAACAGAAAAATCCTGAGCCCCGTCCTCCATTGTGTGGGAAAGCCTTCAGCAGCTCACGTGTCATCTCCTGGCTTTCACTCGGCGCACCACTACCCACCAACACTGGGGGCAATGACCAACACAAAATGGAGAGATGTCACAAATGAAGAGGATATCACTAACAAGAACCATCCGAATACTAGTCAGGAACTCATAGTGAATGTCATCAACGCTCATTAAGCTGCCGTAGGTTGGGGAGAAATACTGCCCACTGACCGCACAAACCATGGTGGTAGCCATCCTGGCCCCTGTTTTCAATCCGGGTCTCCACGTAGGGCAGCTCATCTGGATTTGCACCAGCAGGGATGGAGACGTCCCACTCTCCAGCGCGGCTCGAAAGGAGCAAGGCGCTGGCAAATTGGGAGCTGTCCTGGCCCAAAGCTGCCTGGGATCCCTCAACAACTACGAGATTGTTCCTTGTTGGGGGTGTCCTCCTTACAAAATTACGTGAAACGGCTAAAGAATCTTTAGCAGTTTAGCACAACTACATATAAGGACAAGAAAGGATGAGACAGCAAGCGCGGGCATCCTTTCTTTTTCTTTCCAGATTCAAACAGGTAGGGTCCCAGCGACATCCAGCGACTGGCTGAACATCTGTTCTCAACATCATCACCAGCTCAATCTGTCCTCAACACTCACGGTGACGGAGCCGCGCACCGGCCCTTTTCCAAAGAACAGCGCTGGCAGTTTGTTGTTGGGTGTGTCCACCCGGTAACCCAACTTTCTCAGCGCTTCGATCAACTCCTGGAGCACTTCAAACAGCAAAGGGAAGTGCCTTGATGTGCCTTGAACCCCCAAACGGGCACCATCTGGCAACACTTTATAGAAAACCATATCTGAAACCCGATTCCTCGGGTTCTATGCGTGATTTGAGAAGTATACCGTATACCATTGTTGGATCATCATGCTTCAAACATTTGGTACAAGTATCCTCGGATTCTTTGATCTTGTTCCACAAAGTGATCCATAGTGAGGTGACAATTATATTATATTATATTATATATCATATTATATTATATTATATATATATATATTTATGTAACGCAGAATCCAGGAACGGACGCAATGCCAGCTCGGGTTTCCACCCATCAAGCAATAAAAATTAGCTAAGAAAACTATAATTCGGGATAATCTTGTATGTTTGCAATAGGGCACGCCAAAATGCCATGGTTGATCATCATGTTTTTTTTCCAGAAATTTGCAATTTGGGGTAGAAAAAACCCAGTATCCCCCAAATTGTGGGACAAAATCATGTACCCTCTGGTAATTTAACATAGCTATGGAAAATCACCATTTTTCATGGGAAAATCCACTATTTCTATGGCCATTTTCAATAGCTATTTTGACATAACCAGAGGGTATATCCCATTAATCATCATTAATCACCAATAAATCACAATTAGCCATGATTAACCACTATTAGCCATTACTAACCAATAACCAGAGGGTAGTTGAAAGGTTGCCACAAACCCCAGCTGCATGGGATACCACGGGATCTCCTTTTGTGGACGCTCGTGCATGCGTGGCACGCCCGAGATTCGATAGACACCATGGCCGAGGCAAACCATCGCCTTGGCGTGCTGACCCTTGGTGAAACCAACCCATTGGGGCTGCCTCAATAGCCATAGCCTTGGTCTCCGTGGTCTCTGTCTCCGATTTTTGGATGATTATGATGATTATATCACATGATGCACACATCAAAAAAAAACCTTACATCCTTGTTTGGTTGCTAAATCAAATGTCCCCAAATATTTAAACGGTTCTAGATCACCATTCTGTGATGGTTCCTCTTACTTCATCCCCTTGCTTCAATTTTTTGGCTCAAATCCAAATTTGCCACGCGTGTGCCCCATCATCCCACCAAACAAATTGATGATAGCCCATCAAAAGCCCCATCTTCTAATGTGGCTTCAATTTTTTGACCCCAAAAAAACAAGGTGGGCCAGAGAACCCAAAAGCAAGACGGCACACAGCACGCCTTTTCTTGAAAATCTTGGGGTGTGGCCAGCCGTGCTCTGCACGAAATCGACGTAAGATCTTTACTTAAACATCGTGCGCACTGATGGTATCAGGGGCCACGATTCACCACAGCATGCTGTGTCAGCTACGCCTACAGTCTTCTAGTCGCTATTT
>Ga0126342_10021325_pt1 | contig 10810 bp, 15 predicted proteins | sample Cyp1metagenome_FD_92528 | JGI IMG/M metagenome (GOLD analysis project Ga0126342, IMG submission 92528) | Coral microbial communities from Lord Howe Island, Old Settlement Bay, Australia - Cyphastrea 1 metagenome | ecosystem: Host-associated > Invertebrates > Cnidaria > Coral ... | reverse complement strand
TAAAAACTCAAAAAAATCAAATCCTATACCCCCATTTCCGCAAGCCTCATTTTTGAAATTTGCAACCCTTCCAAGGGATCGTAAATGGCACATCTCAAAATTGGCAACCCTTCCAAGGGCGCCATATCAGCCGCATGCCAAAAACAACCATGGGAATGGCTACATATTCTGATGACTCTAGTATAACAATGGGGGTATAATGGGATGTATCACTAAAATAACCAGCTAATATTATATAAGATATAAGTGTGGAGGGCAATTGAAGAAATTTGGCGGTACGCTACTAAATATACCAAATTCATGGGATAGCGGGGTCAGCCGTGTTGAACAACCAATAGTTAAATCATGATAAATGGCGGCCTTTCGATTTTTTCAATGGACATTATTGAATGGGAACGGGGTGTCAGAAAACGTTCTGAGTTGGCAAGGTGCTGTTGAACTTTTTTGCACAATGGTGTTCTGCCAGGACACACTGGTCAAAGTCAAAGCCAAAGCGGTGGAGCTGAGATTTCAGCTGGCGAAACTGGCGAAGCTTCAGCTTCCTCGGGCTTGGCCGATCTGCTTCAGCAGGTGTCAGAGATTTTGGCTGGGCAGATGCAGCAAGGAGACCACCAGGGATGAAAATGGCGTTTGTTGCAAGTCTTCAAGAGGCGAACCAACAGAAAACTTGCTGCATGAAACAGGGGCAAAGAGTACGTGTTTCTGTGTTGGTCAACATCATGTTCATGTGGTGGATGAAGTTGCTTCTCTTAGTGGTTTGGTAATGTTTCCAAAACCTCCACGCCGGTGGCGGCTGTACACCTCCTTTTCCCGGGAGGGGCTGGACGAGACCCACACTGCAATTTCCCTATGGCTGCACCTGACGGGATGGAGGTTTATTTTGGGGCGTGTCCCCAACACCTGTTGATTCACTCTTGGAAATGCTTGGGATACTGGACACCCTGCCTTACGATCCTTACAACTCGCTATTTTCTTGGGAGCCAACGGACTGTCCTCTCCGTGTTTTGACGTGGTTTGGTCACTTGCGATTTCATCCCCCCAGAGACCCGGAGACCGTTGTCAGACGCAGAGGGCAATTCCAGCCCAATGTCGTCTTTGCTCGGGTCATGTGTTGCTGCTCTCCGTTACGGTTTGAGGGTGGCATTTTTTGAGTCCTTAGTGACTATTCCGGTGGTGTTTCGACGGCTGATGTCATATAACGACTAGCCTAGCATGGGCTCAGAGAACCCAGAGCATCAGGTAATGCAGTTCCACCTCAGGATGATTTGCCATTGCTACTGGCGGAGGCTTTTCGGATCTTTCTGGGACGCTTGATCCAGTGGACAACACAACATGCTTCTCATCAGAGGCATTTTGTCGGGCACATACAAATACACATACAATTTCATTTTGAGTAATTGCCTCTGAGGCCATTGCGCCAGACAATGATTGGAACACACATTTAAATCTCTTTGAGACCCAAAGAGATTTACAGTAAAGGAATGTAAAGAATGTATACCTCAGTCACCTGTACTGAGACCATGTCTGCACAGGTTTTGTCGTATATTGTGATAGTCCAGGCGATCGGAGCACACAACTTCGGCCCTGGAGACGTGACGACATGAATGCTGTCACTTGCTGTCCGTACATATGCCGGTGTATGACATATTATATAATACATATTATGACATTTTGATTTCCACTCAATGACGCTGACTCTGAGACACTGTTGGGCACGTCATGGCTTCTTGCCGTCGGGGTATGTGCACTGATCGTGTGTGAGGTTTGGTGATGTTTCAATGGGACGTTTCAGCACGTTTCAGCACTCTTGTGTGACGATGGAGGAGCATCCGACAAGAAAGCCTCAAACTCAGTTCGAGAAGCAGGTGGCGCGCCACACCGGGCAAAGAAAGAGATCCAATCCTTGGAGGAAGCTGCAGATCCAGGACCTTCGCTGCTAGTGATGGTGTGATGATCCAGTCACATCCAACAACCCATGGCGCAAAGAGTTTTGATCCATTTTCAAGAAATTGATAGCCAATTGATCGCCATTTCCAATGCGAACCTTTGAGGAGTTGCAGGAGCTATCGGCACTAGCGCTAGCGGCAGCGCTAGAGCTATGTCGGGCGAGGTCGTGATTCATGTCGCAGGGGGGTGGACACGGTGGAACTGTTCCTGCTGCAACTTCCAGAATTGGGGAAACACGGGAAGGTCGGGAAGACTCCCAGGGCGTCTGCTGCATATGCTGCATGAGTTTGACGGCAGGCCGCAACCTCCAGAGCAATGTCAGGGCAGGCAACAAAAGGTCAGGCCCCGTCGAAGGTCGAAGAACTTCAAGGACCGGCCACCTTGATGGCTTTTACCATGCACTTTTCTACCCAGTTCCTGGTGTGGATGGCAGGAAATTCTCCTGGCAGTGAGATGCCTGAGGTACAAGTTGCTGTGCTGCATTTTTTAGCTGCTGCATCTTTAGGTTATTGAAATGCGACTGAATTGTGCAGGTCAGCCAGCCTCAGCCAGGGCCCACGGCTGCCAATAATGAAAGCAAGCTGCAGCTGCAGGCGCCTTGGTTTCCAAGAGGTGGCAGCCCACAAGTTTTGCGGACCGCTCCATCCTCCACAAACCCAGCTTGGAGGGAGGCTCATTGGTGCCAGAAATTTGCCGCGGCTGTTTGCAGGTGACGAGGAGCTTGGGTGACTTTGATCCAACCGATCCAAACAAGGAGGAGCTGCAGTTGCTACAGTTAACATCAGTTAACTGAGAGATTTGCAGATTTGCCGACTGGCAGGTCAGCTGCAGCAACAATGATGGCAATGACGATAATTTATGACCGGTAAGTATCCAGAACGATAAGAAGGAGAAATAAGACCAATAAAGCGAAGAAGAAGAAGGAGAAGAAGAAGAAGAACAGGGAGGAAAAGAAGGAGAAGAAGGAGAAGAAGAAGAAGAAGAAGAAGAAAAAGAGGAAGAAGGAAGAAAAGAACAAAGAAGAAAGAAGAACGAAGAAAGAATAAATATTAAAGAAAAAGAAGAAAGAAGAACAAAGAAAGAATAAAGAAAGAAGAAAGAAAAAAAGAAAAAAAAGAAGAAAGAAGGAAAAAGAAGAAAGAAGAAGAAGAAGAAGAAGAAGAAGAAAAAGAAGAAGAAGAAGAAGAAGAAGGAGGAAAAATGAAGAATGAAGAATAGTGAAGAAGAACGAAGAAGGATGAAGAAGAAGACAAAGAAAAAGAAGGAGGAGGAACATCACGATAATGGCACGATAAGATAAAACAACAGGAGGAACAACTGAAACGTAAACAATAATGAAACCAAGTGCAGCCACCCCAATCACGACAGCAAACACAAGAAGAACCCGAACGAACACACACCGGAGCAAAAGCAGCAACACTACCAGCAGCTCTTCATCTCAGATGCAAATGGATCAAATTTGAGTTTCTCCGTTTGCGGCGCCGGTAACATCATGCCGGGCAGAAAAAACATGACTGATCCAAAACCCACAACAAAGAATGAGACAACAAGACCTCAAGTGACAGAGTCATCGTGAAAGGGTGCTGCCAGGATGCTTTGACATATGCAGAGTGGCAAGAAAGTTCTTTTTTGAACAGCACAAAGACCCGTTGTGCCATTGTAGGAGCGTGTCGTAGTGGCTCGGCAGGAAACGGAGACTGCTCCGGTTACTGTTTATGCAAACTGCTGGGGATACGCTGCCAGGGGTTGCACCCAGTAGTTTTCTTATACATACTCCGCTGTGCTAGTACAAAGGTTCCACACCCCAATGGCCTGCTGTAATGCAAGTGTGCATTTAGAAAAATATAGATGATGCCCATGACCCTTGCTTTCTGACAGTTCTGTGTCATGGTGGTGTGGTTGTGTAAGCTTTGTCTCTAAGGACTACGTCATTCAGCATTTGCGACTGCTAGATGCGGAAAAGACTGGCAGGATCAGTCCTGGAAAGCTGTCAGGGTCTTAGCAGTCTCAGATTGCTTGTGATCGTGGCCTTGGTTCCCCCACCACAACCATTGGTGGTTTGAAATATTCATTATTTTCCGTCCCCATCCACCTGGGGCACTTGCAGCCTTAGTTCCTTCTTGCTTGCAAACATGTCACCACCCTTCACCCCCGCCCTAGCCGTTTTTCAAGGGGGTTGAAACCACCGATCAGATCCTTGTTGGTAGTCAAAATGTTGGTTGGTCAATATCCCCATCAGATCCTTATTCTAAGCCAATTTTTCATGATATTCCAAAACAAGTGGATAAAAAGAAACAACTAGCCACCACAAACATCAGCTATATCCATACATATCCATACATATCCATACATATCCATACATATCCATACATATCCATACATATCCATACATATCCATACATATCCATACATATCCATACATATCCATACTTCAAGGGATTTTCGCACCGTGAGGTGCATGTTCTTTGAGCTGCTTGGAATGGATGTCTATGATCTGACCCAAGCCATTGCTGCGTCGAAGCATCGCCAGGACAGACCCGGGTCGATCGAAATGGGTCGATCGAAGCATGGAATCCCTGAAAAAACCGCGGTCTTCCTGAAATGTGGGTACCATTGGGTATATACCCCCAAAATGGATGGTTTTTCTAAATGTTTGTAATGGAAAATAATGGAAAATCCTACTAAAATGAAATGGATGATTTGGAGGTACCCCTGAAATGATTTCAGGAAAGCTCCATATTGAAAGGCAAAACAATATTATGAAGGTTGAAGAAATGGAAATGATCATGGTAGAAATGATAGTGGTAGAATGTCCCATTGTTTAGCGTTGGGTCACCGACATGATAATGATGTGATACCTTGATACATTATGCAGCTTGTGGAACCCACGTTGAAAGGTTCCAAGTTGAATCCAAGTTGCACATAACATTACAGAACCCGTTTACAACTGGGAATGGATGAGCAAGAAAGGTCATTTACGTAGTGAAAATCGCCCCACATGGATCCACATGGCATTTGTTCCAGGATGGGACTGTGGATTATGCCGCCTTTGTGAGATGGTTAATGACGAGCGAAACCTGACGATTGAGGGCCAAGTTCGCGAATAAACAAACACTTCGATTCATGTCTGATCAGGTGTTCGGTTATGGATGAAACAGAGTTTGTACTGTGCTCATATACTGATACTTTATATATATATAATATATATATATATATTATGTATACAGTATACAGTATACCATATATAATTTGCATGTATTCTTTAGATATATGCACGTATGTAGATACATGATTATATATATGTATACATATATAGAATGCGGCAAGACAGTGTTAGCTCACGGCTTCAGCTGGCGCTCCGTTTGGAGGTGTCTAGGCGAGGTCCATCCAGTGACCTATCGAAGATGAGGTGAATTGTGCCTCTCGGGTTTCACCATTTCTAGATCAATGCTTGGAGCTTCTACCTCTATGAGGCGTTGGACCCCGAGCGACAAAGAGTGGCGCAATGTGGGGGCGACTCATTTGGTGGGCACTTGTCACACTGTGCATGTTTCCGATGAATTGCGATTGTTTGATTGTCGTAGTTTCTGCATATTTCTGCATGTTTGTCATGCAGCGGCATGTGGTCGCAAACTTTCCAAGATCTGAGGAGCCAGCCTTCAAGCTGATCGTTGGGAGTGGAGCGCAGGGCGGGTCACAGTGAACGCCTGGACTGCGGCTGCGATCCTGAAAAAATGAGGAGAGCTGCAGCCGGCAGTTCTTTTGGACGTGATCTCACCCGTCTCACTCTGTAGCCATGCGGTATTTGGGAGCGTGGCCTTGACTCTGCCATTTGAGCTTCGGAATTTCAGGGATTTCTGATTTCAGAACTTCAATGAGGAGTAACCCCCCTTATATTGGGGCATCCAAAACAGATTTTCCATAGCAATGGAATGATCCTCAATGTCCAGCATACTTTTCAGGGGGTGTAACAGTGTAACATGGACTCCTCGCGCCGAGCGGATGCCATGTCTCGAGGTGGCTATACTTGCTATCTCTTTAGGCTTGACAGGCGGCATATTTGTTGAGACCCTCCTTTCCACATGTCAGGCGCATCAGGAACTCCTTCAGCAACTTGGCAGTGACAGCTGGGTTCAAAGCGAAGATGTCTCAGAATTGGATAAAGCTTGATACAACTGGCAGGAAACCAAACGCTATTTGGATATAATTACTTGGGTTTAAAGGCCAGGGTTTCCTGTAAATAAATCCCATCATTGAAGATGGCATGTGGTAATGGACCTCTCAGCGCTCAGTGCATTTGTACACGGCCCTAACGTGAGGCACACCAAAACCATCAGTGCTGCTGGTCGCCGAACGGTGGCGATCTTAGTTCCAGCACTCAGGGGGCGGGGCTGCCAGTCGACATTGGTCAATGCCCATTGGTCGAGGCATGGAAAGCAGCGGCAGAGATTCTCGGCACTTTGGGTCAGGCCACTTTCGTGACAGATGGTGTTAAATTATGTGAAAGCCTGAGTCATGTTTTGGCCTTTGCCCACTTGACAGGACATGTGCAAGCACTTGCCTGTTTTCTTTCTACCTTTGACATCCTTTGACATCCTATGGTGTCTTTGAAAGACAATTTGGATCAATCTCAAGTGTTTTAGGATATTTTAGGGTCGTCATGGAAACGTAAGGGCCCGCCCCAGAGTTCCCCAAGTTTTGCTCCAGGTAGCTGAAGATCTTCAGCCCTCACCAGTTGCTCCAAATGGTAAGTCTTTCCCACCACAGATCCACCAAGTGCATCCAATTGCATTATACAACATTCATCAATAATGCAATTGGATGATAGATAATGGTGGATAATAGGTGATATAGGTCATCCAATAATTGATAATATGCCTATACAATTGATAATAGGTCATATAGGCCTGCAATTATCAAAGATATAAGCCTTGTCGATCCTTATCACGTGGTAAAAATTGCAGCCATCAGGCGAGTCTGCAGGCAGATCCAGTTCTTCTAGGGGCGGCTTGTGCCACCTACAGCCGTGGAGCGCAGTGGAAATTGGCTGCTCACTTGGTGGCAACGGACTCAGATGGGGTGGCCTTGGTGATACGTTTGGGAAGGTCCTGGTTTGTTGGAGAATAGGGTCCCTCCAAATTCAATGCTTCATCGTCTACGATAATTATATATATATATATAATCTTCATGTAAAATTCAAACCTTGGGTCATCACCCAAGCCAAAATGGCAAGTGTGATTGGAGATGTGTTGGGAACATGCTGATAAAACACCAGGGTTTTTAGGGTTAATTACGGAAGTTTTGTTGAGGAAACAACAAAAACCTAGCACGATAGTCCATCAACGCGGGCGTCTTCAAGGGCGCGTGATCACCAGCAATTGGCACACACACACACACCCATGCCCAGAATGGAATTGTTATACACGGACATGCATCAATATACACGCGGCATATAGGTACATCATGGGTATGGGCATGTACAATCATAATGGTGAACACAGAATCCTTGGCACTGCCGGCCATGCTGTGGCTGCTACATTGCGACCTAAAACTCTCAGGTGGAGCTGTACCAGGGGCAGCTGAGGAGCAATCAGGTGATGTGCTGATGGCATCTGATGGCATGGAGCTGGGGTGATCTGTTATTGAATATTCCCTCTTGTGGTTTTCAGAGGCACAGATTTGCATCCCTTGTTCTGCAGGTCATTTACGGAGCCTTGGCCTCAGCCTGCAGCTGGAACCTCAGGGATGCCAGGTCGATGCCTGACCCGCCTTGAGAGGGGGGTCTTGCAGGGTCTACCGTTCCAGGTCGTGGAACGAAATGGATGCGCAGCAATCAGATCTTGATGAATATGCTGGAGGCTGGCATGGTACATTCTATCATGGTACCATGTTCTCTAGATGTTTGTAGTGCATTTGCAGCTTTTCAACCTCAGAGAAGATGGGTGAACATCGTTGCAGACGCTTGTAGCTGTTGTTCTGGCTTCGACCCTGGACGTCAGAGGATTTCAACTGGAGTCGCTGGAGGTTTTGGCTTGAAATCTGGTGTGAACAAACTTTCTGGAATGGGATGCAGGGTGGCATGTCTGGCAACATGATGGTCGTGGGGACCATCAGCCACAAGGCTCCATGGGCATGTGCCTCAGAAGCGAAGCAGAAACTTGAACCATTTGAGTCAAGAGCTCCAAATATTCTAAAAGCCTGGCAGCCTTTATTTTGATACGAGAATTCGCATTGTGAGGCTCAAGTTGAAGCCAAGATAAGTTTTTCCGCTAGTCCTCTGCAGAAGAATGCAATGTGAAGTGCTTGACCCAGATTTGGACCTGCAAGTGCTGGATGAGAGGAACGCTGATCCACCTGCAGAAACATATGACCGAAAGGAGTCTTATGAGAAGTGCCTCCCACCAGTTCACACCACAATCTCAAAAGTTGAAGATCAAGACCGAAGCTTGACCGTTTTGGTGCCCCTGTTTTGTTTGTTTGCCGCTGGCTATCCAGGTGATCACTAGTCACGAGTAGTCACCGGTTTGCCTTTTGTATCTCAAGCGCTTTTTTTTTTTAGGAAAGCCTCTGCCGGAACTTCCTGAGCTGCCTGAACTTCCAGAGCTTACTTTGGAGCCCATCATTTTTCGATCCAACACGGATCCACTGGGCCTGCTGACGGCTTCCAGGTCCAGGTTCGACGATGAGGACCGTGGCTCGCTGGGCGGTCAGTTGAGCGAAGAGCCAGAGGTCGTGGAGCCGGAAGTACCAACAGCCACGGTGGCCACGGCCTTGGAAATCATGCAATCAACCAAGCCGGAAGAGGCCACCCTTGAGATTGAAGAAGCCTTGACAGCTCTGGATACCTACGTCCGGGGCCGAACTTCAGAGGAACATGCCAAGCAGCAGTCGTCAGCCCAGATGCATGCTGCATTTCGGGTGGGCTGTTGGACCGTTCTCCTGACCCTGCCCATCATTGTATGGCCTTGGGCACTGCGACTACAAGAAGTCAGCACTGTCCAGCGTGAAACTCGCTGGTGATTTCAGGATACTTTCCATTACTTTCCACCCCTTCAATATCTTCAATGGACTTATGGTCCCAAAAAATGATTTACCCTCTGGTTATTTAACATAGCCGTGGGAAATGGCCCATTTATAGATGGTTTACCTATATATTGAAAATGGTGATTTTCCATGGCTATGTTAAATGACCAGATGGTAGATATCTTGGGTTTAGATGGGTGCAGGGCTCCAGCCAGATCCAGGAATACTTGGGCTATTGGGGCTCCATGCTGCTGCAATTCCTTTTTTGCATTGGTCCCACGTTGGGAGCCTCCACCAAGTCGACTCTGGAGGGATGGCTGGGGACCGCTTTAGCAACCCTCAACATGATGCTGCTGAACAATGCCTTTGGTCCCTGGCTGTCTGGGGGAGCCTACCAGAACCGCATTGAATTCTTCGACAACAGCACGGGATCGCTGGTGCCTACCTCCAAATGGCTTCCCTTGTGCAACAATGGGGCGGACCTGAGCTTCAACAGATGCTTTTTGAATATGAATACGGCTCTGGCGCCAGATGCTGAGTATGTCAAAGCTATGGTGGTTCTTCTTGACTTCATCCTCTTTGTTTTCGCCATGCTGACGTTTGGCTTCAACACCAACGTCCGTGTCTTCAGCATCTCAACTCATGCCTTTTATGTCATGAGTTTCTTGGATCCTTCCACCGGCTCCTTTGACATTTCGCCATCACTCGCAGCCAACTATTTCACCATCGTCACTGGAGCTTCCCTGGCGGTGATCCTTTGCTTCCTGATCCCGACTCCCATCACAGCAACCTCCAAGGCCAGGTCACAGCTTCAGACCACCGGCTCCGCCGTGGCCATGGTTTTGGAATCCTTGCCACTGACACCCTCAGAGCTGTGTAGATCCAAGACCCAAGCAGCCATGGATGAGGTGACATCCTTGATGAAAGATCTGGAGTCCCACCTTCAGGTGATGTGGTTTGAGGACTTTGGAATCTGGAAACGGCGCGCCACCTACCGCCGTTGGCTTCAAGCTTTCTTCGAGATTCTGCGATGCTCCATGCAGAACATAGATGCTGTGCTCTGCGCAGCAGCTGCCCTGCCGGTGAAGGAGAGTGAGCAGGTCGGGTCCTGCTTTGTCTGATTAAAATGTGTATTTTCCATTTGCAGGGTCTTGGAAACATCTATACATTTTTTGTGATATTTTCCTTTCTTTCATGGGGATGAAGATCTTATAATACCTAGTTTATACCAACATCATCTTTTGACACCTCATTGTGGTTTCTGGGTGGTTAAACCACCCCAGGTTGCAGCCACCTTACCATCACTTCGAGGCGAGTGCTTCCTGGTGGCTGGCTCATTAAGAGCCCTGTTGGCCGTCAAGACACTTTGAGTTGCACAGGGGCTTTCCATGTTTTTAAGTTTTAACTAATTACTGTAACGAATTATTTTCACTGCTCACTAAGTGGTGGGGTTGGTGATTTGCGCAGGAGTTTTAGTTCTTAGAAATTACTCCGTCGAGGTAGTAGGGTTAGGGGTGACACAGCTTGGTACTTGACAACTGATTGACATTTGCGTTTGTTGCGATCAGAGACCTGACTTTCCTCCAGTTCACCTTTATTCTCTATGTCTATATATTAATGATATATATATACACATGAATATATATATAGGGATGCATGTTTTTTGGACCTGGGCACCCCTTTTTTGGACCTGTACATGTTTTTTGGACCTGACCGGATTTTTTTTGGACCTAGGGTCACAAAAAATGTGGGGGACTTGCTTGTGTGTTTTCTGGACCCTGTGGGGATATTTTTTTTGGACCTGCATGTATTTGTGCTGGACCCAGGGGAATTTTTTTCG
>Ga0126342_10021324_pt1 | contig 10810 bp, 5 predicted proteins | sample Cyp1metagenome_FD_92528 | JGI IMG/M metagenome (GOLD analysis project Ga0126342, IMG submission 92528) | Coral microbial communities from Lord Howe Island, Old Settlement Bay, Australia - Cyphastrea 1 metagenome | ecosystem: Host-associated > Invertebrates > Cnidaria > Coral ... | reverse complement strand
TAGCATCAGTAGCACCACCTGGCCCCGCAATCTGCCATACTTTGCCCATCAGATCATGCGACAGAAGATGTCACCATTATGTGATGTAACTATGTAACTATGATGTGACCTGTGACAGTGTGCGTGAGTTTGGAATCCGTTGGAAATTCAACTTTCAGTCAGTGATTCAGTGATGATAGTGATGCCAAGTTACTTGAGAGGTCGGGGGATACCCCACACTCAAGTTCCTTGGCAGAGTTCAGGTATGGAATTTAAGGGTTTGGATTTTCATGATTTTCATGTTTGTAATTTATTGTATCTTGTTTTTGTTTCAGGTATGGCGATCCTGGCGACTTGCAGGAAACCAGCGTGGCCAGGGTAGAGTTGGTGAAGTGACTACAGCGACTGAGACACGGTGAAACATAGTGAAGGTTCGGTTAGTTAACCTTACCTTGAACCACAACGAACTTTATTTTTTTAAATATACAACGTTCTCCTTCCTGAAACTCTTCGCTTGGTATGCCTTGGCTCTCCAAACTCCAGTCGACCTTGAGGGGATCTCCGGTTTTGTGTCGTTCATAGCTAGGAATCAGCTGAAAGGCTGAAGGTTGTGAGTTTCTTGCAGGACTATCAAGGTGGTCGAGACTTCAAGTCCTTAAAGAAGTTTGCAGACGAGAACCTGGGACCGTTTCTTGGACTCAACGAGAAGGTTCGAGAAGGTAAGAAACGTGTGGGAAGAGCACTTGCGCCCAGGGGGAGTCATTGAACCTGTAGGCCTGAAGGCTGTGGTAGACGTTTACGTTTACATTGTTTGCTCTTTCTTTGCACTTTGTTTACACTTTGTTGGTTGGTAGCTCACAAAGACCAATCCCAAATGCCGCCGCGCGAAGTGCAGCCAAAGCAACGTAGAGCGCGACCCTTTTTACAATGGGGCGGCCGGACATGTAGTCAATGGCTCAAATGCCAGGCATCCCGTGACCCTAGGGCCAGGGATATTGAAGAAATTGTAAAATGCTAATGCCACCTGGAATGTGTGGAGCACAATTCACACCGATGGAAAGTAAAAGTTGGAAAAATGGCACCTAGCTATCGCCAAAGCTCACCCTGCAGGTTGTTTCACCTGGTAGGGCTTGATTCGCCTCACGTGGCTCGCACAAAAGAGGCAAGCAGTGAGTGCACCAAGTCCTGTGGTAGATGGGCCCCCATCGTGCGACTCCTCAGGCATTGATAGTTGGCGTGCCACGCCTGCCCAGATGGAGTGAAGTAAATCTCCTGCTGGGCTGCTTCGATGATCGTCCTGGCGGTTGTGGTTGAAGTCGCGCAGCACCGTCGCAAATCATCATTAGAACGCTCGTAGTTCCTCACCTGGTCTTGTGCTTCATCCAGAAGCGTTTCCAAACCAAGCTTCTCCTGCAGGAGGTTGTTCAAGGCTTCCACCAAAGGATCACCATCAGTTTGTGTGGCCATCTCACTGACCTCCGGGGTGTGCGCCTCTTGGAGGTTACTGTCCTTCCAGAGTGCAGTGAAGGCTGCCATTGCTCTTCGTGGCACATTGATCATCCACCGGCAGGTGGCAATCGCTCCAATCACCAGGAAGTAGCCCATGACAATGGCCAGGATCGTGGTGAAGGGCTCGCGGTCAGAGTCCAGGTAGTTCAGGTTGTAGGTGTTGGTGGTCTCATTCTCAATCGCATAGGTCTCGTTCAGGTCATAGTCCATTGCAGCAGCTGCAGATGTGCAGAAGGCTGCAAACATCGTAGTGGTTGCCGCACTTGAAGGTTTTCGAATTGCGTACTTCTCTGTGCTTTTCTTTCTTTCTGCTGCTGACTTTTTCTTGCTTGCTACAAAGTCTTCATCGTTTTTCAGACGAGTCAAGTGGCTCCTCACGCGATCTGCAAGAAGTTGAGCTGCACTGGATTTTGTGAGTCCATCTGAGTATTGCAACTCCGAGCTCACCGACATTGTCGTTGCATTGCAGCAGCGCAACTTGTCTTGGGTAACCAAGACCTCAATTGCAGTTCGTTTGTCGGTGGAGCTTCCAGCTTGAATCTCTTCTCGCACAAGCATGTCAAACAAAGCTTTTGCGTCCACCACAAGCCAAAACGTCACGGCGAAAAGGAGAGCATCAGCGGCTTCTGATGCTGCTTGGCTTTCAGCAGCCAAAGTGGGTCAGTGGAAGAATTAGGGTTAAAAGAAGAGAGGAAGAGAGCGGAAGAGTCTCAGAGAGTGGAAATTCTTCCACTGGCAATCTCTTCTTTTAACCTCTCTCTTCTTTTAAATTCTTCCACTGATGACATTCTCTTCTTTTCTTCCACTGACATTCTCTTTAAATTCTTCCACTTCTTTTAACCCTACATTCTCTTCTTACTGACATTCTCTCTGAGACTCTCTGAGGCACTCTTCCTTTAACCATCTTTACCCCTAAATTTCCACTGAGCTCTCTGAGACTCCCTGAGACACACTTCCTGCACTCTCTGAGACACTCTGAGAAATTTCAAGCAGAAGACCCAGAATGCAGACGTTGCATCCAAGGTAGAGCGCCAGCGTGAGAAGAGAATGTCAGTGGAAGAATTTTAGGCAGGCAGAGCCTAATGCAAACTTTGCATTCTGGGTCTTCTGCCTGCTTGGAATTCAAGACCCAGACATTCTCTTCCTGCCTGACACTCTCTTCTTTTAACCCTGGGGTTAAGAGAAGAAAGTGCCAGTGGAAAAAAAAATCTAGGGTTAAAAGAAGAGAGTGCCAGCGGAAACAAAATCTAGGGTTAAAAGAAGAGAGTGCCAGTCTCTTCCGCTCACTTCCTTGAACCCTACGCTCCCTTCCTTTAACCCTAAATTCTTCCACTGACATTCTCTCTTAACTATAAATTCTTCCACTGACATTCTCTCACTGAAAATTCTTCCACTGACATTCTCTTTGACATTTTCTTCCTGACATTCTCTTCTTTTAACCCTAAATTCTTCCACTGGCATTCTCTTCTTTTAACTCTTCCACTGACATTCTCTTCTTTTAACCCTTCCACTGACATTCTCTTTTGACTCTACGCTCTCTTCCTTTAACCCTAGGATTAAGCGAGAATGTCAGTGGAAGAATTAAAAGAGAATGGCCAGTGGAAGAATTTAGGGTTGAAAGATAATGTCAGTGACTCTTCCGCTCAAATTTTCTCTCTGAGACTCTTCCGCTCACTTCCTCTAACCCTACGCTCTCTTCCTTTAACCCTAAATTCTGCCACTGACATTCTCTCTTAGCTTTAAATTCCACTGGCATTCTCTTCCTTTAACCCTACCGACATTCTCTTCTTTTAACCCTATTCTTCCACTGACATTCTGACATTCTCTTCCTTTAACCCTTTTCTTCCACTGACATTCTGACATTCTCTTCTTTTAACCCCATTCTTCCACTGACATTCTGACATTCTCTTCTTTTAACCCTATTCTTCCACTGACATTCTGACATTCTCTTCTTTTAACCCTACTTCCACTGGCATTCTGACATTCTCTACTGAAATTCTCTTCTTTTAACCAAACATTCAAGGGTTAAAGGAAGAGAATGCCACGCTCTCTGAAACTCTCTGGGGCACTCTTCCTTTAACCCTAAAATTTCTACACTCTCTGAAACTCCCTGAGACACTTATAGGGTTAAAAGAAGAGAATGTCAGTGGAAGAATTTTAGGGCTAGGGTTAAAAGAGAATGTCAGTGGAAGAGAATGCCAGTGAAATAGGAAGAGAGCGTAGGGTTAAAAGAAGAGAATGTCAGAATGTCCAAGAAGAGAATAGTGGAAGAATTTTCCGCCCTCTTCCTTTAACCCTAGAAAGAAGAGAATGTCAGTAAAAGAAGAGAATGTAACCCTAGAAGAGAATGTCAGTGGACGAATTTAGGGTTAAAGACATTCTGACATGCTCTTCTTTTAACCCTTTTCTTCCACTGACTTCTCTTCTAACCCTAGTTCTTCCACTGACATTCTCTTCTAACCCTGCCCTAAAATTCTTCCACTGACATTCTCTTCCTTTAACCCTAAATTTCCACTGAGTTCTCTGAAACTCTCTGAGACACTCTTTCTACTGAGCTCTGAGACTCTCTGAGACACTCTTCCTTTAACTAGGGTTAAAAGAAGAGAATGTCACCCTAAATTTCCACTGAGCTCCCTGAGACTCTCTGAGACACTCTACCACTGAGCTCTCCGAGGCTCTCTGAGACACCTTTCCTTTAACCCTACTTCTAGGGTTAAAAGAAGAGTGAATGTCAAATTCTTCCACTGGCAATCTTTTTTAAACCCAAATTCTTCCACTGACATTTTTTTTAAAACCCTATTCCACTCTTCCACTGACATTCTCTTCTTTTAACGAATGTGAAGAGAACGTATGTGAAGAGAAAGAGAGAAATTTCTAGAAACTCTCTTAGAGCGAAAGAGTCTTAGGGTTTAACGGATGTGAAGAGCATTTAACCCTATACTGAGCTCTCTGAGACTCTCTGAGACATTCAAAGGAAGAGAATGTCCGATGTGAGAAATTTCTTCCTTTAAGCCTAGAATTTCTCTCTGAGACTCTTCTGCTCTCTTCCTTTAACCCAGGGTTAAAAGAGAATGTCAGTGGAATTCACGTCTCACGTCTCTGGTCTCACGTCTCTTCCTTTAACCCTAACTGACATGCTCTTCTTCACTGACATTCTCTTTGATCTTTTAACCCAAAATTCTTCCACTGACATTAGAAGAGAATGCCAGTGGAAGAACTAGGGTAAAAAGAGGAGAATGTCAGAATGTCAGTGGAAGAAGAAAGAGGGGGCTCAGTGGAAAAACATCTCCCACTGACATTCTCTTTTAACTTTTAACCCAAAATTCTTCCACTGACATAGGGTTAAAAGAAGAGAATGCCAGTGGAAGAATTAGGGTTAAAAGAAGAGAATGTCAGTATGTAAGTGGAAGAAGGAAGAGAGGGCTCAGTGGAAATAAATTTTTCCACTGGCATTCTCTTCTTTGAACCCTAAATTCTTCCACTGGCATTCTCTTTTATCTTTTGACCCAAAATTCTTCCACTGACATTAGAAGAGAATGCCAGTGGAAGAATTAGGGTTAAAAGAAGAGAATGTCAGAATGCCATTGGAAGAAGAAAGAGAGGTCTCAGTGGAAAACATATTCCACTGACATTCTCTTCTATCTTTTAACCAAGAGAATGCCAGTGGAAGAATTAGGGTTAAAAGAAGAGCATGTCAGAATGCCAGTGGAAGAAGGAAGAGAGGGCTCAGTGGAAATAAATTCTTCCACTGGCATTCTCTTCTTTTAACCCTAAATTCTTCCACTGACATAGGCTTAAAAGAAGAGAATGCCAGTGGAAGAATTTAGGGTTCAAAGAAGAGAATGCCAGTGGCAAAGGAAGAGAATGTCAAATATTCTTCCGCTGGCATTCTCTTCCTTTAACTTTAAATTTCCACTGAGCTCTCTGAGGCACTCTTCCTTGAGCTCTCTGAGACTGTTTGAGACACTCTTCCTTTAACCCTAGGTTAAAAGAGAATGTCAGTGGAAGAATATGTCATTTCCACTGACATTCTCTTCTTTTAACCCTAAATTCTTCCACTGACATTCGCTTTTTTAACCCTAGGGTTCAAAGAAGAGAGTGCCAACGTGGAAGATTTTTAGGGTTAAAAGAAGAGAGTGCCAGTGGAAGAATTTTAGGGTCAACAGTTAAAAGAAGAGAGTGCCCTTAGGGTTAACAGCTTGGCAGCCCAAGACTAGCCAAATGATACACCTAGTATACAAGCCTTGGGCATTTGAGAAGCGGTATATACCTAAATCAGAAATCTTGGATCATCTTGAACAATAATATGTGGTCTACAGTAAGGCTCATGTCAGGTTCATGTCAAGTACAATGTCCATGAGGAAATTGGTGATTTGCCATGCATGCTTGTCCCACAGCGCGCTTCGGTTAGAATTGAATGCAGGCTGGAGCGATGGTTTGAAACCAGCAGACAAGCATGCAATCAGAAAAAATGCGTGCAGTTAGTTGTGACATCATTAACTTGCAAAACCACCATTGTTGGCCCAATCGCTTAATATTTTTCAAACCCACTGAAAAGATCAGCCAGTTAAAAGAAGAAAACTGGAAAAATGAAAAATACCACCAAAAAGACTTTACACAATAGTGGATCCCGCAATCATTTTGAAAGATCCAAAATTATTTTTGAAAAACTTTGCACAATAGTGTATCCGTGCACTAACCAGCATACCACATTACATGGAATGTCAATGAATATCATGGAATCAATGTGCACACATCGATGTGGATTTCAGTTTTTTGTTTATGCATGGAGTCAGCTTGTACCGTAAACATTCGCTTGCCAGCACGGAATCATCTTGGCATTGAAATCGTTTTGGAGAATGTCCTCTGTGGTAGTTTGGAAACAATTTCGCATGCTTGAAAATTGTTTATTCTTGTTCTGAAAATGTTTGTATGTTTTTGTTTATTAACATGTTGCAATCAGTTCGCATCAGGATTCTTCTTGCCATGGTCGTATTGGTGGTGCCAACACCCTTGGGTCTCCAGTACTCACTTCCCTCAAGAAATCTCTGCAACACTTGGGTCACTTGGGGACCCGGAAAATCCTGAAATGAACCGATTTTCTGTTTGATCAGATCTTGACAAAATCTTGACCAATTTTATTGTGAGGGCTGCTTGGGGATGGGCAAGGATGATGCTAACATCCATGCTGACGCGTGCCAACATGGCTGCTTGCAGGTTGCATTGCCGAGCGAATCCATCAGATCAAGCTCGAGCTGGTCGTGCGTGATGATGGGGTTCTAGGATTCTTGCGAGTTGAAGAGTCTGGAGTCTGGGAGTGCAGACTTGAGCTGTAGGACCTATAGTTGGTCTTCTGGATTTGATCCATGGGCTTCCAACCCAAACATCTAGCTGCAGAAGGGGATTTCTAGCAGCAGAAGGGGTTCAAGAACGAAAAAGAGCTGCTCCTTTTGCTTCTGCTTCTGCACAGGTGAAGCTGTACTCGTACGTTGTTGTCACATGCCCGAGCGAAACTGACTCTTTCATACTCTTTCGGATACCGGTTCTTTTTTTTTGCTGTCGGAAGACATGTTTCTAAGCCGTTCTCGTGCGCCTGCCGCTCTTCCTCTCAGATTTGACAGGCATGGCGGACTCCACGTGCGAATTGGTGATGTCATGGCACAACTGATCACCCAAGATAATACAAATGGATACAAATGGAAGACCAGACTTACCAGTAATTGCCAAAGAATTCTAGAAATAGGGAGTTGCAACTACCACGATTGCAGTCGCAATGTGGAATGTGCATCCTTTGCTAACTATATTTTATTCGGTAACTTCATTAGATTTATCGGCACTGTTGTGCATCCCAACATCTGTAGCCATGGCCGCATTGCCTAAGTGTGTCCTGGGCTCGGCCGCCACGGCGCTTGTAATTGTTCAGATTTGTTTAGCATGTTCTTGCAGCCTTCGAAAATTGGCTAACTATCTTTTTCATGTTTGCATATGGCCTCCATTCCGTTTTGAATGTTTCCACGCGCTGGCTGTGAACCTTTTTCGAATGCACCTTCCTGTCGACCAGGCCGCCACAGCATCCTCTAAGAGCTTGGCGCTCAGCATTTGTCTTACGCCAGATACGCATGGAATCCTCTCAAGAATCCTTTGGGAGCCACTCTGCCTTGGTCATGCCAAGGCCAAGACACCACAGCTGAGGGCAAATCAGTCGAGAAGAAGAACAAGTTGGGCAGCGGGCTCAAAGTTGAGGCGAATAGCTGGATGTGTTGCCAGCAGAGGAGGTTGACGTTTGTCCGGGTCACAGTGTAGTACTGATTACCACTTCTCCCGTCTCCACCTGTCCAGCTCAGTGGTTGCTGCTTCTTCCTGGTACTCGTACAACTCATGTAACTTTGAATCTGAATTTTCATTAAACCCCAAGCAGTTCCTTGAAGATATCACGACGCATGTTTTTTGTACCCTGACAACATGGCATAGTTGAATTTGATTTGAAGCAATGTGTATGAACATTTGTCACCTTTGTCACCTAGGCCGGACGGAGCTGCACAATGCCGTGTGCAGCGGTGACAAAGACTCCGTCCAGCAGCTCCTCAAAAATCGCGCATCTGTTGATGCCACGGACGGAAGTGGTCCGAAACTTAGAGCGAACAGAATTGCAAGGTGTTGTTCTTGAGAAATTAAATCCAAAGCTTCCATGATCCAATCCAGTGACAGTTGAGAAGGGCACAGCAGCACCTTTTTGTGTTATTTTCTTAGGCTTTCCGGCGGCGCTGAGGCCGGACACCACTACACTTGGCCGCCAGTGAGCTCTCGGAACCGGTCAAAATCATCGAACTACTGTTGGAGGCCAGAGCCAGGACTGAGGCTGAAGACCTCAGCAGCCCGGAGCCTCAGAGGTCTTCACATAGAACATGTGAATGCGTATGATCTGAGCCCTCGGATCCAACTGAATTCCCATTGGAGAGTAGATTCAGTCTGAGGCGGGCTTTCAACTTCAGTACGTATATTGACAATATTGACACAGCCTTGTCATATTGATTTGGAAAGGTTTGAGGTCTTCTGTCAACTCGCGCAGTTCTGGCGTTTGATGTCAAACTTGCCGCTAAGGTTTCACTCCCTTGAATTTGGCTTGCAATTCGAAATGCAAGGAAGCGGTGGCTGTTCTGCAGAGCGCCGCTCCTTGACTGGAAAAAAATGACTTGATATATTTTTTGCAATTGCCATTGAATTTGGTCGAGTCTAGCCATGAGATGTGCAAGTAGATGTGCGCCCAATCTCTATTGTGCCATTCTTTTTTATTTTGAATGATGTTTATTCTTCTTTACATGATTGTCGAGTTTTGCGTGCCGGACGGTTTCGTGGAGTATGGAGGATATGTCAGGTATGCCAAGGCGGAGCCAAGATAGCATAGCATGCCACAGGATGGAAATTCAAAAGGCACCACGCTGCAACTTCACAGGGCAAGGAAAGCGGGAAAACTGTAGTACGTCTCCTCCCAAGATACTTTGGTGTTCCATTTTGTGCTCAAGATTCAGATGATTCAGAGCCCTTTTCACTTATATTCCACGTGACTGCTGCACCAAGGAGGGCTTATCGAAAGTTGCAGAAGGGATGACAGAAGATCAGATCGGGACAGAGGCCGTGAAGAGTTTGTTTGTCAATAACTGTCAGCTTTTGGATCGACCCAACTGCTTAAGCATGTGACTGCATCAAGATCTGAAGTATTATTTGTAAATGGTCTTGGCATCGCTTACAACCACGCAATTTGCATTGCTTACAACCGCGCAATTTGCATCGCTTACAACCGCGCAATTTGCATCGCTTAAAACCGTCATGGAATCATCATCATCCTCATCATCATCATCATCATCACTTTCACGTCTTTTCCTTCTTCATCATCAACATCATTGACATCAATGACCGAAACATGTCTGTTCTGAACCGAAGGTTCATAAGGTTTTCCCGTTACGTTGACAAAGCAGCCCTTGTTGCTTGTAAAATATTTAAAGGCTTACGCCTGACTGCCGGGCGCCGGCAGAGAAACGGCCGGACATAGTAGTAGCGGCGCTGTAGTTGTCGCCGTAGTCAGTGTTCGTGTTGTGGCGGTGCTTTTTTGTCTTCGTCGTCGTCGTTGTCGTCCTCGCCGTCATCGCCAACGTCGGCATCGTCGTCGTCGTCGTCGTCGTTTCTTCGTCTTCTTCTTCTTCTTCGTTTTTGCTTTTTCTTCTTATTCTTTTTTTTTTCTTCTTCTTCTTCTTCTTCCCTGTCCTTGTTCTTTGTCGCCGTCGGTCTTTGTCGCCGTCGTCGTCGTCGTCGTCGTCGCCGCCGCTGTGGTTTGTGGTTGCTCCTGGTGCGGTTGTTGTCGCTGTTGTCGCTGTCGTCGTCGTCGTCGTCGTTGTTGCTGCTGTTGTTGTTGTGGTTGTTGTTGTTGTTGTCGTTGTTGTTGTTGCGGTTGCTGTTGTTGTTGTTGCTGTTGTTGTTCTTCTTGTTCTTGTTCTTGTTCTTGTTCTTGGTCTTGGTCTTGGTCTTGGTTTTGGTCTTGGTCGTCGTCGTTGGCGTCGTCGTCGGCGTCGTCGGCATCGGCGGCGGCGTCGTCGTCGCCGTCGTCGCCGTCGTCGTCGTCGTTTGCGTCTTCTTCTTCTTGTTCTGCTTCTTCTTCTTCTTTTGCTTTTTCTTCTTCTTCTTCTTCTTCGTCTGCTTCTTCTTCTTCTTGTTCTTCTTGTTCTTCTTGTTCTTCTTGTTCTTCTTGTTCTTCTCCTTCTTCTTCTTCTTCGTTTTTGCTTTTGAGCCATCTTGGGACATATGTTGGGGCCATGTTTGGGCCAGCTATGTTGAAACGCTCTTAAGATGCCACTTTTTCCGCCCCGGGCCCCCTCCTGGAGCCCAAAACCACGTAAAAACCGAGGTTTTGTAACATCGCCAAGATGGAATCCCTTGCCGCCGAAGGGCCCGAAACACCGTAAACAAAACGATGTTTTTGAAAATCGCGCGCGCAAAAAAACCGCCGTAAATTACAGGGACTTCAGTCGACACGCAGTCCCCCCGGGGTGAACACGGGGTGGGTCGGCGGCAGGACCGGCAGCGCCTATAACTTTCGGTTACCACCGAAGGCCTCCGGCAAGGACACGGGCTCCGTGGCCGGCGCCCGGATTTAAAGGCTTACGCCTGACAGCCGGGCGCCGGCCAAGCAACGACTTTTGGCTTATGGTGTGGGAAGATTGGGCCAAGATTCTCCGCGCAAACCCAGGGAGGGCTATGTTGAACTGAGGCAGGCATAATGCGCAGTGCTTGCCTGTATGGAAGCAGTCTGGGCCTATGTTGAGCGCAG
>Ga0126342_10021323_pt1 | contig 10811 bp, 7 predicted proteins | sample Cyp1metagenome_FD_92528 | JGI IMG/M metagenome (GOLD analysis project Ga0126342, IMG submission 92528) | Coral microbial communities from Lord Howe Island, Old Settlement Bay, Australia - Cyphastrea 1 metagenome | ecosystem: Host-associated > Invertebrates > Cnidaria > Coral ... | reverse complement strand
CATACATTACATACATTACATACATTACATACATTACATTACATTACATTACATTACATTACATTACATTACATTACATTACATTACATTACATTACATACATTACATACATTACATACATTACATTCATTACATACATTACAGATATTACATACATTACATACATTACATACATTACATACATTACATTACATTACGTTACGTTACGTTACGTTACGTTACATTACATTACATTACATTACATACATACATTACATACATATATATATATATTATGTATATATACATGGTTCTCTTGGAGTTCTACATATTTCTCCAGTGCTTACTGTGCTCCAACTCATCCACGGGACGTGATCTGCCTGCACGTTCCACCATGTAGTTCCAGTAGACCGCTTGCGCCGAAGGTTTTGGACCGGAGCCATCCGAAGCCTCAGAAATTTGGGGATCCATAAAAGGACTTCGAGGTGTTCTTCTGGGCTATTCTGGGTATCAAAACACTAAGAAACTGATCCTAATCAGACAAGTTGCAAGAATGCTTTGGAGGCACTGCAGGGTCTTTAAGACGGAGCGGCCATTCATTTCGTTCAGAAACAATGAGCCCTTCACAGTGACAGCCCCTGTAACCTCAAAAATGAGAAGCGAAGAAATGCCCCGGATCAGTCAAGTAAAAATGGGGATCGATCCGTCATGAAATTAGGGACGCATTTGAAAAAGACACTGAAGATACTGAAGATTTGATATCTGAGCAGTATCAATCCCAAAAAAAAGGATGGATGGTCCCGGCTACAGAAAGTGACCGCTCCGTAACTGCGAAAACCGAAAAATTCATTTTAGCTGAGAATCTCCACAAAGGACACAAACTTGTGTCAGAAGGAACATCCTGACATTGAGACATTGCTGAACATGGACAAAAAAACAGCTCGGCTGCTCAGCTCTGTAGCACAGGAAACCCATGGAAACCCCACATCCACTTGCGAATGACAATCTGATAAACATTGCAGTGAAGAGTACCTGCATCCACAATGACATTGTAAAGAAACAATAAAAATCAAATCATCAGTAGATCGCAACATATTTTTTCTTCAATTCTCATTTGCCAACAGATCTGTGGACCATAGTGAAGCATGGTGAACCGTGGCAATGCCGCCAAGTCGCTTAAAGATCACAGGATCTTCCACTTTCATGACACTTTGCAACATCCATACCTAAATGCAGGTGCCATGCCCCATCATGCGTTGCTGTGAACCATGCTAGCCCCGTCAACATCTGTCAACTAAGGTTGCAGCGGAGTGTGGGTTGTTTTCAGCTTGGAGGAACTGTGGAAAACTGAATTGTCCAAGCATGCGCACCTTGGACATGCTGGTGATGGAAGGAAAAACGTGGACGGCAAAGCAAGGCAATTTCCCTTGCAGCGCGCACTCCAAAATATCTCAAAATCGGCGATGGGTGTGGTGTCACTCTGATATCCTCATGAGTATCTTCTAAGTAGAGAGATCTGAATAAAGCATCTGGATACTGCATATACTGTTTTCAACACACTTTATCATACTTAATCCCCAGGTCCAAGCAGGTCCGAGCAACTGTTGAAGCCACGTAGTTCGAGCCCTCTGGTGGCAGCGATGCCAGAGATGGAAGATACATCTGCAGTTCGTTCACTGCGTAAGACAGGACCTCGGCTGCAGGTCTTCCATGGTGTCACTTGATCTTGATGTCACTTGGGTCCAAAAAAACTGGATCCCAAGAATCAATCCACGAACATCTCATGAAAATGATGGGGTTCGGGTTCAGTGAGGGAAGTTGGCGATGTTGTGCGCACGCTATCGAGGAGTTTCCCATGGCTGAGGAGATGACGGTTTCAGGCGATCGACGTTCGCTGGGTGGGCACAACTTGGCAAACTCCGAGTTTTTGCTCAGGCCGCCTGAGTCATAGGTAGCGGCATGCGGCGGATAGTCAACTGGATCTTGTGGTGATCTTCCAGCGATTTGGAAAAATTGGACAATTGAGGTCCCTGCGAAGTCCCAGCAACACGACGAGTGCTGCCAACTGCGGTTCGGTGAAATCAACACAAACAAGCTCCTGGCTGGCATGATACACAGATGGCAACGGGTCCCAAACGGTATCAAGTTGTTTGTTATCCGTCTCTTATTCAATATACAAACATATGTCGACGGACACATTGAATGGTTTTCCCATGAACGCGATAAAGATCACACATCCGGCTCTTAGCAAACTCAGGTGGCACGAGTGGCACCCTCATCTCACTTTTTACCCGGCGCTATAATCAAACAAAGGAAGCGCATCTCAAAGTCAAAAATAAAAGCCATCAAAAGTCAAAACTACAAAAACTAGTACTGCTAGAGTATAGATATTCAACTAGATATTCAAGTCACCACTCAAATTTTGATAAATTTTGATCTCCGCAGATCTGCCTGGATAGCCGTCCAAGTACTGCGAGACAACTTTGCCTCCCCTTTTTGACACGCCACCATCTGCTCGTAGTCGTCCTGCCCAGCTGATCCAATAGATGCGCCAAGTTCCCAGGTGGCCGAGGTGGTTCCCACCTGGTTCCCAGATGGTTCCCAAGTGGTTCGCAAGTGGTTCCCAGGTGGTTCCCAGGTGGTTCCCAGGTGGTTCCCAGGTGGTTCCCCAGGTGGCTCCCAGCTGGGTGGTTCCCAGGTGGTTCGCGGTTTTTAGGTGGTTCCCAGCTGGTTCCCAGGTGGTTCCCAGGTGGTTCCCAGGTGGTTCCCAGGTTCCCAGGTGGTTCCCAGGTGGTTCCCCAGGTGGTTCCCCAGGTGGCTCCCAGCTGGGTGGTTCCCAGGTGGTTCGCGGTTTTTAGGTGGTTCCCAGGTGGTTCCCAGGAGGTTCCAGGTGGTTCCAGGTGGTTCCAGGTGGTTCCAGGTGGTTCCAGGTGGTTCCAGGTGGTTCCCGGGTCACCGCAACATCGCAACATCGGTTCTGTCACGCCTTCAGCAACCACATGGCCGAAAGAATGGAAAGTATCGCTCGTTTGGCTTCTTCCTGCTCCAAGGATCTCGGCAGTTCTGTAGCTCTGTGCTTTGAAATTTGCTGCGCGTGGAAACTCAGAAGAAATACAAAAAATATATCTTCGGAAATATAATAGAAAAGAAGCACAGCACCTGGTGATTGAGCTGTGCGTAGATTCCAAGGTACTCATTCAGCTCCGAAAAGGCCTCCTTCAGACCCAGTTGGAACTCCTGACCAGTTCCACAGTTCCACCACAACTCCAACCACAACTCCAAGCAGATCAAGCTGCAGCAGCAGCAGCACCTCTGGAGAAGGCAGCGGCGATTGGAGAGTTTGCTCCACAAAGTCGGAGATGTTGCTGACCTGGGGCCGACCCATGGCTGACCCAAAAGGATTTGGGATTGGAGATGATTGGAGAATTGGAATGATTTAGCAACTTGGAGATCCAATTCCATTGCTTAGCAGATTCAACTAGCTTCATCTAGTTTCAGTATTTCCAGGTTGATCTATCACGGGTGGGTGTTCTGTGTGGTGTATACGAAAGTCCGCCCGCACCGAAGGCGCCAAGGGACCAATGGACCGATCTGTCAGTCTGGTGCAGCTTCAGCTGTGGGGGGGGCCGTGTTCGCCGGGTGCCCCCGCACCAAAAAGAGGTTGCCTGCTCTTGTAATTTCATGTAATTTGAACAGATTGCAAATCGGCACAACGTCGGCCAAATTCACCGGTTCGATCCAACATGGCCGCAACATGCCGCCCCCATTGCTCAACTTCGGCAAGGCCCCAACTTCGGCCCAACTTAAAGGCCAAGGACGGCCAAGTTTGACCCCAGTCGGCTTTGGTTAGGCCAATTAGCGCTCCTTTCTCTGTCCATTTCTGTCCTATTCCTGGGTGCGGGCGGTACCTGTCACGAAGCGACGAATGAAAATACCGTGCCCTCTGCGGAGGTTGGGCCTCCATCCCCTTCAAGTCGTGCATCTTCCCAGAGCCCGGAGTTAAAAGTTCCTTGGGACCAAGCCCAGATCCCAGTTCACCGGTGGGAAAGCCACCAAACAGGGCGAAGGGCAAGTCAGGTCCACTTGGGCCCCAAGGGACCCCAATGTCCGCTAAAAGATACCATAAGATACCTGCATTAGTTGCGATTGACGAGTTCCTTGTCATTTCACACTGACACCACTGCTACCATCTGCTACCATCTGCACCACTGTTCACACACAAAAACCCAAAAGAGCGGGGAAGATTCATCGTCCCATTCGATGTGAAAAACTACATCTGACATGTTCCCATTGCCTCGTGGCATAAAATCAGCTCTGAGGATCGCTGAGTTGTGTGATACGGACAGAATCTTCAATGCAGTGGTCTTCCAGTAGTTCCCAGCGGTCCTTGATCTTTCCTTTGCGTTTCCTTAGGCGCAAAAGTGCGTGCACTTCCACATGCTGGAGGGATGTACCGGATGTACAGAACCAAAAGAAGGTTGAATTGATGTGGTTTTTGGCAATGGCAGTGGACCAGTGCGATATAGTTTGGTCGATGTCGAGTTCCCAAAAAAGATGAACCGATTCTTCACCCAGTGGATGCTAAGGATCGCTTGTCGCAGCAATTCCACGGCATATTCGTGGATGGCAACCAATGCTGCTGGCGAATTGTGCATGGCCTCCCAAGGCAGCTCTCACAATTTCAGAGATTTGATGTTAGCACACAACCCATCCAAAAATTACAGTTAAATTTGCAAAGCCATCCAATGATCACAGGAAAAACATCCATAATTTGGTTCTCTTGATTTGAAAATGGTCGATTTATCTGGTTTTGACCTTGATCCATTGAACCATTCTTCCATTGATCCATTGAGCCATCTTGGACCTGGTTTTCCTCATTTTCGCCTTGCCTTCAAGAAGTCCTTCGCCGTGGTTTTCAGCACTTTGGCATAGGTCACAGACGTGAACAGCGAAGAATGAGACCTGAATGAAGTTGGGCATCCAAATTGGAGACACCCTTGACTTGAGGGTCACCCACAAACTAGTTGGATCATGTTGGAAACGGCAAGGATGCATATTTTTCCATGGTTTCCCGTACTGTTTGTCTTCTTGTTTCTGTACTTCCCATCTATTCTGCACAGTGAAAGTGCCTTTGCAGCTCACATGACTCATCGTCGCTGCGTAGTTTCTGAAAGTTTGGGGCCAACGTTTTTTTAGATATCGTTATATATATTTCTTATATCACATATATCTCTCACCCTCGGAAAACTATGTTTTCACTTTCAAAGTTCGTGGGACCTTAGGGACCTTTGCCGGAGAAAATAAAAAAACGCATCTTGGGAGCCAGGTTCAGCGGTGCAGCCAAGAAACAGCTCGGTAAAGAGGCTCAACTCCTTGGATCTCCGCCATCCGAGAAATCTTCACAAAATTCGAAAATCCAGTTAAAGGACCGGATAACCCCACAAGTCAATTTCTTCCAATAATGAGCAACAAATGTTGTAGCGGAGACGGGGAAGGAAGGAAGCACAAAGGAGGTGGTGGAGGATCGAGAAGTAAAAAAAAATGTGTGTGTGTGACAAAGTTGTATGTGAAAGATGGTGTGTGACAAAGAAAATGGGGTGTGTGTGTGTGACAAAGCTGCGTAAGATTGTGTGTGAAACATGGTGTGTCAAAGATGGTGTGTGAAAGATGGTGTGTGAAAGGTGGTCTGTGACGGTGTGTGAAAGATGGTGTGTGTCAAAGTGGTGTGTCAAAGATGGTGTGTGAAAGAGGGTACGGTTTGTCAAAGATGGTGTGGTGAAAGATGGTGCGTGGCAAGTTGTGGATGCGCCTGCCACGCGAAACGAAGGCGGATGTCACCAAGCGCCACGCCTGCCACGCGAAACGATGGTGGATGTCACCAAGTGCCACGCCTGCCACGCGAAACGAAGGTGGATGTTGACAAGTGCTACGCCTGCCACGCAAAGTGCCGTGGCGTCACCGGCGTGTGTCAAAGAGGGTGTGTGACAAAGTTGTGTGTGAAAGTTGTGGGTGACAAAGTTGTGGGTGACAAAGCTGTATGTGAAAGAGGGCGCGGCGGAGGAGGGCGAGGAGGCGGAGGCGGGATACAGAATCAAAAACAAGAACCTCACGCAAAGATGTGGGGAAAAACAAAATCACAAAATAGAATCAAATCCTACCAGTAGTGCCGCGGAAGTTTCAAAGATAGGAAACTATAGGAGAGGTGAGTTGTTGTCATGCATGGATGGCAGAGCGAATCCACTGATGGACCGAAAGGTGGTTGGAGCTGTGCTTTTTGGAATGGTTGCAGCGGTCACCTCAACCACGACTGCTGGATGTAGTGTGGTGTAGCGTAGCGCAATTGTAGCTGCAGTTACAGTTGCAGTTTCGGTTGTAGCTGTGTCGCAATGCAGTTGTAGCTGAAGCGCTAGTTGATGTTGTTGTAGTTGTAGCAGTTTTTGTAGTAGTTGTTGTTGTAGTTGTAGTGTGGCATAGTGGTCGTGTAGTGTAATGTGGTGAAGTGGAGCGAAGTGGAGTTGTAGTTCTAGCCGTAGTTGTAGTTGAAGTTGTAGTCGTAGTTGTACCTGTACTTGTAGTGTAGTGTAGTGGAGTCGAGTGTGGTGTAGTGAAGTGTAGTGTAGTGTAGTGGCAGTTGTTGTTGCTGTAGTTGTACTTGTAGCTGCAGCAGTAGTTGTAGTTGTAGTGCAGTGGTAGTGTAATATGGCGAAGTGGAGTGTAGTGTAGTGGATTTGCAGTTGCAGCAGTTGTAGCAGTTGTAGCAGTTGTAGCAGTTGTAGCAGTTGTAGCAGCTGTGGCAGTTGTAGCAGTCGTAGCAGTCAAAGCAGTTGTAGCAGTTGTAGCAGTTGTAGCAGCAGCATCAGCAGCAGCAGCAGCAGCAGCAGCAGCAGTAGTAGTAGTAGTAGTGGTAGCAGTAGCAGTAGCAGTGGCAGTGGCAGCAGCAGCAGCAGCAGTAGTAGTTGTTGTTGTTGCTGTTGCTGTTGCTGTTGCTGTTGCTGTCGTTAGATGAGTAGTACTAGCAGTAGTAGTCGTAGCAGTAGCAGTAGCCGTAGCAGTAGCAGTAGCAGTAGCAGTAGCAGTAGCAGCAGTAGTAGCAGCAGCAGTAGTAGTAGTAGGAGGAGTAGTCGTAGAAGTAGCAGTAGTAGTAGCAGTAGTAGCAGTAGTAATAGGAGTAGGAGTAGGAGTCGGAGCAGTAGTAGTAGTAGTAGCAGCAGTAGCAGCAGCAGCAGTAGCAGTAGTAGCAGTAGTAGCAGCAGCAGCAGTAGTAGTAGTAGTAGCAGTAGCAGTAGTAGTATTAGCAACAGGAGTAGTAGTAGTAGGAGTAATAGTAGTAGTAGTAGCAGTAGCAGCAATTGTTGTTATTGTTGTTGTTGTTGTGGTCGTCGTCGTCGTCGTCGTTGTCGTCGTTGTCGTTGTCGTTGTTGTGTAGTTTGGTGCGGTTGAATGTCCAAAAGTGGTTTGAACATGTAGTGCTTTTACCATTTTGACTTCATCGTCGTGCATTTTTTGAACATCTGAACTGCCAAAAGTGCTCCGAGACCGTCAGTTTTTGACAGGTTTGACTTCGAAATGTGCTTCGCGCCACAACGGCGTGCACTTTTTCAACATCACAACTTCCAAAAGTGGTCTGGGACCCTCAGTTGGTTACACTTTTCGCTTTGAAACGTGCTTCGCGCCACAACGGCGTTCACATGCCTGCACTTTTTCGACATCTCAACTTCCAACAGTGGTCCGGAGCTGGTGTGTTTTGTACATTTTGACTTCGAAATGTGCTTCGCGCCACAACGGCGTGCAATTTATCATCTCCCATCTGCCCGGATGGCTCCGCACCCGCCGCTTTAGCGAGCCTACTTGTCGACCCTCCGGAGCCACAAAACATCGGAAAAACACAGTGAATCGCGACTTTTCCACCTTTTCGCGCACCTGCATCTTCTTTCTTCTTAGATTTTCTCTTTCTTGATCTTCTTTCTTCTTTTCTTCTCTTCTCTTCTCTGACTCTTCCCACCTCTGCTTTTGCATCTGTCCATGTTGTCGGAAGTTTGACTTCTAAACTTCCTTCGACAATTTTGTTCATCATTCCACAAATGGGGTATATTCAGATATTCATCGCATGATCCAAAAACGGCTCCACAACAACCTTTGAAGATCGCCAAGTATCAGCCACAAAACCCTCTCGCACATCCGTCATCTCACTGAGGGCTGAGATGAGGCTTTTTGATCGGATCTGGCTATTATTCCCAGACTCCTTCACGGAAAAACAGCACAAGAAACTGCTTGACACGATCAACGCAATCAAATTTTGTCAAATCAATCAACACAAGTGTGATAGATTGTGACATGTTCAACATGCATCAGGTTCCCAAAGGCTGTCCTCTAGTGCCACATCACTCTCATCCTGTCAGAAAATATCCAACTTAAAAACACATCACACAACATCACAGAGCCAACATATGCCGACATAGCTTGTCATACAGCTTGTCATTTTCAGCACCTGCGGCGTCTTCAGCAGAAAGCTCCCGCTGACAGTGACGAACATGCCTTTCAAATGCGCACTGTAATCACACTGTGAGTTCTCAACGTTCACCCAGAAATGGCCGGGATCCCTCCAATTAACAGACGGTTTCAGATGTCAACATGCTCATTGCGGTAGAAGTGTATACTTTTTCCCGAGAGCGCCTGAGCGTAGGTTTCTTCATGGTTCTTCTCAAAAAGAAGCTGCGATAATACATCTTCACATCTTACATCTTACATCTGCACATCTTAGGTCTGATCGTACATCTGCACATCTTAGGTCTGACCTTACATCTTCACACCTTACGTCTTCAGATTTTAAGTCTGCAGACCTTACATCTTCAGGTCTACTTCATCTTACGTCTTCAGATCTTACATCTTCAAATCTTACGTCTGCTGATCTTACATCTTCAGAGCTTACGTCTGCTGATCTTACATCTTCAGAGCTTACGTCTGCTGATCTTGCATCTTCAGATCTTACGTCTGCTGATCTTGCATCTTCAGATCTTACATCTGCAGATCTTGCATCTTCAGATCTTGCACTCCCTCTCTCTCTCTATCTCTCTCTCTCTCTCTCTTTCTTTTTCTCTCTCTTCTCGCTTCTGCTACTTTCTATTCTCTCTTAAGGCAGGCCCGGTGGCCACGAGCGATCACGAAAATGCGACAGTTACGCACGAAATGAAGTTCGATCGTCAAAAACTGCGGAAAAAATGCGATTTTGAGTTGCCTTTTGCAACCCTTACGCGCGAAAAAAACTGAAGAAAATTGTTTTGTCTGTTCCCGTGTTGCGTCCGCGGTGGTTTTTGAAGCATAATGTGAAATGTTGTTTCTTTGTTTTTTCTGTCCTGGAACGCGTTTCGCAAGCATAATGTGACGTTTTCTTGTGACGTTTTCTTGTGCGTCCAAGCTGCATCTGCGGCGTTTCGCCAGAATAATGTTAGATTTGTTTGCGTGTTTTTCATGTCCCGCGAAGCGTCTCTCGAGCTAATGTGAAGGTGTTGTTTATATGTTTTTCTTGCCACGTAACGCGTTCCGCAAGCATTATGTGATGTTTTCGGGTGAGCAAAGTGTGCTTTGTAGCGCGAAGTAATACGGAAAGTACTTTCTGCAAGCCTTGCAGTACGAAGTGGTACTGGAAAGTACTTTGTGCTAGCTTTGTAGTACGAAGTAGTAGTGGTTGCCCTCTCGCCCCCTCTCGCCACTTGTGCAAGCTTTGTAGTACGAAGTACTACTGGGAATTGCTTTCTGCAAGCTTTGTAGTACGAAGTAGTACTGGTTGCCCTCTCGCCCTCTCTCGCCCGCAGTGCAAGCTTTGTGGTACGAAGTAGTGCTGGGAAGTACTTTAACTTTCTACAAGGTTTGTAGTACGAAGTAGTACGCGTTGCCCTCTCGCCCCCTCTTTCCCCTGTGCAAGCTTTGTAGTACGAAGTACTACTGAGAATTGCTTTCTGCAAGCTTTGTAGTACGAAGTAGTACTGGTTGCCCTCTCGCCCTCTCTCGCCCGCAGTGCAAGCTTTGTTGTACGAAGTAGTACTGGGAAGTACTTTAACTTTCTACAAGGTTTGTAGTACGCAGTAGTACTGGTTGCCCTCTCACCCCCTCTTTCCCCTGTGCAAGTTTCGTGGTACGAAGTAGTACTGGGAAGTACTTTAACTTTGCACAAGCTTTGTAGTACGAAGTAGTACTGGTTGGCCTCTCGATCCTCTCGCGTGCAAGCTTTATAGTACGAAGTGGTAGTGGAAAGTACTTTGTAAAAGCATCTCTTTGTAAAAGCATCTGTGTGTAAAAGTGGCTGTGTGTAAAAGCCTCTGTGCGTCAAGGCTTTTGTGTGTAAAAGCGTTTGTGTGAAAAAGCGTCTGGATGTAAAAGCGTCTGTGTGTAAAAGCGTCCTTGTGTGTAAAAGCGACCGCGTGCGTAAAAGTGTCAGTGTGTAAAGGCCTCTGTGTGCAAAAGGTTGTGTGTAAAGACGTCTATCTGTGAAATCATCTGTGCGTAAAAGTGTCTGTGTGTAAAGGCGTCTGTGTGTGTGTTTGCAAAGGCTTTTGTTTCTAAAAGTGTTTGCGTGAAAAAGCCACTGTGTGTAAAAGTGTCTCTATGTAAAGGCGTCCGTGTGTGTAAAAGCCTCTGTGTGTAAAAGTGTTCGTGTGTAAAAGCGTCTGTGTGTAAAAGCGTCTGTGTGTAAAAGCTTCTGTGTGTAAAAGCGTCTGTGTGTAAAAGCTTCTGTGTGTAAAAGGGTCTGTGTGTAAATGCGTCTGTGTGCGTAAAAGCGTCTGTGAGAAAAGCGTCTGTTTGCAAAAGCTTCTATGTGTAACAGCGTCTGGGTG
>Ga0126342_10021322_pt1 | contig 10811 bp, 12 predicted proteins | sample Cyp1metagenome_FD_92528 | JGI IMG/M metagenome (GOLD analysis project Ga0126342, IMG submission 92528) | Coral microbial communities from Lord Howe Island, Old Settlement Bay, Australia - Cyphastrea 1 metagenome | ecosystem: Host-associated > Invertebrates > Cnidaria > Coral ... | reverse complement strand
CGGGCGTATTCGGCGTCTTCGGGCGTCTTCGGGCATCTTCGGCGTCTTCGGCGTCTTCGGCGTCTTCGGTGTTCGGGCGTCTTCGGCGTCTTCGGGCGTCTTCGGGCGTCTGCGGCGTCTGCGGCGTCTTCGGCGTCTTCGGCGTCTTCGGCCCGAAGTTGGGGCACCTCTACTGCCATCAATGATTATGATCTTTTCCAATGAAAAGCTTGGGGACATCACGGGATTTCACCATACAACCCTATCCAAAAACTTCTGGTCACCAAGCTATCGGTGAGTTGGGTTAAAATATGTTTTTCTTAATGATCCAGTCACAGGTGGTGGAACCATTCATCATCTTAAGTAGTCAGGACCTGGCTGCGGACCTTGGAATCTCCCACGCAACTGTTTGTTGCTTGCAGTTCTCCATGCAGAAAACAACTCAAAAACAACACTTTTCATTGGTGGTTGAGCCCTACCCCCTTGAAAAATATGAGTTCGTCAGATTGGATCATCATCCCAACTATTGGGGAAAATACGTTTTAGTCATGTTAAGTCATGTTCCAAACCACCAGCCAGAACATGTTGTGGCACCGGCTGACCTTTCGGGCAGACCCCGGGACCCCCAACTGCTGCCGCAGGTGTTTGTGGGCCTTGGAGGCCAGATAGATAGCGCCATGATAGCGGAAATCTTGCAGAAAAAGATGCTACCAACTGGAAATAACAGGGCATATTGCAGAAATGATGATTATTGCCGGGAAAAAGGAAAAGGTGTAGACTCACACCTTCATGGGGCATTGTCATAGCGACTCCAACGCACTTGTGGTTTTCAAGTTGTTGTCGACTGTTGTGGTGGGTTACCAGCCATCGGTTTAGACCCATCTTGAAAGACATGAAATCATTCGAGTTTCTTGAATTAAAAGATGAAAGCACCAACCAAATGACATAGGGGTCTTTATTGATCGACATACTCACAAACATAGCTAGCCTTTTATGCCCTTGCAAAACAGTTTCTAAACACTCTGTATTTCTCCTGTAGAAAAATGTGTTGGGTGAAGTCCCGCTGTGAAAAACCGCCATGCTACCCCTTCACACTCACCTTCCAGCCAAAAACTCGTGCCAAGTTTCTTGCTTCCCCAGAGATTACTGTGAAATCCCTCTGATCATTCCATGTGTTCTTCTTTTAAAACTATATACAGTGGAGTGTCGACAAAATTAGGGCAAACTGACTAAGATTCCATGGCATTGTACTTAATCATCCCACTTAGTAAGTGGTTAATAGCCCTAGTTGTTAAGTCTCCATTCAGTGGGGCTGCTCCATAAACCTCATAAGTTCTAGTTCACAGACTGAGTCGTTTACATACCCCAGTGTCCCATTGTTGGACAGAAAGACAATTCGACAATTTGGATCAAGTGGGCCATACCCTCTGGTAAACATACAAAAAACTATGGAAAAACGCCATTTTTAATGGGAAAATCCACTATAAATAGCCAGGCTTCAATAGCTATTTTGACATAACCAGAGGGTAATATTTCACCATAGTTGAGACGGGGCCCCATATCCCAAGTTATGGAGCTTAGAATCCCAACTGCCCCCGTGGAGCTGAGCCCTGAGACCGCCGGTGTGCGCGCAGCCAACAAAGGTCCACTGGTCTCCTGGAGCGCTTTGCAACCCATGGGATTTACCTGGCAGCCCTGGCACAACAAGCTGCTTAAAATCCATGGGAAAATGGTGATTTAATGGTGATTAATCCATGCTTAATGGTGATTTATGGTGATTTAACCACTATAAATGGTGATTTATGGGGATTTATAGGGGATATAATGGGATTTACCCTCTGGTTATGACTAACAGTTCGCCATGGTAGAGGTATAGATGGCCCATAGAAATAGATGGTTTACCGTTCTTAACAATGGTGATTTTCCATGGCAAACTGTTAAATAACCAGATGGTAAATATCAGCAAAAATCTGGATTTCAGCAGAAAATGTGTTCAATTCTCAAGAAAACAGACATGTGGCCCCAACAGACATAGGAACTACGTGGAATATCCATGCGCAAATGAACCCTCAAGAAATCCACTGGGCCAGTAGGTCACTCTGGGTTGGTGGGTTGGTACCTGGCAAGACTCCTTTCTATCTCCCTTTGTTCCTCTCTATTCTCCTTCCTATTTATCTCCCGTTGTTATGTCTCTGTCTCTTTTATTCCCTATTTATCTCTCCATGTTCCTCCCTATTTGTCTCCCTATGTTCTTCCCTATTTATCTCCCTCTGTTCCTCCTTATTCTTCTCCTGATTTAGCAATCTACAGTATCCATTTATCTCCATATGTTCCTCCCTATTTATATCCCTATTTACCTGTCTGTTTTCGTCCCTACTTTATCTCTCCGTGATTGTCCTTATGTATCTCCTTTTTGTCCCTATTGTTTGTTCCTATTTTATCTCCCAAGTTTCCTCCCTATTATCTTCCTGTTTTCCTTCCCATTGTTCTCCTTATTGTTCTCCCTGTTTACATTCCTACTAACCTTCCTATTAATCTCCATATCTATTTTCCTATTTATCTCCCTATGTGCCTTTCTATTTATCTCCCCGTTTATCGTCCTATTGTTCTCCATATGTATCTTCCAATTCATCTCCCAAATTATCTCGTTATTCACCCTATTCCCCTCCCTATTCTCATCCTAGAACCTTCCTTTTCATCTCCCTATATCCCTATTCATCTCCTATGATAAATTGATAGCTTCCATTAACATCCTCATTATCAATAGCTCATCATCATCCATTGTCATTCTTCCTTTAAAACACTCATTATTATCCTATTGATTGTTTTTATCAATAACTCATTATCATCACTCAGTATCATCCATCATCTTCCATTTACCTTCCTTTAAAACACTCATTTTTCTTCCATTGTCATTCCTCCCCATGTGTTTCCCCTGTTTTCCTCCCCAAAACTTCACGTTTTTCGCGTTTTTGCGGCTCCTGGTCAATGCGATGCGACAGGGGACCGAACCCCGTGCCGCTCTGCGCAGGATTGGACCTTGCTTACCATGGCAACGCCAAAGATGGGGGAAAAAAAAACCAAAGATGGGGGAAAAAACACCAATAAAAATGGGAAAAGTATGGGAAAACCCACCAAAAATGGGAAAAATACTGGTATTTAAAGTGTTTTGTGACCAAGGTTTAAAAAAAAAGATTGGGGAAAAACCAGAAAAAAAAATGGAAAAAGTATGGGACAATATTTCAGCAGATCTGAAAATGAGATCTGAAAATATGGACACCACCGGAAAGATATGGGAAAATGAGACCTGAAATCTAAATCAGCCAAAAAAATGAACGAATTGATCATTTGATCAGCAAGAGTCAGAGGAATTAAGCAGCAAAATGTGAATTTCAGCAACAACGCAAGTTCAAGCCTTCAATCTTTGGCCAACTATTCTAACTTCCAGGAAATATGGATGGTTCTGGGTCTGGGTCTCAGAGGGACTCGGCTTAACAGCAGTTCGGTCCCTGGTCAGAACTTTCCAAAATTGTCAAGCTGAATCTTTGGCTTGTATCTTTGAGACACACATCTTTCCTTCAATTCCCAGGTTTCGCGAAATTTCCTACAAAAAAGGTTTCCCTATTTTTTTCCTACTGTTTTTTCATCATTTCTAGTGTTTTTGCTCCCAATTTCTTGCAGGGCAGCCGGTTCCTCCAAGCGACTCCACTTCAAAGAGCTTGGGGTCGATGCCGGTGACCTTCATGTGGTCTGAGTTTGGATATCTATCAAGCTATCTATTGGATCTATATGTATATCTGATCTTATCTCATATCATATATAGTGTCTTATCTAAACTAAACTTATCTCATATAATCTAATCTTATCTAATCATCCATCCATCTGTATGTATGTGTATATGCACATGTATGCGTGTATATACACATAAAAAGATGTGCAATGTCTGTACATGAATACATATATATATATATGTATATATATATGTATATATATAGGTAGGTAGGTAGATAGATAGATACAGATAGATACAGATAGATAGAGATAGATAGAGATAGATAGAGATAGATAGAGATAGATAGAGATAGATAGAGATAGATAGAGATAGAGATAGATAGAGATAGAGAGATAGATAGAGAGATAGATAGAGAGATCGAGATAGAGATAGATAGATAGAGATAGATATAGATAGAGATAGAGGTAGATAGAGATAGAGATAGAGATAGAGATAGAGATAGAGAGAGATAGATAGAGATAGATAGAGATAGATAGAGATATATAGAGATAGATAAAGATAGATAGAGACATAGATAAATGTAGCTAGATATAGGTAGATATAGATAGATCTAGATAGATATCGACATAGATATCGACATAGATATCGACATAGATATAGACACAGATATCGACATAGATATCGACATAGATATAGACATAGACAAAGACATAGATATATAGACATAGATTTAGACATAGACAAAGACATAGATAAAGCCATATAAATATATATACATAGATATAGACATAGATATAGATATAGACATAGATACAGACATAGATATGGACATAGATATGGACATAGATATGGACATAGATATAGACATAGATATAGACATAGATAGATGTAGGTAGGTATAGGTAGATATAGTTAGACATAGATAGATATAGATAGATTTAGATAGATTTAGATAGATACAGATAGATATAGATAGATATTTATATAGATAGATATAGGTAGATATAGGTAGATATAGTGAGATATAGTGATATATATATATATATTGATATATAGTGAGATATGAGATAAGATATATGAGATATGAGATTTGAGATAAGAGATATGAGATATGAGATAGGATATATGAGATATGATATATGAGATAATAGATATGAGATATGAGATATAGATATATTATAAGTGTTTGCCTGTGGGTTTGGATCAGGATGGGAACCCTAAGTCTGCAAGGTCACTTAGGATTTGGGTACTACACGTCGCCCCATCTGCCTGAAAAAAACCTAATCCAACCTCCAGAGACATCCAAGATACAACGAATTTTTGGCAGGATCACTATATCCATATCCCCATTGTATTCCCATGAAGCCATACTAACCCCAGGGCCCCTGGTGACCAGTTTTTGGGGCAAAATTGGGGGTCTCAATCTCTGTTGTCATGTTGGGGGTAACACCCCCCCAATCCCGCCCATTTTTGGGTTGTGACCATGTACAACCCTCGATCTTTACTGATCAAACTATGCTAACGTGGTAAGCCCCATAATAAACCTACCCTCTCGTAATCAAAACGTGGCTAGCTGGGAAAAATCTTTGACAAATCGATATTTGAATGAGAAAATCATCGAACTACCGTCTAGTAAAGTAACAGTTTGCTATTGAAAATGGCCCATAGAAATAGCTGAATTACCTCACAAAATGGTGATGTTCCATATTTGTTTGTACCCTCTAGTAAACTAACATAACTATGGAAAATCACCATGCTATTAATGGGAAAACTCACTATAAATGGCCATTTTCCCATGGTTTCCCCATGGTTTTCCCATGGTTTTCCCATGGTTTACCAGAGGATAAATGGTGAAATCTCCAGAATCCATCTCTGCCATCTCCGAAAACCAATCCCACCTTCTCACGTAGCCAGCTGGGGAGATACAGGCCATCCTGGAGATAACATAGAGAATCCTCTGTTTAACATATCTAATGGGATATCTATTGAATTCTACTTGAATATGTGTATGGATATATATATATATATACTGTATATATATATATATTATGTATGTATATATATATATATGTGTATATACGTGTATTATATAGTGGGATACATACCCTTTAGTAATATATGCAATAGATCTAATACATGCATTAAATAGACCATGTCCTCTTCTACTTCATCGAACCTGTCAATTGATAAAATCATAAGAAGTTCCGTTGCCATGTTTGATTACCGAGGACGTAGTTGATATATAGCATATGAATTACAGTTGATATAGGCCCTAAATATGGATATATTAATAGGATAATGGATATATCAACTGTAATTAATACTAATATTGATTACTTGGATATATTAATGGAATATCAATGGCCCTAAATCATCCGATTCAATAGGATTTGCCGATTTGCCATGAAATAAACCATCCAGCTATTGGGGTGCCCATATTTTCGGAAACCTCAATATAATATAATATAATATGATATAATATAATATAATATAATATAATACAATACAATATAATATAATATAATATAATGATATAACGGAGATTGTTGTTATACACAAATCGGATTACCCTCTGGTAATTTAACATAGCTATGGAAAATCACCATTTTCAATGGGAAAATCCACTATAAATGGCCATTTTCAATAGCTATGTTAGTTTACCAGAGGGTACAATATCTGTTGTCTCCCCACATCTTCACTTCTTGGTTGGCCTGGCAGATCTAAGTGGAGCTACCCCTACATCATCCAAGTCATTAAACCATGACTTGGGGGGTTCCATCAATGGGGGTACCCAAGTTTGGGATGGCTTATAAAGGGAAATCCGATCTACAAATGGATGATATTATCATCCAATATTGGTGATATTTTTTGGGTGGATTCTCATGGGGATATCATGGAAAAATATAGTACATCATCAACTTAACTATGGGGATGTAATGAGAGTCATGAAAAAAACAACGACTTAGTATTGATTCCCCAGACCTCCTGTGAAGTTGAAGGAAGTTCTACTTTCCAGTGAGGTGGTTTGTAGACGACCAACCTCGGCGTGAAAAACAAAAACTTGTGCCACTGCAGTTGGAATTCACAGGAACTTGAAAAAAATCGCGGGAAAAAAGAAAAACAAGTCACAAGCCCTTATGAGATGGGTATGGATCAATACCTATTAATACCATTTTTAATGGGATGAACATCCATAAATCCCAGCTATGACTTGGGGTTCACCAGGGGTACCAGGGTTTTGACCCATCCCCAGATACAGCCCAGCTTGCCCACGGTCGAAATCGAAATTTTCTACAGCTATAAAATAAACACAAGGTGAGGCCCCCCGGTCATATTTGCTGCTTAGTTTATCTACTCCATGACGAGTTCGTCATATCCCCCAACCTGTCATTGGTTGGTTCTGAATCTCATTGGACCGATGCCCCACAGGATCCCATGGGTCATGGGTCCGGGATTACCAGCTCCATGCTTTGCTGGAAAATCCCCAAATAAATTGCAGATGCTTTTCCCGTGAAGGGGTCTCTTTTTTTAGTTCGGGGACTTCAGCAGATGTCCGTTTTTGCCAAGCATGTTTGTATCCCATATCAGTGATGCAATAATCAAACATGTGATATGGGATACAATCCCAGATACAATCCCCATACAATTGCTCTATCTGTTTGATTATTGTTGATTGTATCCCATATCCCATATCCCCAGTCCAGAGATGTCCAGAGCACTGTGTCACACTTTTCTCTCCATTGGTTCTCAGCAATGGATCTATCCTGAAAAAAAAACACGGACCTCAGGTCCATTCCATGAAGAAAACAGCATTAAAGTTGAATCGACCCCTATTAAAAATCCCCATGAAATCCCAAACAACCAGAAAAAAATATGCGTGTTCTCCTATGGCTCACAATCCCTAGACTCTTAACTGGTAACTGGGAAACCACCATGGCGCTATTTCTGGTTGGAACTGGGCGTTATAAATTGTTATAATCCCCGTGAAATCTCTCATTTAATTCCCCATTTTGTTTCACAACATAAACGTCACAGCGGGATAATCCATGAAGAAAATCCCATGGAACAAAACCCAGTGAAAATCCCATGAATTTTCCAATCCCATTGAAACACCATCAGAATAAAAGCCGGTTGATTCATGACTTTGGGTTAGCTAACCCCATTGATAGATGATTTTCCCAGCTAGAAACCTCCATTGATCATGGATTTTCCATGGCTATGTTGGTCATAACCAGAGGCTTAGCTGCCAGAAGTTTACGAAAATTGGAGGTGAATCCAGCCATTTTTTGAGCCAAGTGACACCTGATCCAGGTCGAGCATCACTTCGGGCCTGATTAAATCGGATCTGAAGCGATTTTGCTGCAGATCTTCACCGGAATGTTGAATGATTTAATGATATTTCATGGGGATCATATGATGTTCATGTCTGTTTTTTGTGTGTTTTTTGGGGGGATGAACCCATGATTCTCAAGTCGGACTTTTGACTTTCAGATGGGTCAAAACCTACTATTACCATATTTGGAAGAATCAACATCCATTAAGCAGCTATTTTAGGTACCATCCGGGTGCCAGGGTTTTGACTCACAACCAGATCATGAAAGATGATCTTTCGGATGCTCATCCGCTTCGGGGAAGCCAAACACAACGTTGTTAAAGCATCCAAAAAATAAGGCGCCACGCCACAAAGCTGCATGTGTTTATCGTTAAAGGGTAGTTCAAGGGATCATAAGAAAATAGATACATGTGTATGTGTATATATATATACATATATATACATATATATATATATATATGTATATGTATATGTATATGTATCATATATATATATACATATCTAAATATATATATACATATATATATATACATATCTATGTTTTTTCTGTGTTTGGCTGAATGACTTCCAGTATATGGATGGCGTGCAGGGTTGACATCTTGATTTCCTTGATTTTATGGCTAGATCCAGCGGGAAAATCCAATGTTCTACGGTAGAACTGATCAAATATCTCTACGACTTGTAGATTTGTAGTACAGTAGCCCCCGAAAAGATAGAAAAGTGCTTAATTTACGAATGTTTTGGTGGTACCTTACGTGTCTAGCTTTGGGGATGCCAAAAAAACCAAAGACTCATGGCCCCCCAGGCTTCCAGATAGTGAATGCACTGGTTCTGGTAGTTGTAACGCCAGCTATAATGTGATATGGCGTTACAACTTGCCAATTTGTTGCAGGAAACCCGGAAACCCTTGAAATCTAACGGCTGGACCAAAAAAAAAAACGTGAGCCACCTATCCTATTTATCACATTGGGAGTGACAGATCTCTTTGGTTCAATCCTATACTTTTCTCATCATATCCGGTTAGCCTCTGGTAAACATAAAAAAAAACTATGGGAAATCACCATGTTTAATGGGAAAATCAACTATTTCTATGGCCATTTTCAATAAGAAACTGTTAAATTACCAGAGGGTATATCATTAAATTTCACTACATCCCATTAAACCCCATTAAATCCCATTAAACCTCCATTAAACCTAACATCTAGATGGGTTATGAATCTCCCAGGAAATGTCCTATCCGATCTTCGGGTCAAATCGTGCCGGAAAGATCCAGGAAATCGTCCCCGGTGACCACACAGAACGCCACCGTTGATATTCACTGAAATCTACCCTCTGGTAAATTAACATAGACCCTGGCAGATAGGGGTTGGAAGACTAGTTTCCATTAAAAATTGGTGATTTTCAGGGTCCATGTTTATTTACCAGAGGGTACCGTAAAAAAAAAAATATGTCTTTTACCCAAACGAAATATATCCAACTAGTTGAACACCTGTTCTTGAAAATAACCAATTACGGTAAATCCACATCCACAAAATTACCATCTGGTGATCATGGTTTGGATGATTTTGTTAGATTCTCCTGAATACCCTCTGGTAAACTAACATAGCTATTGAAAATTGCCATTTATAGTGAGTGTTCCCATTAAAAATGGTGATTTTCCATAGCTATGTTAGTTTACCAGAGGGTATTTCCCGCGACCCGACCCGTTTCTCAGCACCCAGCAAGCTGTTGGATGGCCCTTTCTTGGACTTTTCGATCCAGGACATGCCCTTTATTGGAGCCTCAGAAAAATAAAGGCAGAAACGACAAGTGGACCTGGAGATCTGCCAAATGCCTGAACTTTTTATGGCCACTTCAATGGGAAAATTCATCGAACTATATAAATTAACTTTTGATGGGGGACTGTTCAGCAAGCCATGTTTGATCGCTGATATCGCTGGATGGTAGTTGGATTTGATTGAACTGCAAAATTGGTGATACAACCAATCAATGATTGGTTTACCATCTGGTTGAAGCAATTCTGAGGTAAGACTGATTCAGAATGCTGATTGTTTTCGTTGAAGGGAAAGAACTTCCCAATCATCGGGGAATTTCCTCGGACGACCAGTGGGATACTGTTGCAAGAAAAAAAAAACACTCGGTCAAGCATCGCAAATCACGGCCGGAAGAGAACAACACAAAGCTGTGCAAATCAAATACCAAGACCAAGAACACCAAACATATTTCATCATATATTTCCCAATCAATATGGATATTTCAGTGATATTTCATCAGTTATATGGATATTTCCCAATATTTCATCAATGGGATATCATATGTCCATTCTATCCAATGATATCCCACTGTATTCACCGACATCCAAAACGGGGGGGTTCCCCACCTTTCGCTCGGCCATTTGGACAGGCCTGGCCGCGATTTTTGGACAGGCCCATCATGGGGAAATCTGTGGGTGAAATCAAAGCATAAATGATGAAACATGATAAGTTTTGATACATCATAAAACATCATAAAACATCATAAAGGCAATAAATGTTGGGTTCTTCATAGTTCAAAAATGTGAAACCCTGCGATTTCGAAGCACTGCTCGCAAGCCAACTGATCATGGGATCCGGGGGATCCTTATTGTGGGTTGTCCACATCGCGTATTGGTACTTTAACTGATGCGGAAATAGAAAAATCATGGTTTTTCATGAACATCAATAGTGGCAACAAACCATGATTGATCAATATTTTTCATAAACCACTCTTCAAAGCTTAAAAAAAAGT
>Ga0126342_10021321_pt1 | contig 10811 bp, 5 predicted proteins | sample Cyp1metagenome_FD_92528 | JGI IMG/M metagenome (GOLD analysis project Ga0126342, IMG submission 92528) | Coral microbial communities from Lord Howe Island, Old Settlement Bay, Australia - Cyphastrea 1 metagenome | ecosystem: Host-associated > Invertebrates > Cnidaria > Coral ... | reverse complement strand
TTCTTACTCTTTCTCTTCTACTCTTCTTTCTTCTAATCTTTCTCTTCTCTCTGCCTCTTCCCTGCTCTGCTTTTCATCTGTCCATATTGTCGGAAGTTTGACTTCTAAACTTCCTTCGAAAAGACAATATATTAAAGATGTATTATAGGCAGACGAGAAGAGTAGTATCAAGACAATACATTACAAGTACAAGACAATAGTTTGCATTGTATCTTTCGTAAAGTTTTTCACACACAGAACTTTTTACAGACAGACGCTTTTACACACAGAGACTTTTACACACAGACCCTTTTACACACAGACGCATTTACACACAGACGCTTTTACACACAGAAGCTTTTACACACAGAGACTTTTACACGCAGACCCTTTTACACGCAGACCCTTTTACACACAGACGCTTTTACACACAGAGACTTTCACACACAGACGCTTTTACACACAGACGCTTTTACACACAGACGCTTTTACACACAGACGCTTTTATACACAAACACTTTTACACACAAACACTTTTACACACAGAGACTTTTACACACAGACGCTTTTACACACTGACGCTTTTACACACAGACGTTTTTACACACAGACCCTTTTACACACAGACGCTTTTACACACAGAAGCTTTTACACACGGACGCATTTACACACAAACACTTTTACACACCAACACTTTTACACACAGAGACTTTTACACACAGACGCTTTTACACACAGAGACTTTTACACACAGAAGCTTTTACACACAGAGACTTTTACACACAGAAGCTTTTACACACAGACGCTTTTACACACAGAGACTTTCACACACAGACGCTTTTACACACAGACCCTTTTACACACAGAAGCTTTTACACACAGAGACTTTTACACGCAGACCCTTTTACACGCAGACCCTTTTACACACAAACACTTTTACACACACACACACTTTTACACACAGAGACTTTTACACACAGACGCTTTTGCACACAGACCCTTTTACACACAGACGCTTTTACACACAAACGCTTTTACACACAAACACTTTTACACACAGACCCTTTTACACACAGACGCTTTTACACACAGACGCTTTTACAAACAGACGGTTTTACACACAGAAGCTTTTACACACAGAAGCTTTTACACACAGACGCTTTTACACACAGACGCTTTTACACGCAGACATTTTTACACACAGACACTTTTACACACAGACACTTTTAACAAAGAGCCTTTTACACACAGACGCTTTTACACACAGAGACTTTTACACACAAACACTTTTACACACAAACACTTTGACACACAGAGACTTTTACACACAAACACTTTTACACACAAACACTTTGACACACAGAGACTTTTACACACAGACGCTTTTACACAAAGAAGCTTTTACACACAAACACTTTTACACACTTCGCCGGACAACTTGGAAATCGCAATTTTACCGTAGTTTTTGATGATCAAACCTCATTTCGTGCGAAAGGACAGGAATCGCATTTTTACCCCAGTTTTTGGCGATCGAACCTCATTTCGTGCGAAAGGGTTGCGATTGGACAACAGGAATCGTAATTTTACCTCAGTTTTTGACGACCGAACCTCATTTCGTGCGAAAGGGTTGCGATTGGACAACAGGAATCGCAATTTTATTTCAGTTTTTGACGATCGAACCTCATTTCGTGCGAAAGGGTTGCGATTGGACAACAGGAATCGCAATTTTACTTCAGTTTTTGACGACCGAACCTCATTTCGTGCGAAAGGGTTGCGATTGGACAACAGGAATCGCAATTCTATCTTTGTTTTTGACGATCGAACCTCATTTCGTGCGAAAAGAGTTGCGGTTGGACAACAGGAATCGCAATTCTATCTGTGATTTTGACGATCGAACCTCATTTCGTGCGAAAGAGTTGCGATTGGACAACATGAAATCGCAATTTTACCGCAGTTTTTGGCGATTGAACCTCATTTCGTGCGAAAGGGTTCGCCAGAAACACGAAATGGCAATTTAACCTCACAGTTTTTGGCGATCGAACCTCATTTCGTGCGAAAGGGTTGCGCCGGACAAGTTGAAATCGCAATTTTACCTCAGTTTTGGGCGATCGAACCTCATTTCGTGCGAAAGGGTTGCGTTTCGTGCCGTCTCGTTGGCACTGCCCCGCGCCTTCAAGAGAGAATAGAAAAGAAGGAGGGGGCAAGAGGGCAAGAGGAGAAGATGTGAAGATCTGAGGATGAGAAGATGTGAAGATGTGAGGATGAGAAGATGTGAAGATGAGCAGATGTGAAGATGTGAAGATGAGCAGATGTGAAGATGAGAAGATGTGAAGATGTGAAGATGTGAAGATGAGCAGGTGAGAAGATGAGAAGATGTGAAGATGTGAAGATGAGAAGATGTTTTACAGACCCCCACTATTGGAAGAACCCTGCGCTCAGACACTCTCGGGAATTATACCCTCTCCAATCATCTGGGTAATGTGCACGGTTTTCAAGATCTCTGTCACATTCTTTCACAACTTTCCATGTGCTTCGGTTCACAGTTGCAGTGACACCGCTGCAACAAAGCCCAACAGGGGAGCTAAGAATCACACTGGATTGAAGTGATTTGGATTCATCATGCACATTGTCAGTGCACTCTTTGCACGGCAGTTCCCACAGCTTCATCAATTTTGATCAGCTATGAATGTTTTCATGTGTGTTTTTAATCAGTTTCATCATGTTTCATCATGTTTCATCACGTTTCATCAGTCTCACGCGTTACGCACGGTGCGCCTGAGGAGGAGATCTGCCACGGTGCCTGCGACGGAGTCAGAGACCAAGTCGAACTTTAGCTCCGAGCGAGGCAGCAAGCGGCGCTTTGGCCTCAACCAACAGCGACCAACAGCGACCAACAGCGACCAACAGCGACCAACAGCGACCAACAGCGACCAACAGCGACCAAACGCACCAAAAGCTTCTGCAAGGTTTTTTCGAAAAAAATTGGCAAATCAGGAGCACTTAAAAGATCTAAAAGCAGATTAGCTGCTGTAGAGTAGCTTTGAATTAGCTTTGGAGTAGCTGATTAGCTGCTTTAGATTGTGCTTTGGATGGCTTTGGGATGCGGCCTTTAAGTGCTGCAATCCGATCATGTTTGCTCCAGCGCTCAGCTCCAAACTGCTCAGATGACTTGACTCCTTCCAATTGAACCTAACTGGCACGGCAGTCGGAGACCCTTCCATTCCCAACCGCATGGTCTTCATTGGTCCTCTAATCTAAAGAGTCTCGTTTGTCAGGATCAGTGTAAGAAGTCTATCTTCCTGCGTTACTTAGGTTCAACCGAGAAGATTGTGAGGCTCAGTCCATCTCCAATTGCTTTCAGAGTTTGGGCGACGTAGTGAGAGAGTGCTAGTTCTGCGCTCCAAGAGAACGTAGAAGCCACATCATCGAGAGAAGGAAATTTGTGAAAAATAAAGAGACCTAGAAAGAAGGATTAATGATCGAAACAGGAACGACTTTTACATGTGTCTCAAAGATTTGGCCCTTAATAAAGACAAACTAATTTCAACTAATTTCAACCTGAGCTTGAGGCATAGTCGTCCACAGACAAGCTCTCCAAGATCGATGCAAGAACCCAGGCTTGACGACTCATGTACCTGTTGGGTTCCAAGATCATTGACGCTTTCTCCAGTGAATCTTTAAAAAGCAACACATTTGACGCATATATGGCATACTTACATCAATAACTTTCCCTCGGGCAAAGTTGGCAAAGGTATATGTTGAAAGAAGTCATGATGCCAAACTCAATGACTTCTCGCAGTCTCAAGATCACGGATCAATGGCTTCAGCAGTCAGTTGGAACTTGACCCAAGACTGTCCATAAGACTAACAACAGTGAACGAGGACAGCTGGGGGCACATGATCTGAATCCTTTCTAAGGTTCCCTTCTGTTCAGAGATGCCACACAACTTGGTCAAGGATGGCCTCGGCACAAACATTCGGGACTGCGCAAGATGCGCAGAACCCTTCCTTTCAGACATTCCAAGGATGTGCTTGTCGCCCAGTTTTCAGAAACAACATGAAACAACAGTCAATCACATAATGACACCTGATACACTGTGATACACATGGTACGTTATTTGATGTGATCAATTGTCAAATCAATGGTGTTTTCCTCGAGTTGGCATCCCGGCACCGCCACGTTTAAATGCGTCACAATCTGAGCAAGGTCTCCAGTGACCTTGGGACGAGGGCTAGGCCCTGAGTGTGGGGCATCATTGGAAACGTCTGGAAACCATTGGACACTTTACACTCTTTGGACACTCCAATAAGAAACTTGAATACCCAGCAAAAACAAGAGCAAACCGTTCCTTTGATGAAACGCAATGATACCATCTGACCTTCTGGGAGTGCCATTTGTCTGGGACTGGCAGTTATGTGTTCATGACTTTGGCAAACAGCCGCCATGCACAACTTGGAATCCCCTGTCACAAGCCACAAGTGACAGCAAGCATGAGCACTTCACACTTCGCAAACTTGAACTTGAAACAGGGTCACTGCAGTAGCTAACTTGGCATCCTCTCTCTATATCTCTATCTTTATCGAAACAAATCTAATCCAATCTATAGGTTAAAATCTGATCTGCAACCTAAACTAAAATAATCTAACCTGATCCAATTTATATAATCTACTGTACCCTAATCTACTGTACCCTCATCTACTCTCTCTCTCTCTCTCCCTCTCTCTTGCTGCCTGCTGCCCTTTGAAGACCACATCATTTAATCAAACATAGTCATGCATCGCGCATAACCATCAGGCCACTTCAAGTTTCTACGCGTGTAACTGTCTGGCTATGGTGATTACAACCAAAGAATCCGCAAATTTACAAAAAGCAGCACACTCACTTCCTCGGTTCCCCCACATATTTCACAACCAGGCACAAACATCGCCTCAGAGCGCCGCAGCTTCAGTTCAACTTCGAGCTATAAAAAAAGAGAGGCCCAGAATCAGGGAAAAGAGATGAAATGAGATGACCGCAACAGGCATACATAATTCCAATATTATAATAATGTGTAATATATCCAATAGCTCTGGTGCACCCAGTAAGCTCAGTCACGATGGTGATCTTGACACAGAAGCTGCTGCTTTGTGATTCACGCTGACTGCATTGTCACACCACGGTGTACAATTCTGGTTGAATATGATCACAAGCCATGCTTGCCATGCCTCGACACTTTGACGTTGCAAGCTTTGGACACCTATCGGATGACCTATCGCCTATCGCTGTATCGTGACACCTGAGAGACTCGACACAGCTTCATGAACGCCGCTGGATGGCTGACTTCGAATCAAAGCCTTTCAGCTGAGACTCACAGTGTGGAAGCTGTGTCTCGGTTTGAAATCTGTGCATTGAGAAAAATGGCAAAACATGATTTTAAAGGATGCAAAACATGGTTTCTCAGTCTTTTGCCTTGACCTCCTGCACTCGTCCAAAACATTCAAAAGCGCAGTTGCTGCAATGCAGAAGGTTGTTGAAAAAGGCCTTCTCATATCATCTCACTCAAGTCCCTCCAAGAGCCCTTCATGCCCCAGAAAATCCAAGTGCTGTGACTGGAAATAGAGAGAGGATGGACCAAGTACAAAAGATGTGAAGACGGGAGTACAGTGTACAGTTCCTACCTTTTGCGGAGAGGCGCTTGTCTGGTTTCACCATTATGCCGCCAAGAATAGAGCCTGTCGTATATTATAATTGATCCGGCAGTACCATGCCAGAATAATCGAGCATGTCTGACAGGATTGGAGGATCAGACCAGACGATACCAGAAAACAGGATGGACATAATGGGTGGGCAAATGACAGGGAAGGACATAACTATATAAACAGAACAAACAAATATAACAAAATCTAACAAATACTAACAATGAAACAATGTGACACAATGTGTGCACTTTTGCTCTGTCGCCTGCAAATCAGCTTGAACCTGGCGATGATCCATGAGCCCACGCCTAGCAAGCTATGGCAAGCTACAGTCCGGTCCAAGCCCGCCGGCCCGCAGGCCCGCAGGCTGCAAGCCGGGACATGCCACCAGCTGTGTCGTTGTGCACTTCCCCTTGATTACAGAAGTGAAGTTGGAAACCACGAGGAAACTCTGGGACTTGTGCATTGGGTGATTAATTTCCTTTGGTGGCCTAAAACCGCACACCTGTTGGAGCACAGCGTAAACAAGCAGAGATGGAGCTGCTTTAAGCTGCACCTCTCTGCCACATACGGAAGAACAGAAGAGAGAATGCGACAAACCTGAGGGAAGAACAGAACACAGGAAAATGTTTGGGATTGTTTGGGGTGGGCCAATGATTATGCAAGTAGTGCACTATGTGTAGTTCAAAATTCAAAACATCGGGAAACCATATCCTTGGAGCAACTTCGTGGCACTTATATCAAACACAAAAAGTGCCTGCTCCAACCGGATCAGGGTCAATCAGTTTCGTTGGGTAGCCTTGATTGTTTATATGGTGTGTCCGATTCTCTGCACTGCTTCATACAAGGGCACAAATGCCACATGTAGTCACATGTGGATGAAATTATACAATGACTAGACTACAACTGCAATTCTGAACTCGGCCCGCTCGCAGCACCCACCCATTGAACCGACTCGGCGGCGGCAGCAGCAGCAGCAGCAGGAGCAGAGCATGCCAGTCATGGCAACAAATGTTTGAACATCGTCCAAAGACCAAACGGGAACCTGCGGCACCCACCGAAAACACTGCAGCTGCAGCCCCAATGGCACAAACGGGCGGGAAGTGCCCGGGAAAAATATCATATCTATCGCTATCTCGACCAAAGCTAACCTGGACACCTAGCTTCGGCAAAGTCGACCTGGCTGGCCGCACCGCGCACCGTGCCTTAATAGCGACCCACTGCTCTTCTGGTGTTGAAGTGTCCTGTTGCTGGAAAACATGCAAAATGAAACAACATTCCAGCTACTGCGCTGCTTGTTTGTGTCCTGGGCAAGGTTGAAGCGAAATGCGACTGCAAAATGTTTGTTGGTGTCAAGAAGTCTATCACATTCGTTGTCTGAAAGATTTTTGTACAAACATGTACAAACTATAGTAATTTGTAGCTACGTATTTATCTTTGCTGAGATAATCCTAGATGCTTAGTCAGTGTTCGGCAGTCCTCCAAAGCCAGATAGATAGTCAAGGGTCGAAGATGGACAAGCCTCAAATTCCGAGGACAAAATACATCTAACGAGACGTCTAGGCCTTTGACTTAGGTGCTTGTCTGGTGTCCAAACTGAGAAATGCGTCTTACAAGAAAATGACAAGTGTAGTGACTATCCAAATGCTGTTGTGAAAGACTGGCGACAAGGTGACACTAAGTGGTCCTTGGCCCATCCTGTTTCCTCTCCAGCCTAACAATCTGCGCAATGGCACATGTCCGGGTCACCAGACAAATCTTTGGGCTGTGCAGCTGCAAAGGCTTCAAGTGTGCTCAACAGTGAGCGCCGCAAAAGCCATTGCTCCTCCGCCACAGATGCCAAGCTTCGTGAAATTGCATGAATTTGCTACTATAAAATTGCATTGTTGCACGGGACATGGGAATGAAAGCCAAACTCGGTTGCCATTGGATGATCAGTTTAAATCAGCCTGAACCAAGCTGAACCAAGCTGTGATATTGAGGGCAAAAAACAGCATGCTGCACTGGTGAAGGCCTTGACCCAACTGAAAATCAAAGATCTAAAGGCCCTACAGCAAAGCTTCCTAAACCTCAGAGACATTGCAGCCCGTTACCTCACACCACACTACTTTAAATTACACTACAATGCCTCACATTACATTACACTTCACTACTCCAGACTACAGTACATTCCGCTCCACTACACAAATGACAGTGAGTGGATGACATAACGATGCATCACAGTGCAGAGAATTGCAGTGCATTCTATGCTCTTTACTACACCACACTGCGCTGCCTGAATTGCACCACACTGCAGTACTGTATGTTGCATTCCCGGGTTCCCAGGGTTGGAAGGGTTGAAGCCTAAGCATTCGACTCAGCCCCACCTCAGGGCTCTCCAAGGGGACTGGCTCTTGCTTCATGCCCTGTGAATTCTGATCGGCCCCAGCGCAAAATCCCGGTGCTTTCAGCAGTTACTCGTAGGGTGCCAAATTTTGACACTCATGTTTACTGTTTAATAATGTTTAATGGTCTCAAGGATAAAATACATTGTCATTCAATCATGTGACCTGACTTGACATGCCTGAAACCACTCTCATTCTCTGTGAAATCCTGACGACTCTTGCGAACATGCTCCCATGTGCTATATTGGTTCAAGCAAGTGCTCCCCCGTACTTTTCCTGCAAGGCACTGCCCACAAAATACCACAAAATGCCACAAAATGCCACAAGGCATTGGCATGTGCTCCCTGTGCCATGCTCACCTTTCTCTTCTTGGGTGGCTGCGCTGCCGGCTTTCCTTCCTGACACCTTGGAGGAAGCCAAGCCGTCAAGTGCTACTCGAGTGCTACTGGTATGCTGACAACCTTGGCTCTCCCCTAACGCCTCGGCTAGTTCTTCCCTAGTAAGGCTAAAGTGAAAGGCTAAAGTGTGGCTATGGTAAGGCTCAAATCTTTCTGCATCCTTCGCGATTTGAATGATTCGGGTGATGCAGAATCGAATGAGCTCGATTTTGGAGATGCTGCTGACCACAGAGTGGACGGCATTGCCTATGTTCCGGTTGAACTGCCCACTTCACGTGCCAAAGTGCTGCCATTGTTACACTCTTGTCGAATTGTCCCTGCTTAGATTGATTGCACTCGCTTCTTCGCACTCAGTTTTTTTAAGTCAGACAAAGTGTTTTAAGCACCTGGTTCGAGATATACAGGATGCCAACTGTCATTGTTCAGTGCCGTACAAGATACTATGTCAAGGTGGAAAAACAACAACACTTATATATGTACATATGTAATACACACAAATATGATAAAATATGCATTTTTGGCAAGTGCAGGCCCAATCGGCTGAGCGCAGAATCCTGAAGACATGCCAAGGGTGAACACTATCTTTACCTTGCAGCACATTTTTAAGGGCCTAAAGTGGAGGAGACATGATTGAAATTTGAAATCCAATTACGATGGAACATATTGGCAGGGCAGGGAGAAAACCCTCTGTTTTTCGGTCACGATTTTCGGTGATGAATCATGAAAAGACTCCCATTCTCTGGAGAGCTAGTTCTTTGACTAGTTGTCTATGCGCATGTATGTATATATCTATGTATGCATGCATGCATGTATTGTACTGCAATATAATGATGTTACGTAGTGTAATGCAACGCAATGCAACGCAATGCAACGCAATGCAACGCAATGCAACGCAATGCAACGCAATGCAACGCAATGCAACGCAATGCAACACACCGCAACGCAAAGCAATGCAGTGCAGTGCAACACAGCGCAATGTAATACAATATCCGCCGACCCCTGCCGACAGCAGGGGGAGCGCGTCAGAGAAGAGGGGACAAGAGGGGCAAGGCAAGAGGTTAGCTGCAAGAACAAGCAGGGCAAGAGGCAAGCGACAAGAAGAAAGCAGCGAGGAAAAAGAAAGCAAGAGGTAAGAGCATAGAAGACGAGCAAGAAGGGCAAGAGGCAAGAGGCCAGCTGCAACTACAAGCGAGAACCAGCGAGGAAGAGGCTCGAAAGCAAGAGGCAAGAGCAAGACAGCTAGCTTCTTGTCGGTGCAGAAAGCAACATTAGTCAGAGGTAGCCGGGCCGAAGGCCTGGTCCATCCTTCAGTAGAATGATGTTTCGCTGTGGCGAGGCCAAGGTTTTGGAGGCTTGAAGGCTGCCATTTGGAGCTAGTTTCTTGTCGGTTCAGAAAGCGATGTTAGGCAGTGGCAGCCCCATCCGCCTGGGCCACCTCGTCCTCCAGGGGCATGGGGATTTGGCGTTTCGAGGCTTGCTTTCTTCGTCATGTATGAGAAAACAACGTTAGGCAGTGGCAGCCCCCCTTTCTTCGGCGCGTGATGCTTTTTGGAGCTAGTTTTTCTTGTCGGTTCAGAAAGCGACGTTAGGCAGTGGCAGCCCCATCCGCCTGGGCCACCTCGTCCTCCGGGGCATGGGGATTTGGCGTTTCGAGGCTTGCTGTCTTCGTCATGTATCAGAAAACAACGTTTGGCAGTGGCAGCCCCCCTTTCTTCGGCGTGTGATGCTTTTTGGGGCTAGTTTCTTGTTGGTTCAGAAAGCGACGTTACTGCACCAAAGCCTCCTAGACCCTCACCGGAACCTTCTCCGAACCTGACCTGGCTCTGCACCAAAGCCTCCCAGACCTTCTCCGGATTCCTGTTGAACCTGACCTGGCTCTCCACCAAGCCCTCCCCGACCTTCTCCAGAACCTTTTCTGGAACATTCTCCGGAACCCTGTTGAACCTGACTTGGCTTTGCACCAGGGCTTCCTGGAACCGTCTCTGGAACCTTCTCCGGAACCTCGTTGAACCTGACCCGGCGCCTGCGCCAGTGCACACCGGAGCTATTCTGGGCTGAAGACCCCATTAGCTTACGCTGTTGGGGAAAAAACATCGTAAATACCGTGGCGTTGGGCTTCCGAAGCGCGAACAACATCGGTATTACAGTGTTGTTTGCTTCGAGACTGTCAAAAAATGCAAAAACACCATCTGTTTGACGATTTTTAGGGTCCACACAAATGCGAAAATAAGTTGTGTTGACCACGACGACGACGACGACGAGGAGGAGGAGGAGGAGGACGAGGAGGAGGAGGAGGAGGACGAGGAGGAGGAGGAGGACGAGGAGGAGGAGGAGGAGGACGAGGACGAGGACGAGGAGGAGGACGAGGACGACG
>Ga0126342_10021320_pt1 | contig 10811 bp, 8 predicted proteins | sample Cyp1metagenome_FD_92528 | JGI IMG/M metagenome (GOLD analysis project Ga0126342, IMG submission 92528) | Coral microbial communities from Lord Howe Island, Old Settlement Bay, Australia - Cyphastrea 1 metagenome | ecosystem: Host-associated > Invertebrates > Cnidaria > Coral ... | reverse complement strand
TGCCCACTGCGTGCGGAAGTTGGCGAAGAGCTTGGCGAAGAGTTGGCAAGGCGGAAGTGAACATGGGAGTGGATGCAAAGGTGGTGGAGGAGAAGCTGGAGGAGAGGGAGGAGGAGGAGAAGAGAAGGAGGTGGAGGATGAGGAGGAGGAGGCGGAGGAGGAGAACAACTGTGATAAAATCTAACAACCCTCACCTGGCAGGTGGGGAAAAACAGTTGGATTATTTCCCCCAACAGCCTGCGCATAGCGTTCGGCCATCTCTTTTCGGCTCCTGGCGAGGTCGACACAAAGTCTCTCAACCTGATACCCTCCAGTAAACTAATAGTTTGCTATGGAAAATGGAGCATTCAGTTCAATGATTTACCTATCAAGACATGGTGATTTCCATTGATTTCCATAGCCATGAGATGGTTGCCAGATGGTTGTTGAAAACTTTGAAACTGCCCAAGTGTTGCACAAAGTGTCACTGTAGATATTTAGGTCAAAACTTAGGTCAGGCCTGTAAGAACCACCTGAAGTGATGAGATGTTTAACCCATTAATCAGAGAGAACTCCTTAGATATCTATGAAATCCTGCAGTCTCTCGCGTTTTTTGGCTTATACTTCGTTATCTTTGGCACATCTTGTACACAAAAAACTGGAGAACCTCTGGGAGGTTCTCCAAAACAAACAAAAAATCCGAACAAGCACCCGCTGTACTCACTGTCCATGTGGACTTGTGTCCTAAAATAGGATTTCCCCTTATAAAGCATCCATTTTTGGGTACCCCCATTTTATGCAACATTAATTAAATTTACACAATATACACATCTGGGCAAATTATAATAATTCACTAATCTGAATTAAGGCCATTTGGGGATGATTCCCCTTACTAACCATGATTTCCAGTGAGGTCGCAGTGAGGTCGTTATAATTTACCCAGACAATATACACATGTCGATCCATTTCTTCCATCCGCCCAGGTCCTAGGATTCTCTTCCAACAACTTGGAGGTTTCCTTGCGGACCACACCAGGGTCACCAGGACCCCAACGATTTCATGGTGATATCATGGTGATTTAATGGTGATCTGATGGGAATTCATGGTTATTTTTCATGGGATTTATTTGTCCATGGTCATCTGATGATGTCTAGGTAAATCATGGAAAATAGATGGATTACCCTCTGGTAAACTTACATAGATATGGAAAATTACCATTGTTGAATAGGTCAATTCACTACACATGGCCATTTTCAATCGCTACAAGGTGGTGCCCCCCCAGTTATAAGTTGGTTTATAATCCCATTAACTAGATATATATATATATATCTACCATAAGTCCTAGTTATTAGAGTTATAAACCAACTTAGCTATCTTGGGGGCACCACATTGTATGTTAAATTAGAAAAGGGCATGCCCGAAAAAAAAAAAAAACATGTCTGGTGGATCCCCCATGGGGAAAACATCAGAATCATACCCCAAGTTCTCCATTTATAAATGAATGTTCCATAAAGTACACCATCCAGCTATTGGGCTACCTCCATGATGGAAACCCCTGATCGAACCCCAGAACCTGATGGATTGGTTTAAGGAAAAAATGGCAGGAAAACCATGGAAAACCCCATGTTTAATGGGAAAATCGATGGTTTCCGGTTTTGATTTCCCTTTAATCAATCCATTGCTCCATAGAAAAATCCAGTCGTGTCCTCTACAAACGCCTTCCTCTGCTCCACCGCTGCGGCTCCGGCCGTTTTTGGCCGCCAGGCGCAGCTTGCTCCGCCGCGCTTCAGCAATGGGCTCTGCCTTGGGGTTAGCTGGATTGCACCTATGGATGAAAGACTTTCAAGGGGGTATCAATATGATTGATACGGGATGATCAAAGTTTAAACAACTTGAAACCATGGTATGTTATATAATATATAATATGTGTAAACGTCAAAGAATTTCATTCAAGGATATTCAAGGGTTAGAACTTATAACCAGCAGCAACTTCTGATATCAAGCTTGGACCGTGGAACACAAAGAAAATCACCAGGTATCACGAGGTGCCAAGCTGCACGTAGTAACAGAATCCAGGATCCGGTTTACAATTGGCCCGGTCATTATGACGCAGCCACCAATCTTCATCCTGTCGCCATGCTGGCCAGGAACCGATTTATTGGAGGTACCTACCTTTTTTGAGGCCTATTTTTGAGGCCTATGTAAGGGAATATCCCCACAAAATATGGCCTTATTGATCCTGCTCTTGGAAAATTCACCCGGAATCTCAGCTATCTTTGCTCAACGGGGGCACATGGATGTGAACGCTGCTTCTATCTCCTTGACTTGGATTTGCTCAACGGGCCCCCAATACCAAAAAAAAACTGGAGCAATGATATACAGTAACTTCAAAAGCAATAATAAACACTAACAATCATAATCATGATATATCATGATATACACGAGACCTCATTACCCTCTGGTAAACTAACATAGCTATGGAAAATCACCATTTATAGTGAGTTTTCCCATGAAAAGCATGGTGGATCTTTCCAGTTCGTTTTTTGTAAACGTTTACCAGAGGGTAGCTCTCATGGCTCATCATTTTCCATGATTTTCCCATTTAGTTCGTGGATTTACCCATTAAACATGGTGATTTCCTATAGTTATGTAAACGTTTACCAGGCCGGGTATTTTGCTCCACCGATCCCATCCACTCCTGCTGCTTGCTGACATGGAAGCGTTCCTTGCTGGGCAACGCCGCGGGTTTTTTCATCCACAGCTCCCCTCCGTGCAGCCGATTCTTCTCCGCCCCATTGAAGCCTGGTGCCAGTGGAAATCATGGAGAAACAGAGAGAGAAAGCATTGAAAAAATGGTGAAGCCAGGCAGCTAAAAATTATTGGCTGAAGTAAGTTGAACTACTGACTATGGGGGGGTGAAAAACCATGAGTTTTGTTCAAGGGCAAATTTCAGATTCTCCGGCAAGCTCTGTACATGAGTTCTGTACCTGGAATTGTTCATGGACCTCTTGTGCGGAACTTTTTTTGCTATGCTGAATTGCCGTTTTTATTCACCGCAAAGTTGGTGAGTTGGTTCCCTGGGAAAGACGGGTGGAATCTATCCAGCCGTAGGGGATCGGTGGGCTTAGCCATAGGGGGATGGGCTTGTTTTTTTCCCAATTCATCGTGTCTGACGTGTCTTAAAACCCCACTTGGTCGAGCAATCGAGGAGTAACCACCCTCCTGTATCGCTTGGAGGAGAAATATAAAAGATGATACAGCAAATAGTAGCTGTAAACATAAACCCTCCTGTAAACTGACAGTTCGATGTGGAAAACAAAAAAAAAACACATGTAGAATATCTAGCGATTAAATTATATTAAAAGTATGGTGATTTTCCATTGCAAACTGTTAGCGTACCAAAGGGTACACAGTTCTGACCCACATCATGGCTCATCACCTCGGAGCCTTAGATACTGGCCCCTACCAGCAAGAATCACGCCCTTTCTATGCATTAGTTTATGCATATTTATCAACACTCACACCCAAGTAATAAACATATTATGGATACATAAGTATATTTTTATGGATATTAAACACCCTAAATAAGCACCCAAGTAATAAACACATGGATATGTTTCAAGTGCATAAGCAATACCCTCTGGTAGTTTAACATAACTATGGAACATCACCATTTTAATGGGTAAATCAACTACAGTATAAATTGCCATTTTCCATAGCAAACTGTTAGTTTACCAGGCCGGGTAAATCCCATTAAATCACATTTTTCTTGGTTTTTTATCCCATGAAAAACAACCATTAAATCACATGTTTACTGGAGGGTAAGTCAATACGTCAAAACTTCAAACCCTGATCCATTCAATGGGATTTTTTTAGGATCCTAAAATGGAGGTACGTTAGTACCATTCTTGAGGCCATATTTGGCTGGGATATTCACTTACATAGGCCTTACCCTCTGGTAAACTAACATAACTATGGAAAATAACCATTTTTAATGGGAAAATCCACTATAAATTGCCATTTTCAATAGCTATTTTGACATAACCAGGGTATATATGGTAGGTACCTCCAATAAATCGGATCCTAAGGAGTTGCCATTGATCCATTGATCCATCATCCAATTTTCACCCAAGTTTCCAGCGCTCCATTGCCTCAGATTATGGCCATGTTTAAGGGTGCATTTCCGGGTGAATTTTCGACCTGGGTCAAGTACCCATTAACGGTGGTTTAATGGTGGTTTAATGGGATTTAACCAACAAAAATTGTGATTTTAATGGGATTTACCACCTGGTAATTTGTGAAGCAGTTTGCGAATTTGAACATGGCCCAGTCGAAAAAGTTGATTTTCAGATTAATAGCATGGTGATTTTCCTCGTTAAGTAAACGTTTACCAGAGGGTACTACACTTAAAATATCCCAAGATTCATAGTTTATACTATAAGAAACCGCTATAAATTAATTTCTTTGCAACCTCACATCAACACACATGCCGTTGATAAATTAGGGGTTCACCCCTCAAAAGCAGGTGAAGATCTGCACATATGGTACCGGGGCTCAGAACATTGAAAACTATACGCTATACTGTACTATACCGAATGTATGCTGGTTGAAGATGTGGTATTTAGCACAACGTGGGCACCCCAGTTATAAGTTGGTTTATAAACCCCATTAACTATAGTTATAAGTATCATAAAATATAGTTATTGGAGTTATAAACCAACTTAGCTATCTTGGGGGCCCCACATTGCACCAATATCATGTTGATCCATCATTTTCCGCTCAACTGATGAGGATGATCCTTAACTTATGGCAACTTAGCGGTGAATATGACAAAACACACCTGACCATCACCCTGCAAGAGTGGATGAAATCGAAGTCACATATTGGCAGCCTGGCAAAGAATTGGCTATAATCATTAATTCATGCAATATACAGGAATCACATATGAGTATCACCAGGCATTATTATATAGATAGCTGTAATAAATGTATATAATTGACTCATGTACTACTTGTCAATGTACCAGGAAGGTGGCAAGAATCCAGCACCAGATTACAGTCTGAACTTCAGTGCTGTCTTCAGTGCTGTCTAGATTTCATCAAAGCAACGACCCATCCACGACCTAACGACCCCTCTGAGAAAAGACAATGGGCGGGTCACGGCCGTGGGGAGTATACCACGAAAACGGGACACTGAGCAACTTCGTGTGGGCGGCATTCTTTTTGGCGTTTGGCCAGTTTCACTGTGTTGTACCTCTGATTCCCATGACGTGGCTGAAATCGATTGGCTTTACAATTGGCTTTCCACTACATTGGCAATACGTAAATTGACTTACTGGTGCTAAACGCAGGGAAATTTCGGGAATGATCCACTGGCTAACTATATATACTCATCCCAGCAACCCCCAGCAACCCATCCAGCCACCCTACGTAAAACGCACCAGTAAGTCAACCATGAATTCTTGAGATTTTACCCTCTGGTAAACTGTCTGTTACATAACGAACTGGAAAATCACCATGCTTTTCATGGGAAAATCCACTATTTCAATGGCCATGGCTTCAAGTTCGCAAACTGTGAATGTTTACCAGGCCGGGTAAATCCCATTAAATCACCATATGTTTGTTGGTTTTTTATCCCATTATATAAACCACCATGAAAAACCACCATTATCAGAGGGTAAACCTCCATTTTCCTATGGTTTTCCTATGGTTTTCCCATGAAAAACCACCATGAAAAACCACCAGTTCTTTTCAATTTTTCTTACAAGTTCGCCATGGAAAATAACGGACCATCCCAATGGGCCAAATCCGTCCAACCAATGATTGGTTAACCGTTATTTTTTTTAAAAAAAAGCGGTTTAATTAAGAAGCAGTAAAACAATTTTAAAAAATACCATTTTATGAGTTTAAACCAATCAATCATAAGCAATATTAAACCAATATTAAACCAATCATGACCAATTACTGTACCAATGACGAACAGCATACAACCAAGAATACCCCATAATCATCTACAATCCACGTCCAAAAATGACAAGGGCATCACTATTAATATATTATCCCCATAGCACGCCCTACAAATATAGAAAAGTTGGTGGTGGAACATATTGGAAAACATAGAGGAAACCTTTTTTTTTCGGCATCTTTGTCATATCATAACGTTTTTAAATCCGTTTGTGACATATCTACCCTCTGGCAATTTAACATAGCTATGGAAAATTGCCCAGCTATAGTTGATTTATCTATCAAAAGTGGTGATTTTCAATAGTTATGTAAACGTTTACCAGAGGGTACCACAAACCCAACAGTTCTACTAATCTATCCAGCATCCCATGCCATCCCTAAAAAGATGCGGAAAAGTATGTCCAGGAGCTTGTGGAATCTTGGTGTTGCGATATATCCAAAGTAAATCCACTGGTTTATCATCATTTTTACTATGGATATATATATAATTAGTCAAATATAGATGACTCAAGACAATCCTTCGTTATACATGTTCATTGTATAGATATATATATAGATATTAAAAAAATCGTCCCCGAAAAAGAACCATTACTGTAATAACCATTAATATATATATATATACCCAGCATTAATAACCATTAATAGATATATATATATATAGATAACCATTATAATAACCATTAATTATAGATACCCAGCATTTTTTTCCCTATCCTTGATGGCTATAGCGCCCAAGTGGCCGTGACAGGATCTGTGGCGGAAAGGCCACGTCGGGTCGCGTCATCGTGAACGCCATTGGAATTTTAAGCGCGGCACGGTAGGCAACACGGGAGCGCAACGGATCGTTTGAGATTTGTTAATTAAATGGTTAAGTGACATATATGGCAACTGGCCTTTTTTTTTTAATGATGTTTGATATATTTCAATGATATTGCAGTCAACTGTTCAATGATGTTCAATGGAATCTATTGTTGATGGACCGTAAATCACGCATGCGACGTCATTTGACTCTCGTTCCGTTGTTTCTCAAGATCTTCCAGCAATTCCAAGTCCGAGTCTTTACGCAGTTGGAGATAGATCAAAGATCAAAATTCATCAACCAGCAAAAAAGATTATCTTCATTGATCTTCAAATGTCTTCACCAAATTGCTCAATCATTGACCCAATTCTTGTGATCATTTCAGCACCTGCGACTGTCCAAACTTGGAGGTGGCAAACCCGACCTCCACCTAACTACTGAGCTGAAAGCCGCCAGGGAATGAGACCTGTGCAGCCATGCCATGCCATGGCTAGCAGATCATGTGGCTAAAACAATGCCATTTTTACCACCCATTTTCCTGGGAATGGTGAACATACCACCTATAAAAATGGTGATCACTGAGGGATGGTGTCTTATTGTTTTACCCACATATTTCGCCACTGAATTTATCAAATCCCGATGTTTTTGTTGAGGAAATAAACTACTCAGCTATTGACCCATATACCTACCCCTCTGAAAAATATGAAAGTCAGTTGGGATGATTCTTCCCAATATATGGAAAGTCATAAAATTCCATGGTTCCAAAAAGCTTCAAACCACCAACCAGATATAAATCTCATTATATCACTTAATATCTCCACAAAAATTGAATCTCCATTTATAGATGATTCTGATCCTCTGGTAAACGTTTACATAACTATTGAAAACGGCCCAGTCGAAATAGTGGACTTACCCATTAATAGCATGGTGATTTTGCACCTGAGAGCGTCGTGAGTGTCGTGAGTGCCCAGGCGCCCGGGCCGGTGCCCAAGCCCTGGTGGGGAAAAGCGAAGACTTTTTGGGGGTAAAAAAAAAAGTCACCCAAAGATAGAAAAGTTTGGAAAAGTCACTGTTGTGATAGGATTTTATACATGTCTATCTTTCTGAAGTTGCTATTACACTACATGGTGCAAAAGCCTTTCGTGACAATCCAAACAAAGCCAAACTCGCTGAGACTTTGAACGAGGAGTCATAGATGGAACTCCAAGAATTCCGCTTGGAAGATCATGGGATCGATTTTTTTTTGAGGGCTACATGTTTTAATGTTAAGATGGTTTAAGATGGTTTAAGATGGTTTAAGATGGTTTAAGATGGTTTAAGATGGTTTAGGATGGTTTAAGATGGTTTAAGCACAATACTTACTGGTGCTTAGCAGGGAATTTTCGGGAATGATCCCAGTCATCACTAGTAATTTCATCATCCCATTCTCCCAGCAACCCATCCAGCAACCCTACGTATAGCACGCACCAGTAAGAATAACAATAGTAATCTTGCGCGAAAAATGATTAATACAATAGTATAAATGATTCTAGTTGGGTACATAGTGTTTTGATGTTCATGAAAAAATAGTATTTCAGTTCTGCACACCAGTATGCCCTCTGGTAATTTAACATAGCTATTGAAAATGGCCATTTATAGTGGATTTTCCCATTAAAATTGTGATTTTCCATAGTTATGTTATGTTAGTTTACCAGAGGGTAAATGAACATCAAAACACCCAACTAGACAGAAATGTACCCCGACCGGATCTCAATGGCCCTTTGAAAAAAGCACGCCTTCTGGGTGTCAATATCCAGCTCACCTGTGCTTTTTCAAAAAATGGGGGACTTGGGACGTCCGAAAAAAGGAAAAACGGCGCAAGCTTTGACACAGCCTCTGGCAGTTTTTTCTGTTGCCGCTGTTGGTGGTTAATTAATTGGAGGCGAGTTACTAGATGTTACTAGTAGCCGCTTAGTAGCCCCTTCTTTCCCAGCAACCTGCAATATGGGGTCACCCTTCTGCCAATCAACCAGTGGCTGCCACGACATCTACCAACCTGAACGGAACTTGTAATTGAACAAGTCAGTAATCGCGGGTAAACACTTGAGGTGTGAAGTGTCTCACTTATAACCACACCGTGGCACGCGTGTCAATAAGGTCACGAGTCTGAGCATTTCCGATCTGCCGTCGGCACTTCTTGGAGTTAGTCAAACACATTGGAGCATCATTGCTTGGGAATGGACTTGAAGGACAATCATGAGATATTCTTTAAGCAACACATTTTCCGGCACCCTATGTTTACTTCCACAAGAATATGTACTTCTTTTGTCGAGATGGACTGAAAGTTAAGCATGGGACAAACATTGCTGAGCTTAGGTACCATTGGCAATGCTGATGATTCTTGATGTTGTAGAAGTACAAAACCCAAAATTGTTGAACAATACACCATTCATCTGTCACCATCCTTCGCCAAGGTTCCCACGAAAAAGAGAGAAACACAAATTGTTTCATCTGCAAAAACATTGCCCAGTACGCCTGGGGCATGTGCACCATGCAACTTGGCCTGTAGAGGCAAGGACCTGAAGGCACTTTGCGAAAAGGAGCCGTGGAAAAGGTGCCAAATAGAACTCCGGAAACCCCGATGGTATACCCTTCAAATACAGCGGAAAACCCAAAGTAAATGCTGCTTTCTAGTAATACATATCTGATTGGTGGTTTCAACCCCTCTGAACAATATTAGTCAGTTGGGATGATTATTCCCAATATATGGAAAAATAAAAAATGTTCCAAACCACCAATCATCAGATATTCCATGCAACGCTCCGAAAAACCCACTCTGCGTAAGCTTCGATTGGCGCAGGCCGAGAGTGAACTGGCAAGGACATCCATACCGAAAAAATCAGCTGATGCAACCACTAAGTGCAAATTAGACCCGTGGATGTCTTTTGTATCGACAACTGTAATATAATTCACTGTTATTTTAATGCATAAAGATAATCAGTGAGTAGTAGTATCATAATTATGATCAATTATCATAAACATAATTTTGTATCAAAGTCATGATAAACTACAGTAGTTTGATACATAAAGATTGTGACTTGTAGTTTGATTATAATAACTCACTGATTATAACTTGTAGTTTGAAATTCTATGACTTTGATGATCCAATCATGGTATCCTTTTCAGGAAGCACGTCATGGGGTCCCCAACATCACTGGCATTCAGGAGCCCAGTGGGACGGGACTAGCTCGCATATGGGTCATGCGGAGTCATACGCATCTATATAGCACGTTAATATGTACCCTCTGGTAATTTAACAGTTTGCTATTGAAAATGGCCATTTATAGTGGATTTTCCCATTGAAAATGGTGATTTACCTGCATTGGGATTATTTTAAATTACTTTAGGGGTCAATGTAGGTAAATATTCCAGCACCATGGATCCTCTGGGTATGTAATTATATATATATGCATATAGTATAATATAGACGTCAGCCAGTAGTAACGTGAAGCTAGGTAGATAGAAGGATGGATGGATAATGATGAATAGATGGATTGAGAGAACGAAAGAAAGAAAGAAAAAAAAAAAGAAAGAAAAAAAGAGACCCAGAAAGAAAGAAATATAAAGAAATACAAAGAAAGATCGAGTAGAAAGAGACGCTTTGAGAAAGAATGATAGGATAGTACGCTATTAAAAATATATATATAATAAACAAGTAATAAAATAAGATTTGACAAGATAAGAAAAAATCAGATGACATAAAATCAGACAGAATGGATGGATACCCTCTGGTAAACATACAAAAAACTATGGAAAATCACTATTTTTAATGGGAAAATCCACTATTTCTATGGCCATCTTCAATAGCTATGTTAAATTACCAGAGGGTATAGACCACACCCGGTTTCTTTCCAATGTCCATGGCCCCGCGCCAGTCCACCGCAAGAACCTCAGCGAAACCATGTTCGATACATCACCCAGTAGGTTTTGGAAGAAATCGTTAGTAGCCCCAAATTATAAATATACAGATACACATAGATAGACGATATATACATGTATGTATGTATGTATGTATGTATGTATGTATGTAT
>Ga0126342_10021319_pt1 | contig 10812 bp, 10 predicted proteins | sample Cyp1metagenome_FD_92528 | JGI IMG/M metagenome (GOLD analysis project Ga0126342, IMG submission 92528) | Coral microbial communities from Lord Howe Island, Old Settlement Bay, Australia - Cyphastrea 1 metagenome | ecosystem: Host-associated > Invertebrates > Cnidaria > Coral ... | reverse complement strand
CACTATGGGATCTTCAGCATCAACAGGGATTTAGGGGATTTGATATGGATATCAGGGGATATGCAACCAACCACAAGTATTTGGGGTGATTCTAATGGGTATCACTATGGGGTTCTAACCTGGCGATTTAGTATTCCACATAACCCCTACCCAACATGGTTGTAGCAACCCCATAGAAAAGTTGGACACCTGAAAAACATGTGGGAAGGGGGGGGGAAACATCGAACCACCATCCCTGAAACACGGTTCAGCCTCTTTTTGGGGGTTGCCATATTGGTCCAAAAACCTCACGAGATCTTCTGAGTCCCGTTGAAGGGATGGTCATCCCCCCATAGCAATTCACCCAGGTTTTTCATCATGACCTGTGTTTGGCATGTTAGTTTTTTATCACTGTCAAATTATTTGCAGCGTCCATCCATTGTAATATACTGTTAATAATGGTTAATATATGGTTATTATATGGTCAATGATGGTTAATAATAATCTGGTTGGTGGTTTCAACCATCTTGAAAAAAATAGTCAGTGTGAAGGATTATCACATATATTATGGACAAATAACATTCATGTTCCAAACCAACAACCAGTGTATTATTTTGAAGGTAAATCTACTGAGAATCAGCGAACCAAGCGGCCCAACGCTTGGAAAGAAGTCTTCCTTCTCGCCAATTTGGGGTAGGGTCCAACGGAGTCCAACGACTTTCAGGGAGAACAAGACTTGCCAAGTGCGGCATGTCAAATATGACCGATTCAGTAGGGATTGACCTGTTGTTCTTGTTTGCGGAATCCCATGGTTTGTAACACATGTCCAACTTTGAAAGCAAAACTCCAGAAATGTTGGTTTATGAGGGATTTCCCCTTGCCAGGTTACCTAAAACAGGTATATCATGTTGCGGCTTTCCGTTTCCGCAAACCTCGGCATTGGCATCAACTCCTAGAGGTTCAAAACATGGGACGTCCGTGATGATGGAAAAGTCAATCACCTCTATTTTGATTAACAACAACAAATAAGGAGATAATGTGGTTATATAATACAATAATAAACCATCCCCCAAATTACCATGTTTATAGGTGGTATGTTTACTATTCCCAAATGGTTGCTTTATGGCATTGTTTTAACCCCATTCCGTCCTTCATCTCCAACTTCTCTGCCAAGACCTTTGGGTCTGGTGGCGTGGCAGCATCGAAATCCTGGGTAGCAATGAAGTGCAAAGAAGAGAGAAAGAGAGAAAGAGAGAAAGAGAGAAAGAGAGAGAGAGAGAGAGGAAAAAAAAACGCTACCCTCTGGTAATTCAACTGTTTGCTATGGAACATCATCCTTTTTTCAATAGGTAAGTCTTCTATAAATAAATGTGCAATTTTCCATAGTTATGTTAACTTCCGAATTCATCTCGAGTATCCCTGCTTTTGATGATGGTGGTTACATGTCCTCGTCTGTCTTGGAGTCAAATCCCAGTTCGATCCGCGTTGGTCATTTGCGCGGGTAGACCTAGTATCAATCAGTACCATAGGATATTAATACAAAAAGGATACTATAGGCTACAGTACTCTAATGATAGTATAGGAACCTATAGGACTATAGGATACTATATACAGTAGGTAGACATCATTGGTTTTGAACCCATGACCATCATGGTCATGGTGTCTCGCAAACCAATTCCTCCTGACAGCTGATGCAGTGGGCCGCAGTTCCTTGGCGTCTTTCGCCGGAGGCGTCATGCGGCCGTCCAGTGTGCCGCTGCAATCAGGGCCTTGGAACGCGACGTGGCAAGTTCTGGGTACACCATGGTAGTTGTGCTAAGTTGGGGTATAACATGGTATAACATGATACAACCCCTATATAAACGAAGCAACATAGATTGAAGTGTACTAAACTATTGAAATTGAAGAAACCAAAATTGAACTGAAAGTGTATCTAGTTATAACCATTATATAACCATTATATAATATATATAATCATTATATAACCAGATATGTCTAAATAATATGTTGAGTTTGCCAGATCCATTTCATCACCATGAATCCTCTGGGCCCCCGGGCGTTCGGCTTCGAGATCTGGATCTTCCAGGTTCATGCGCAAGAACATGGCTTCCGCCATGCTCTCCTGCATGCTTTCCTCGGTGAAATGGCAAATTTCCGTAAAAGGGGGTCATGATGAAGCAGCGGCTAGAAAAAAAAGTTTGTTTCCTAACATAGGGATGGCCCAAATCAATCCAAATGAGTGATTTGCCCATGAAACAGGCTCAAGTTTGGACGCTTTTAGCTTCATTGGAGAACTGATGGGTGAATCCCCACATTTTGATCGCACAAAAACATGGTTTTTCACCAGCATTTTTCCATCAGGCATAGATTTCTGTCTGATCAATTTCATCAATATCCTATCCGATTTTATTTTCAATCCCAGGATATCCCCTTTATACCATCATTTCCTTCACTGAATCAACATCTTTGCTGGTTGCAGCATCCCCATTTTGTCCCATTAATATCATATACATCTGCTATCAAAAATCAAAATGTTAATTAATATCTATATAACTGGACTACTTTTTGTTGGCTAAATATGGTTAAAACACTATTTCTCCTGCAAAAAATCCGAACTGTTGATGGTCAAAGTCAAATCCTACAACGTTCAATGAATTCTTAATCCCATCCCCCTAATATTAAACATCCCCATTTTATGGTCCTAATATGTAGTTAAAACCCGTTAAAACCCGTGAAAAAAACCCGTACATCCCCTACATCCCCTACATCCACCATGGTTTCTGGATGTTTCTGGGGGGTGTTGAATAATTATCAGGGGGAAAGGATTAATTGATTAATTGTTCCAGATTCCAGATTCTGGAACAATTAATCAATTAATTCCTACCTGATATCTGATTGGTTGAACCAGGCTACCACCAGCTCTTCCTCATTGATCTCTCCGCCCTTCTGAAGCAGCTCAGCAATCTTCTCGGCGTCGAAGTTGTAGGCGTCCTGCGTTCCCCGGAACGGCGGGAGCGGACCTGGGTTATTTGCGGCCGTGGTTTGACCGAAAAATGGTGGATTTAACCATGAAGAATGGAGACTTCACCATGAACAATTGGGATTTAGAAAGAACATCAGGGTTGTTGAGGCTTGACAGAAAAGACGCCTGGCAACAGAAGATCTCCGAGTTTGAAGTTAATCGGATTTCCGGATTCCAAGAGGTACACAATGCTGTGTTAAGCAGCAAAAGTGGGACCGTAGATGAAAGAACCAACTTCCGGCTAATGTTTGCCAAGGAAACAAAAACATGTTGAACCGACATCCAAGTAAACCAGGTCGGGCAGGCAATGCAATCGTTCAGGTGGGATCAGTTTCCTTTTACTGTAGCCTCAAAGAAAAACCTTGATGCGGCAAATAACAAATTTCAATGTTCAATCATGTTCATCGATTGTTACCAAGCAAACTACAGTAATTGACGGTAATTGACGAAGAGTGTTGAAGAGGGAGCATGCCTGACATTGTTTTTATCTCTTTGTGCAGAATCAATGCTGTGCAAATGGGCTCGGCACTTCTCCCAAACACAAGGCAAATGGTTCAAGTTCCATTCATATGGATTTTGAAGCCCAAATTTCACAACATTCTACCACAACATGGCATTTACCCTGCGGTATTTTAACCTAGATAGATAGATAGATAGATAGATCGATAGATCGATCGATCGATCGATAGCTAGATAGATAGATAGATCGATCGATAGATAGACAGATAGATAGATAGATAGATAAATAGATAGATAGATAGATAGAGGAATATGGCCCGTTTACTTAAATGATTTGCCTATCAACAATGGTGACAGTGATATTCCATACTTCACAGAGGCACACCTCAAGATCCCATTCGTCGTCGTCATCGTCTCCAAAGCCGGAGGATTCCTATAGGGGCACCAAGGAAGAAAAATGGTGACGATCTGAGGACTTTTATCCAGAAAGACTTAAGAAGGTCATATTTTTCCTTGGCTGGATATGTTCTTTTTGACTATAGAAATATGAACCAACAACATAGTTGGGGATGGATTAATACATCAAAAACATTCAAAAACAACAATCAAGTATAGCCTATATATATATAGCATATTTTGCGAGGATGAAGATCCCTATTTACCAGCTATTTTGAAGTTCATCAGCGGGGTCGTACAAATGGGATCGAATGGAAAACATGCCGTCATTTTTTGGATCTATTTTTCATTTCAATTTGACTCACGGGTGAATACACATCGCCCAGTTTCCCGTGAGCAAATCCCGTCCACGGTGAAGAAATAGAACATGTTGATGTTCGAAATGCAAACACACACACACAGATACTTATATAATCTTATACTGTATATATATATATAACAACACTTTGGGGGTTTCAGTGGAAAATGATGGCCATGCCGCCCAAAGTCCAACAATATCAACAATCAACTCACCCGTCCCAACCAGCCATAACCAGCCGCATCAGCGTCATCAGCATAGCCATGTTTCATTTTCGGAGTCGTTCAAGTTAAAGCACACTGTCGTGTTCTTCTGGGTGTCATCCTTGCTATCAGAGTCCTCGCCAAGGGCTTGAGTTTTTTCGGGCTTGGCTAAGGAGAAGATCCCACAAAATGAAGTTGATGTAAACAGATGTAGACATCTACGTTTGGGAGATTTCAACCAACAACATGATGGATCTTCACTGGTTTTAAACAACAGCTCATGGTAAACCAACATCCATCGGAATACCCTGGGCTTTGAAAAAACATGGACGAAGCCCTCAAAGGTGACCATGGGGTACATGACTTAGGAAACCTACGACACGTTTTTTTGCACCTCCCAGTACTATGTCATATGTCATACCACCATTCTAACTCACTACGAAGCCACTAGACTATCCTATTTTGAGACATGATAATGGTTTATATTTGATATAACTTGCAACCGTTCAGCCGATGGTCCCAGCCATCTTCACCGCTAAAGAATCATCCCAATAGTGGACCCGGAAGGTCCTTGTCTTCTTTCTCTTCGAGTATTTCACCAATGGGACCCAAAAGTCGCTTGTCATGGCCATCCGTGTCGTCCACTGAACCTGGCAGCTTCACGGCATCCACCGTGTAACCGTAAAAGTAGAGTGGATGCTTGCGAAACCCTGCACCAGTTGGAAACTATTTGGTAATTACGAAACATAAATGTAAACACTGCGATTATAATGGAATAAGCTATCTACCAACTGGCGCAGGATTTCGCAACCATCCACAGTAGGTAGTAGATCAGATTTCTTTACCATGGGTCTGCTCGGGCCCAGACCATCAAACGGAAAAGATATATAGAGGCATTGTATGAGTACGGAAAAAAAATAATATATGAGAAATAAACCGCATCCAATTTGTTGTTGACCAACTCAAAATGATAGCACCAACAACAAAAACCACAACATGGGGATCTAGCTTCGGATATACTTTGCTAGAAGCAAATCATGTCGATGTTGATCATTTTGTCACTCTAAGTTGTTCAAGAGTTTAAGAACACTAAATGCTCGAGACATGGGCCTATCTCAAAATGGGTTGCACACCCCGAGTGCAAATCAGTTGTCATAATCTTAACCAACCAACATTAACCCTCGGATTACACCAAGCTTGACCGCATTTGCAGACATCCTCAAATCATCTCAAGTCCATTATTATACCATCTGGTTATTTAACATAGCCATGGATCATCACCATTTTTAACAGGTAAACCATCTATTTCTATGGTCCATCGAAAAACCATGGCTATGTTAGTCATAACATGTCATAACCAGGTTGGGTACTATTCTTAATTCCCAACATCATATGCTTCAAATCCTTCTTTTGCGAGAAAAATCATCATGAAAAATTGCGGATCTCAGGATCTCCAGTGGCAAGAACCATCCAGGCTCTCCAGGCCTCCCAAACAGCTCTCCAGGAAGACTTTGTACTCTGCGCCCTGCTGAGAACATGTGCCACGTCGACGTGACTGATTCGCAAACGGTTGTGATTAAAACTGATGAAACATCTTGAAACCACCCACCATAAAATATATGATTGGAGAACAACAATCACAAGGGTTGAATCATATGAAAAGTCGTGGTGGGCTCAAGGTTCTTCAAATTCTGGCCCACGTATCGAACTGTTTAACATTGTATAACTCTGATGTCGGTGAAACCCATGCGCAGACTTGGGCATTCAAGGACATACAGACTGCACAAACACTCCAAATGGCGTCATCTAGATGCCGGTTGGTAGATTTTAGAACCCAAGATTAATCACTGATTGTCACTCCAAAAACAATGGGCTCAACAAACATCAAATGTCACAGCCCCATGTTTTGTGTTAAAACAGGTTCACACCTGTCTTCCTGGGGTCATATCATATCTGACCCCAGGATTTTGGCCTTATCTTTTTGGTCAGACATCGCGAAATCGACCGAACTTCCACCGCGGTGTCTCCACGGTGTCCCCACGGGGACTCTTTTGCTTGGGCCGCAACAGCTGCAAATGGCGCAGCAGGCTGCAAGTTGGAAGGGGTTTGAAGGGGGGCCCATAAACCAGGCCCAACAAAAGACAAGAAGGCGTCCAATAGATGCCTACCCTCTGGTAATTTAACATAGCTATTGAAAATGGCCATTATTAATGGGAAAATCCACTATAAATGGCCATTTTCAATAGCTATGTTAAATTACCAGAGGGTAAGTTGGTTTTGTAAGTGGTTTATAAACTAACCTTTACCTGCATGGTGCCACCTAGTAATTCCATGATCAAATATGATCAAATAAACGTGTGAGACAGTGTAAGCGCTATGATCAATTGGATTTGTGGGAAAGCTGGGAAAATCCAGAATGACACCAGGCCTCAAAATTTTGAGATCTGGGCACCGCCAGGTGCATATATTGGTTCCTCCATAGGGTCAGTCTGAAATTGGGATACACACCCCCAGGACATGACTATTTTAATAGGAAAACATGATGATAATTCAATCTGCTAGTACACTGATCCCCAAATCCAATAATCCAGAGCTCCTGAAAATGATCAATCAATCAGCATCCAACATCGATACATCTGTAGTTAGTACTGTAGTTTTAGTTCTTGAGTGATTTCACATGTCACCCATCTCAAAAAAAAAAATCCCTCCAATCCCTCCACAAAAAAGGAGATAGTTTTAAGGTATAGAAAAAAGTGGCTCAACATTGAGCTACATATCATTTTTCTTCGGGGGCAAACGGTCCATTTTGGGGATGATCCTCCTTATCTCACAAGATGGGTTTGTCTGAAAAGAGGCTACCACATATATATTCCAATGGATTAATTATATTGGATGATCATCATTTTCCCCATGAAAATACATTAACATCACCATTTCTAGGTCTCCCATGGTATCCCCTATTTTCAGAGAAGCCCACATGATCTGGAGCCAATCCTGTCAGCCTCTGCATGCGCGCGATCACGTGCCAAGGCTTCCTCGTGATGGGGAAGCCTCCAGTACCGCGGAGAGGCACCAGGGATACTGCGTTGATGAACTCTTCGGGGTCAAAAAGGTGGTACCTGCAGAAGTTGAATGATTCAATAGACATCCTCAAAATGTATAAAATGGGGTTACCCTCTGGTAATTTAACATAGCTATTGAAAATGGCCCATAGAAATAGTGGATTTAGCCATTAATAGCATGGTGATTTTCCATAGCTATGTTAAATTACCAGAGGGTACAATTTGTTCAGTTCAATGGTGGATTTCATCAGGGCGATCCATACACTCCACCAGTACCCGGTAGAAGAAGAATTGGAAGGTCATCCTGGATCGATCCCCGGAGGGTTGCATTTACTGACCGCCCTGCCCCCCCCACCCTATGCCTCCACTAATGGCAGAGATGCATCATATCCCCAACTTAAAATCTCCTGCCACATCTCATCTCATGGCAAACTTGGATATCCTATAAAATCTACACAGAAAAGAACAGATTCTGTACTACTTAGTATTCTGAAGGATTCTGTACTACGATGTACGACGTCATATTATATTCCTCCTTTAGTGGCGACAAATGGCCGGTGTATCTACCAAACAAGTGTTTACCTACGTACTGTAAACACATTGCTTTGGTATTCTCGCACGTTGACCTATCCTCATCTCGGGCGTAGTGAAAGGTGCCATTTACACATCACCCAAATGAGGCTGTCGCAGCATTTTTGAAACCCCACGATTCGATGGTGTATCATCATCTTCCCCACAAACAAAAAACAAAACATGTTCCCATCTAAGAAAACATCAACAACTATCAATATATATATATTTATATTATATTACAAACCATATTTTGGGTTCCACCATGTTGACGCAATGCGCATGGGCGCTCTTCCATCTGAGGGCCTCTCCCGCTGGGATCCCGCCAGTCCACGGCTGTGATGCTTTTTGGACCATCCGAATCCAAGGATAGAAGGGCAGAGGTCAAAGACCTCCCGGGCCATCGAAAAAGTAGGGCTTCAACATGGTTCAACCATCAAATCATGGCTGTTTTATCATCAACTCCTTGGGATAAAACAGGTGTAACAGATTCTGATTTATGGGGATTGAACTGATTTAACCATCAAAAGCAGTGCTCATTTTGGTCGCATCCTTGAGTGTGGATTAAACCTGAACATGTTTTGCAGTGTTTGTTGCAGTTTGGTAAATCATTCTAGAATCTTAAACTATCCACATCTGTAAAGTGATCACACCAGAAAGAAACACAATTGAACTCACCAAAAGCTTGACATCTTGGCTGAGAAATCAAAGTGAACTTTTCCGGTATTACATCAATCTCTTCACTTTTTGGCCCTACAAATATAAACCGGAAAATTGCAAACAATGTTGAATTCACACCCCCGAAACTTTTCATGCAGTCCTCCAGTCCCCCCCAGTGTTGCTGAGGTTTTTTACGCCAGGGACCCCGACTTGCCACAGCAAAGATCCACCGCGTGCCAGCCGACGGAAACCGCTCCCGCTGCCGTCCGGAAGCCACTGTGCATCAAATGATGCACCGTTGCCACGGATTCGGAGAGTTCCTGACGATTTGGATGTGAACCCACTTGCTATGTGGTGAAAATATATTCAAGTTCTACCTGCCGAGCATCCCCGTTGCAATGTGGTTACAAGTCATTTATGCTTCATCCGTGTGTAAATGGGATAACGGGATAACTTGCAAGCTTTATCCACTTTGAAAGTGGGATGCGCATCCAAGCATAGTTACAAAAACAATGGGTGGTTGATATTTCTTTGGGTTAACGCCGAGACTAGAAATCAATGTTGCCTCGGAGATTTGCTTATGGCACAGTGCTCGGTCTTCTCAAAAACTGCGCTTGGAATCATCCAAGAAATAGTGGTTTTAGGCATCTTTTAATAATCAACAATAGTCCCCATTAGAATTAATTGTTGGTTAAGTATGGTTGAGTAGTATTGATTGAACATCCCACATTTATACAGTAGATGATTTTCCCATTATATATAAATGTTCCATTTGTAGAGGATTTCCGGGCCAACCATGTTTGATTACCGAATGGTAGCCCAATTCTCGAGTTGTCTCCTTGTGAAACTTTTTGCTGTGCGAGTGCCACGTATGGTACTCAGGCCTCTCGACAGAACAATGCAGGTTACGGAAACACGGAAGGGGTCCATTCTGATTTGGGGATGAAATAGTCTCTGGCAATCAAACATGGCAATGGAAACTCACCCTTTTTTCTAGACTGGTTGGTGGTTTCAACCTACCCCTCTGAAAAATCATGGAGTTAAAGTCAGTTGGGAAGGATGACATATATCCCATATATTATATTAGCATATATGAAATGGAAAATAACACATGTTTGAAACCATCAACCAGTGATATTTAACCTATTAATGGTGATCCCAAGCGGATGAGATTTTGAGGATTTTCAACTGCCATGGTTTCACCTGCAAGTTGCGCTTAAAAACACGGTTGATTTACCATAGATGATTCGCATACTGATGCACACATTTTTAAAGCAGGTGAATCTGTGTGAATTTCAGCCACAAATCCTTTCAATGTCCTCAAAGGATGCTTCAAAGCCTTTGGGGCATGCTGTCAGATTGATAGTGAAATTGAACACCCTTAGTCCTACATAAGTCGTTCAACCTTGGTCTGTTATAATTTCCCTATCAACCATTTTGCTTTGGATAGTTTGGGATATTTTGGGTATATCCTCCGTTTCTGGACAAAAAACACATTTTGACCCCAACCTCAAGCTCTGGATAGACCTGGCATGAGACCTTTGGTGTTGAAATCCATCATTGGTATTCATTGGTGTGCCCTATGTCGGCCATGTTTGGTTCATATACAGATATATAAACCAAGTATTGATTCAATCCCTTTGTCTTGGGTAAAGTCCCCCCCAAAAAAGAAGAACCACCACATGGATTTGCTGGGGAGCAACATAAAACATCTGCCCAAAGGAATTCCCCAGTCATTTTGTGGATGTTCCAATGGGAACATCAAACAAACCATGTTTAGCAAATCCAAGACCATTCAACCATCATTTATCAATGATATCCCCAAATAATATGCATATATGCATATGTATATATATATATATATATATATGGTATTTCAGGGTTAGAAACCCATGAAGACATCACAAGAGATCATGTTTGATGATTAAAAGAGAAACAGGGGGAAAAACAAGAACAAGCCTATTAATCTCCCTTGTCCCATGGATCGTGCAAACGCCCCTTTTTGCTATGGGGCGCTTGAGCCAAGTAAGTTATGATAGGATACTATGACCAACCCTGCTGGATTAAAAGGAGGGGGTCAATTCCTATCCTATTTACATGGCT
>Ga0126342_10021318_pt1 | contig 10812 bp, 12 predicted proteins | sample Cyp1metagenome_FD_92528 | JGI IMG/M metagenome (GOLD analysis project Ga0126342, IMG submission 92528) | Coral microbial communities from Lord Howe Island, Old Settlement Bay, Australia - Cyphastrea 1 metagenome | ecosystem: Host-associated > Invertebrates > Cnidaria > Coral ... | reverse complement strand
GGGGTGGGGTGGGGTGGGGTGGGGTGGGGCCATGCTAACATTCCTTGTACTTCGTACGTTAAATGTTGCTAGGCTGCAGAGATCTCTGGCGTTGTTGCTACAGTGTATCACGAAGGGGTGGGGTGGGGTATAAAGATCAAAGGTCTTCTCCTGTATGTGAAATGCTGGCAATGGCGATATGTGAACCTACATACTCGGCTCCAGCAAAAAAAACAGTTCAACGCTGAAGCGCCTGGTTTGAAAAGACAATAAAAAGCGCCTATCAAATTGATCCAATGAAAAGTGTCCAAAACCCTCACGAAACGCGAATTTGGCCAAAGTCTCGTGCGAGAATTTTGCCAAGTTTGGCTCATACAAATGTGCGTTTCGCTGTAGCCAAAACGACATTTTAAAAAAGTTTTCTACGAGCACGGTTCCCGGTCCGCCGGGATGTTTATGTAGTGGTATGTTGTTGTGATTTGTATGTATGCTTTGCTGTATGCTTGCATGCGAAGGAATTGTATGTATGCTTTTGCTGCTGGGGTGCTGCGTTGATTTGTATGAATCCTATGTATGCCTGTATGCTGGGGAGTGGGATTGAGCTGATTGAGCATTGAACTGGGGGCCGTAAGATCATTATATGCCATGGAAACTATCACCAACCTGGCCACGACACCACCTTGAGTGGGTGCCTCCCAGTCCCTTGCGCTCTCCAGCGATCCCCCAGCCAAGTCCTAGGCTTGCCGGCACTTTGCTAATCAACATATGGGGTATACGGTATACCCTCATTGTTTTGCACTTTTGATTGGGTGAAATATTGTAGAATGATGCTTGATTTCAGGATTTAGGGGTACCCTATCCAGTCTACCTCTTAGGTGAAGGAAGACTGTTCAAACACACTCAGAAACTATCAACAACTGGCTTTTCCAAGAGCCCAATACCCACCAAGGCACGCCAAGAACATCTTGCGATGCCACCCCTGTGGTTTCCGTAGTTTCGCCATCGGCTACAAGCTCTTGGCTACAACGTTCAACGCCTTTTGAGACCTTCGGCAAGAGACCGTGTGCTTTGAAGCCTTCAGTGCATAATTTTCCTCCGAATCTTGGCATGAAATGTGAGTTTCCGGTCACAGAAGAGGAGAGACTAATCCAATGTTCGGGCTGGTGGAAAACAGCAAATGTGTCTAGAATGTTTGCAAGAAATGTGGAAACTTCCACAAATCTCCTATTTTCGTTGGGGCAACGGGCAACCTCCACTTTCTCTGTGTCTCACATCCCAGGTGCCTCGCACAGAGCATCGCCCCAAAGATTGGACCCAGGTAGGCACACAGCCTCCTCGGGGCCAGTCTTTTCGTCCTGAACACGGACGATGGGGATGGAATCACCAACCCCTGCCACAGTTATGTTGGTTGGAAGGTAGTTGCCTGCTAGCTCATACACTAGTGACCAACAGGAATATGAACAGAATCTAATAAGTAGATATAAGTAGACCCACATGGTCATCTCTCAAATTTCAAGAGAATGGAATTAGTGCTGATCCAAGAAAATCGTTTGGGAGTGTTCAAAAAAAATGATGGAGACACCAAATTGTGAAAAGTATGCGATTTTAGTGAGTGTGGGTCCTCAATGGGTAGACCACATCACGATACCCATTTTGCAGAACATCCCAAGTCATTGATGGCCCGAAGTTGTTGGGATCTTCCAAGGTTGTCGGGTGTCTTTACGGACCCACTTCGGGTCACATCGAATCTAAAACCAGCCATTTTCGGGGATAATTTTGCCAACCGTAAAGAAACCCAAAAATCATCCAAATGATGTTATCATGTACAATGGGGAGACCAATTGTTTTGTGGTTTTGGGGATGTTCAGAAACCATACCCACTTCCACAGGGTCTGTCCAAAAATAGTGGATGCACCAGAGTAGCAAGTTTCGTGGTAAAAAATGGTTGTGAACCAATGAACCATTAGATTCTTTGGCGCCCCGATGCAGACAAACCCAACCGTAGACGAAGCCGGCTGTTAGACAAGCCTCTCGTTCCATCTGCTCCATCGGCACTTGCCTTGTCAGCCCCCAAGGCTGCGATGGCCCAGAAGCAACCAGTGTCTCACGCACCTGACGGCAGCAGCATCCCGACCCCACCACAACATCCTCCGGGGCATGTTTCAAACACCTGCTTCTGGCGGCGAAGGAGTTGCAAAGAACCAGCTTTGCTTAGTAAGCCCGATGGTTCAGCACGTGGGTGTTTCCAAAGGTGAAAGCCGCCCAAATTCCCGCATCTTCTACTCAAATTTCCTCCAAGAATAGCATGGAAACGCCATCTTGGCGCATCTGCCTCAAAATTATTTGACCACCATTTCCAAATTGTTAGATTTTTTTGAAAAACAAAGTTCTGTGGGCCCTTCGATGCCCCAATTTTGGGCCATATATGGAAATAGAGCACCCCAAGAAAATTGTTCATGAACCATCCATTTCCCACAAATTTTGACATATTCCATGAATATTGGGTTTCCAGTGGATATCCCGCATTTTTGGACAAACTAGTTTAGCACAGAACCAGCACCCCGCCGTCATCGTCACCGCATTGGGCGAGGCCACGGCCGTCCGGCAGGGCGAGGCGATCAGCCGCGGCAAGGACCCAGAGGTGTCCTCCCAAATCATCCATTTTTTTTTGGGATTTCCGGGATTTCCGGCATTTCCCACTATATCCAAAACCATCTGGGGTACCCCCACCGAAACCCCCATAATTAAAACAAGACCTCACTTTGACACTCTCCAAGATCTTCGGATGCCCGGTTGTTCAAAAGCAATGCGACCCAGTCCTGGAAGACAAGAAAAGTGCACCTGTAGAAGGCACGGCTTCTCCGGGTGTCGAAGACCGAAGACAGATGGATACAAAGTGTTCAAAGCCAAATGAAAACACTAACAATTCGTACACTGCCAAGCTGTATCATGTTACAGTGACCAATGCTTGGTTTGACATTGGCAATGCCAACACAATATAACCAAACCACATCGTCATCAGCGCGTGCACCTCCGGAAGTTCCCGCACATCGTCGAGGCAGACGATATGCAAATCAGAGTGCCATGGGCCAACTTCGCCTGCGAACCTGTCATTGGCCAATGGGCCAAAGCGAATCGTTCTTGGACGCTCCAAGTTTGAGAAACACTCGGCAGGAGAACCGTGATGATATTTGATGATGCTTGACAACTCAATCCCCAGCACCTGGCAGCAGCTTCTGATAGTTCGCCCAGATCGGCAGCTCCCCGCAAGGCGGCCGGCGAAGTATGTGTTCTCCAGCCTGGCCAGTAAAGATTCAGGGGCCCGCTGCTCAAACGGTGTTACCTTCCCTTGTCATCAAACATCAAACATGGCTGGCTGGGAAATTCCCGAACTAAATGAGCACTTGACTGGGAATATAAATGGCGGACGGTCTATTGTCACGTTTAATTACCAGAGGGTAACTAGTGTGGGCAGTTTCAACTGCATGATATGCGCATTTAGGTGCATGATGTGATACGGTCTTTGAATTTGCAAACGAATCTTGCCGGGAGGCGCCACTGCATCTGGTTCCAAGCACTGGCATTTCTTCAAAACGCCTTGCCTGCCGCTCGATGACTGCACAAGCTCCTTCCGTCTGCGCCAACTGCGGTGCCCAAAGCTTGAAGCTCGGCGGTGGGCCGAGGCACACCCGTTCAGCAAGCTGAAAGTCCTCGGGCCTATGCCTTGGATGCTGATGGCATTGGGTGAGGAAATGCCTAATGGCCAGGTGTCTTGTCTAAGCATGGCTAATCATCCAATTTGGATAGACTCATTTTGGAGCCATTGCTGAAGCATGGCCATTGGCTTCCTGTGCAGAATCCCCTACATAACTTGGACATTCTTGGACTATGTCATATGTGGGCGGGTGTGTCCCAAAATCGCTTAGGCGCCTTAACCCGAATGGTTTCCACATTGCTTGTTTTTGAGACATCAAGCTCTGGCATTTGCTGGGCATTGCCCATGAAGGAATGGCGATTGGCTTCGGACCGTCGCTTTAAAAACGCAAAAGGCAAGCAATGAAAGATTGAAAACACAGGCGGAACATTGTGCATGAATTCATGTAGGCTCAAAAGCCAAACTCCACATGCCTCTTCAAACTCTCAAGCTTTCGTTTGGAACATTGATAATTCTCTTTGGCCACTTAGATCTCCAATCATAACAAGCTGCAGGGGAATGAGCCTCGCACCACCACCGAATGTCGGAGCTGAGGATGAATCAGTGACTTGAAGTCGCCATACCATCAACGGCACGTTCGCCGTAAGCTCACTCACCCGAATGGCCAAGATGTCGCCGCCTGGCTTGGTGCCATTGGATGATGTAAAACACGTTGACTTGCCCAAACACTGCTGGTTTCCTTGATGTTCCAAAAAATATATCCTCAAATCCTTCAACATCACCTTTTCCGGAGCTTCCCAACCACTGGTTTAGTACCGAGGCACTGCGAAGAGTTCTTTGCTCCCCAGGTTCCAGCCAGGCACCGCCCAGCAGCATTGGCTTTGACAGGACGCGGGCGTGTAGCCTTCGTTGGCATGGGCAGCCATGGGCCATGGCTCAACAACCAAGACTCATGAAGAAACGGGTTGGCTAAGGAGAAAAATTACAGAACCGCCCCCTGCCCCCCCTTAGAAAACCCCGTAGATTTTCCCGGACATCATCACAATGTTCATGAGTTGTCAATCAGTTTCTCCGCTTTTGAGGTTGCTCAATGCCGCCCATCAAACAAGAACCGGTCACTTGACATAATCTTCATGTGCAAAAAAACAACCATCATTAGATAACAACCATCATAACCATCATAACAACCATCATCAAATACATTAGATGTTTACCCCATCGTGTGAAACCATCATTCTGCCAGATTCTGCCCCACCTTCCCTCAAGATCCCTCAACATCCAAGGCTCAGCTCAGTCTCCGCCCGCAACTCCAACTGGTGCCCCGAGCAGCTGGGATGGTCCAACCACATCTTGCAGCTGGGCATGCGTCCCAGCGCCTTCAGAATGCTATGAAGGACACACCAAATTGGAAGAGATCATGTTTTTTGAATATGAAACCATCCATTCTTGAAATTTGAACATGTTTCGAAGTATTTCGCAAATATTAAACCACCCACTTTTTCAAGGGTGGATGACTATCTTGACGCATACACCCATCTGTCACTAGGGGAACCATCTGCGTGAAGTCCATCTTGAATACTCTCATTCCAACAACCAGTTCCTGCATATGTTTGAATGCTGCCCTTGAAAACTGAGCAAATGTTGGGTCATTCTTCCCCACTCTTCCCCAATGATGAGAAGGTTCCTGCAAGCTAAGTACAAGAAACTGTATGTGTATATAATATATATATATATGGAAAAAAGTCACACGACCCCCAAAATGGCCAGTTTTTCCTGCATCTTTGACCTGCAAAGCCCATTGGTTTTCGGCCTGCGCTCGCTCCCGAAAGTCATCCAAAGGATAGCTAAAGCCATGGATGTGCGTGAGCGGCACAAGGTGAAGGTAACGCCTCGGCGAAATGATATGGGAAGATCATGGAGATTCACGGTGGAAGATCATAGGATAAATGATATGGAATATCATGGTATATGTGGGAATCTTATTGACATTTACATAACTAAGAAAATCTAGTAACTGGGTGAAATGATATGGATACCTGATAATGGAATGGGGATATAGAATGAATATAGAGTATATCAGTATATCGTCAACAACATTCTCTTTAGGTTTGTCTAAACTTGGTCCATGCCCGAAAAATGTTGGTCAAACATGGAACTTCAGGTACCGAAAAAAAATCAGACAATCCCGGTGGGTGATACGATGGTGTGCACCATCCGCTGGAGATTTCACCATGGGTTTGGGATTATATCCACCATTGAGCTGCAAGCAGTGTAAAAATCCGTGAACGCAACCAATAATCAGTGGGATATAGCCACGAAACCTGTGTGAATAGCCAATGATTGATCAATGGATGCTGGTATGGGTCAAGTCATTTTGATACCCGCAGAGTGAGATACGTAAGACTCAAACTGGCCAATCTGTCTCAAAAATTAACGCATACGCACACAAAAGAATATCAACCAAGTACTGAGTCAGAATAAGCAACAAAAAGGGCGATACGACAACGGCAATTGCAAACAAGAACGGTGTCCCCAAAATACACAAGTTAAGGGTCCATGTTTGGAAGAGGAGACCATTTTTGTTACAGATGGGCGTAGGCCAACACATGGTACACAAACATTGTTGGTATATTTATTAAAAAAACACATACCCAAAACCTGGTCCCCTGGGCCGGAAAATATGTTTCACACAATGGTGGTCCGCGAGGCCAAGCGTCACAGGGGTCGGAGCTCCGCTGTCTGAATCTTGGCAGAGGTCAATGCCTCAGTCAAGGGTCATGCGCACTCAACACCAAGGTTGAGGTATAAAAAAATCACCAAAAATGCTGGTATAGAACAAACTAAAATAGGGATAAGGTACTAAACTAGGGATAGAAGATATAGAAGGAACAACATGGAACAACCCCAAGCTACCGCTCTTGGGGAATGGGAAAACTGGGATATGATATGACCGATACCATATTGCCGAGAAATACGCACAACTGTCCACCGGCCATTCTAGTGCTGTGGGCAGCACATATTGGTACTGTATGATTGATAATCAACACTAAAGATCGCACAACTAGCAAAAGAGTGAAGATTGAGCAATTGTGAAGGTCAAATGAAAAAAAAACTGGTCAATGATCCTAATTTTCAGTGTTGCGATTCCCGGTGGCATTTGCACGCGCGCCACGACAAACCCCAATGAAAATTGCTATGGAAGTACTCTGTCTTTGTTGATTTTTCAGCGCAGTCAAAATGCGATCGTCTTTCGTGGCAAAAAAAACGGCAAAATCCCATCATCCACGCTGGAAGATTCCGGTGCTGCCGGCCTTCAGAACCCAAAGATGGCATCGCCCAACAGCCTTCGCATTCAGCAGCTGCGAGCTCTGCGAGGTCCTGGGCTGAGCCATACAACTTGACCATGGTTGATTCTCATGTTCCCCAAGGTTACCATTTTATGGGGCACCATTCGAGGCCATGTCAATCGCAAAAGGGAGCTGAGACTGGTGCCTTGTTGTGAGATTAGTGAGGTTCTAGACTCAAACAAAAGAGAAATTCTTTCACATCACGCCACAACCAGAAGCTGGAGCCAACACTGAGGGGAAGCCCTTCTCGAATGGAGAAAGGCATCCCTATTTGCGATCTGGGTATGTCATCATGTTTTCCATGAAAAAACACACCCATCCGGGCAATCTCTCCTCGCTGGCGGCCACAAGGAGGTCGCAAAGGGCCTATTTTCAGGAGATGTCCCAAGGATTTCAAGATCGGCTCGTCCCACAGTGGAGGATGCCTCAAAATGGCCTTGGAAAATGTGTATTAGAATGAAGGTAATATCGGATGAGAAACCAGCGCAATGAGATATCTATATACCATATACATATATATATATACATACATATAATGTACGTATATATATATATATATTATATTATATATATTATATATTATATATACATATGTATATATATATGATCTAAATACACCCCGCTAACCGTCCAACAAGATCAGTAGTTGCAAATGATCTGGCCAGATCTGACGCTTTCCGGCCAGGGTAAATTCTGGAACCACACCAGCATTGGATCATTAGCCCAATCCACGCGCCAAGGGGAGTTGATGCTGAATTCACTCAGTTTTCTGGATTTGGCATTCTTGGCCACGTATCGCAACAAAGTAATAATGCAAAAGAACATTGCTGACTTCTCGGAAACAAAACGAAGGAAATGTCTTCCACTGGTGTGGCAGACCTGTCTACATGATTCTACATGTTGTCATTTGATTCTGCTCCCTGACTCATCTTCGTTCTCGGGATTGAGAGCCGTATGATGCATGACAGAAGCCAGACGAAACCGAACACTCTTTAAAACATGGTGCACATCTTAAAGAAACACACAAGAACTCCAGTTCAGGCCCTAACTAATCTACTCTGAAACCTCCAAATGTCGGATCCCCAAAACCCTGCCTCAACGCAGCCTCGATGATGGATGGACGCATCCTTGGAAAGTTCTTCCATCTGTTCCTAGCACGGTACGCAGTCAACCAAGGGGCCACAGGAATCACAGGAGGAATTTTAAGAACATTGGCTTGTCCAAGAATAGGGTACCCCAAAATCCCAAAGTTTCCCAAAAAAGGTCAAGTGGGGTAATGATCCCGGATTTTGAGACAAACCCCTCCATGAAACTACCTTGAAACGGCCATATACAACTGTTTTATTTGATAAGTAATAGAGGGTAGGTGTAACGGGGCAAGCATCCAGCAATCATATACCGACTGGCAGCAATGCAAGCCATTCTTAGAGCCATTTTGATGGCCCAAACTCCCATGGGAAAGAAAAACAAAACAAGAAAACATCACTGACATCCTCTCGTGTTCCAAGCAAAACGAAAAAGCTTCTGAAACAAGCCACCACCCTTGATTTATGGTTGTGTCCAAAACAGTGGGCACCCAAAGAAATCAAACAGTTTCAAAAATATCAGATCTTGTGAAAAAAGGTGGTTTGAAAATGTTTGAAACCCCATGGTTTTTCCAAAAAAATCATGTGGCCACTTTGGGACTATCCCTGCCTTCCAGATCTGCAGCCGGATCTTCTCCTCCTGGGAGGAGAAGGTACCTGAGAGGTCGCGGCGTCAAAACGGGTGACTTTTAAAGACCCACAAATATATGGTTATGTGGCAGTGTGTCAAAACCTTGTACCCCTGGTGAACATCAAATAGCTGGTAAATGGATGTTCATCCCCCTAAAAATGGTATTAATAGGTATTGATCCATACCCATGTTTTGGTGGGTGTGTTTTTTTTTGTAATAGCACCCATAATCATGTGTTTGAGAAAATCTTAGCATCCACGTGATTTTAAAGTTTGTGGTATGCGATTGTGAGCCTTATGAGCCATTCCCATTTGGGCGTTAATCATGGGACCTGTGATGTTTACCCCAGGTATAGAATGTGGAAAAGTGCGAGACCCAACTGTGGTTAATTTACCCCAGGTGATGAAGTAGGGTGTATGGAGTACGCTTTATGTTGGGTTTACCAAATTGTTCTGGAACAATTCACCTACCACACCTTCAGCATTCGCGGCTGCCTTTCATATCTCGACTACAGAGCCACCATCAAAAGAATGCTCATTGGCTAACACAACCACCTTGAGCATTCCCGTGGAAGCGCTCAATGGGAAAATGACTTTAGAAAATGTGACGGTCCACGATCTTGCCAAGTTAAGACATTTGGCTTAAAAAGCCATGCAATCTACTGGAGGTTGTATTCCCAAAGCTTGGATGGTTACCAAGCAGGAACGTTCCTCTATCTTGATGTCGGGAGACCAGTTTTATCATGATAGCCGTCCCGAAAACGATAAAAAGGCAAAATGCCATGACGATGAACAGAAATCAACAAGCTAGCAAGCCCTCATGAATGTTGACGAATTTGTCGTTGTATATTGATAAAGACCAATACTATTTCGCATCAACGTGACGGATACCTTGATCCTAAATCAACTTTAGCATAATTTCAATAGATTGTCATATGGAAGTTTCTCAAAATGGGGGATCCCCAAGTCACTATGAGTTTCCAGCCAAAATGGTCGAATTCTTGGATTCTTGGATGATTTAAGGAGTACCTCCACATTTTAGGAAACCTCATGAAACCTCCAAATATTAATCAAACATGAATATGTATATATATATATAGTATTATATAATCATATATCATATATCATATATCATATATCATATATATATATACACAGTGTATATATATATATGACCCAAATCATCACCTCTGAGTATCATCCCCACCTCTGTCAAGCTCCTCAAAGCTCACCGTCACTGGCTCAGCCTCATCTCCAACGAGCTGAAACACTTGGGGCGGTGGAAAATCTCGTCATGGGATGGTGTTTTATTTTACGGTTTTAATATACCTGTAAATATATATATAATATATATATATATATAATATATATATAGGGATGGATCAACACCGTCCATGGTCAATCTGACTAGTCAACAAACAAAAATGCTCATTATGGCTAGTGTCCATTTATGGCAACAAACATAAAGGATGAGGTAGAGAAAACCAAGGGGAAACAACCACCCAAAGGCTTATCACACCCTTGAATCATACACTAGCTGCGCACTTCTATTTTCCTCGTGCGACTTGAGCCAAGGTAATTGCACAGGGTCCTTTTAAAACGCGCTTCTCAAAGCAAGCCAAAGCACTGAAGGATTCTGAACTCAGGGGCCACTTTGAGCCATGCTGGCTGCACATGTAATCACACATATGCAAACTGATCAGCAACTTCAGAGCTGTCACCGCCATAACCTGGATTGCCCCAAGTCACAACTGACCCATCCGCCAGGATCGCAGCAAATGCTCTGCCAGTTGCTTGAACCTGCTGGACACCCTTGAGTTGATCTTGGACTTCAGAGCTGTCACCACCATAACCTGGATCACCCCAAGTCACAAGCGACCCATCCGCCAGGATCGCAGCAAATGCGTTGTCAGTTGCTTGAATCTGCTGGACACCCTTGAGTTGATCTTGGACTTCAGAGCTGTCACCGCCATAACCTGGATCACCCCAAGTCACAACTGACCCGTCCGCCAGGATCGCAGCAAATGCGCCCGGAGTTGCTTGAACCTGCTGGACACCCTTGAGTTGATCTTGGACTTCAGAGCTGTCACCGCCATAACCTGGAATGCCCCAAGTC
>Ga0126342_10021317_pt1 | contig 10812 bp, 10 predicted proteins | sample Cyp1metagenome_FD_92528 | JGI IMG/M metagenome (GOLD analysis project Ga0126342, IMG submission 92528) | Coral microbial communities from Lord Howe Island, Old Settlement Bay, Australia - Cyphastrea 1 metagenome | ecosystem: Host-associated > Invertebrates > Cnidaria > Coral ... | reverse complement strand
TCAAAATAACCATAGTTTTATGGATGTTTTTTTGAGATAGATCATCTTCAAAATCACCATAGTTTTATGGATGTTTTTTCGAGATACAGTAGATCATCTTCAAAATAACCATAGTTTTATGGATTTTTTTTTGAGATAGATCAGCTTCAAAATCACGATAGTTTTATGGAAGTTTTTTTTGAGATAGATCATCTTCAAAATAACCATAGTTTTATGGATGTTTTTTTGAGATAGATCATCTTCAAAATCACCTCAAAGATCCTATAACCAAACCGCTCCAAAGAAAGCAGTGGATCCGGATCCGAATCCTGCATGGCCTCGGCACCTAGGATTGTGGGCCTTCGCGATGGAAGTTGCGAGCTGCATTATGACATGGTCAATTTTTTTCGGCCACAGATGTGTCGACCTGTGAACATTAAGGCACCAAAGGTGGCCACACAAGGGGCCCCTGTCCAAATAACTACATGGAGGTTTCCTAAGTCATGGGGGTACCCCCAGTTCTCATCCATTTTAATTTAATAGGAATTTCACCATATACCATCCATTTTGGGGTATCTCCATTTCAGGAAATCTCCACATATAAATGGAAACAGCCAGTAATACTGGCTGGTGGTTTCAAACATGTGGTATTTCAAGCATATTTTGGATGATAATCCACAATGACTTGTATATTTTTCAGGATTGAAACCAAAACTCAGCATCTAAAAAGATTACTGTATCAGTCGGCAAAAACATATTGGCTAATCCAATCAACAATGGATATGGGATGACAATGATTATATGGGTGCGTCTGAAACTGGGGGATCAACCCTTGACTGATGGCCAGAAATCTAATCGGGAAAATGGTACCCGGTACCTTCGTGGGGGGATTTTGAGGTCATGGATTACGAGAATCCCCAATATAAAGGATAGGTTGACAATCATTAATCAATGACACCTCCTTTTTAATGATTAAAGGCTCTAATGATCATTTCCCCTTTTTGAAGCCTGAAACATTGGTTCACTCCATAAATTCTAGCATCATTTTCTAGATGGTGATATTTGTTTCAGCACCGGTTCAAGTCGAACATTTTGACATTTTGACATCAGTGGGGTGTTCAAGGTTTTTTCATGGTCACCCAGTTGCAAGTTGGTTTATCCCATCAATTGGGGGTCACTACAGATGTATCTACTTCACCACCTCATAGGTGAGACCTTAGGACCTTAACCAGGATCAATGAATTGTGGCTTCCCAGAGAAAACATCATTATGGGGAGAATGCAAGCGATAAACCTTATATTGTCATCTATGATGCCATGTTTGACGGTTTATACATGTTTGTACTTGCCCATTCTTAATCCAAAACCTTACGGCTTGCTCTCTCTTGCCTCAAACCTATAAGAAAAAGTCCCTTGGTTAACCCATTCTTGATTCATATAGACCAAACAAACACAAAATACCTTTTGAACAAATAAGAAGCCAAAAGAACATGAACGCCCTCTGGACATAGTGAAAATGCCCGATGATTTTGTCAGCAACAAATCCCAGTCCTAGGATTTCCCAGCGGCCCAGCAGCCATGTTTGATGACACGATAATATCAGAAAGTGTGGGATTTTGCGATTTAAAACATATCCCATTTATATATTATATACCACTTTATATATATATATATAGGATTATACAATTATACACTTTTTGTATATCCCATATCTCCATATCTGGAACAATGGTATTCCCCATTTTTGGTGGTTCATCCCATGATCTTCCCATATCCATGGTATTTTCTATTGCCATCTCCCGATTCCCAGATTTTCCGATGATATTCCAGAGATTTCCAAAGACTTTCCACATTTTCCCATGGTATTTCCCATAGATGTCCCAGTTTCGGATATTCCAAAAGGCACTCTCGGCCAGGAGCTCAAGGCACTTTGCAGGGGCTACTTCTGGATCGACTACCTCAGCATCCCTCAGGCACGTTGGCTGACCTCACCATAAACGGTGTTTCGCCGCGGGAGATCATTCGGGAACTGCTTTGATTATTGCGGTTTAGTGATATACTAATATATATATATATATACACATTATGTATATATATATATATATGATGTGTATGTATACATATGTATACCGATAATAGATACCAACTCATTAGGTGATCCTTCAGGTATTTTCATCAGGAGGATTGCAGCGAGCTACTTGGGGGTGCAGCACCACGGCCCCAGCGTTGCATTGAAATTCCAAAAACCCTGGGTTGTAACCACGGTCATGCCCATAGCTCTGGTTTACGACACTAAAACAACTTCCAGGTCATGGGATGGGTAGTAGTGGGGACATTTTTATGGGGATATGATGGGATAGTAACCATCAATAAATATAGATACTGTGGTAAACCCAATGCCATAAACCCAGCATTTGCTGATGATGTTTACCACCCATTTATGGCAATATCGGGGATAGATTCTTATTGGGTTTACCACATTATATATATATATATATCTAGATCTAAACATATTCATATATGATATATGGATATGTGATATATGTAATACCATAGATATAAGAAGATCAGAATAGATCAGAATATCGAATATATTGTATAGGATCTTCTATCGAAAGTATGGGTACAGCAAATCCTCTAACATCATATTGTATTCCAGTCGCTTCGCGACGAGAACCGCCCGCACCCAGGGAATTTGACGGAGAGGAAAGAAGCGGACCTAACTTGGCCCAACCAAAAGCCGACTGGGGTCAAACTCGGCCGTCCTTGGCCTTAAGTTGGGGCCAGTTGGCTCCAACTTGGGCCCAACTGGGGTCCAACATGGCGCAACTTGGGCACCTCTGGATGCAAGTTGGGCTAAGCATGTGCAACTTGATCCTGCATGGGGGCATCTGGCGCAGAAGTGGGCCCAAGACAAGCCCAATGTGGGACATGGCCTCGCACGAACCCCCATCAAAGCCAAAAAACCTTGGACACAGCGGCAAAACGCAAGTTTTCAGCGTGCCTCATTGAGTCCGCAAAAATGGCTCCGGTTGTGCGGGAGCCCACCTGGCCCAAACGTGGGCGCAAGTTGCGCTGTCTTGAGCCCGATTGTTGGCGCAAATTGGTCATGTTGAGGTGAAGTTGGGCCCAAAGCGATCCAGATGGATTCCAAATTGAAGCCATGTGATGCACATGAAAGTCCAAGTCATTTCTAGCACGGCGGAGCTTGGCACCTTTGGCGACAGCTTCACACCAAGTTGGGCCCAACGGAGACACAACACGGGGAACATTGCTTCAGACAAAACATTGTCGATAGCAAAAAACCATCTTGGAGCCAAGTTGGGCCGAAGTTGGGGCCAATTGATCCAAGTTGGGCCGAAGTTAGGGCATTGCTGGCCGAAGTTGACCCCAAGTCGGGCCAATGTTGCGGCCATGTTGGATTGAAGCGGTCCATTTGGCCGATGTTGTGCCGATCTGCAAAATGTGCAAATTACCACACTCCCGTGCACTTTTTGGCGGATCGCGCGGACGAACATGGGCCCCTCAGCTGTACCCGACAGATCGGTGCGGGCGGATTTGATATATCAAACCAGATATATCGGTCAACTGACTAGTAAACTGAAGGTTTATCATCAACTCGTTCAGCACATCGAATGTTCTGATTGGCTGGCTAGATTTGAGCGAACATTGGTTCGATGGCTAGATTCTATGGCCCAATGTTTTTCTTTCATGAACCTGTACTGATGACTCAACTAATGAGCATTGTATAGAATCGTTCTTTATATTTGCATAACAAGCATATTTGCCATCTTGATTAATTTCCTGGTCTCCATCCCCATATGCCTTATGGAAGTCTTAGCAAAATTTACCCCCCATGACCCAAGTAGAGGTAAATACACCACGCCTGTTCCCCCGTGTTTTCCCCGTGTTTTCCTGAAACGATACGCCAGGTTTGCTGCTGTTCAGAGGCGGAAGAACGACAGGTCCAAGCGGATATGCGTGCGGCAGTGATGAGTCTGCACACCTACGTGGCGTCCTTCGACAGTTCGATGGGGATTCAACCATTTTTTTTACAATTTTTCACGCAAAAATTGGGAGATTCGTGGGGATAGAATGGGACATTTTTTTCCAACAGTTTTCAACCGTATACAAGTTGAGTGAATGTCTAGAATGGTTTGTTGAGCCATGAAACTTGACATGTGTTGGGGGTTGTAGTTGGTTGCCCTAGCTGCTGCTGGTAATTCTGAAGCAGGGGATATCCAAGCAGCAAGTGGTTGCCTAGGATGGCAGAGGGTAACCTTAATTGTTGGCTATACATCCCATTCCGAAAAAAAAAACACCAATATTATACATATTGCATATACCCAACATTTGCATGTACGGGTGGCCCAAACAAATTGATGGTTGTCAGTGGTTGACTATCAATTTCCACAGAGAAAGGCCATAATTTGGGGTATGTGATGCGTTTTCATGAATTTGGGGATATATTTTATCCATTTTTATCCACATTTCGGGGTTTCTTTTATCCACACCTGGCGATACTTGGTGTTATTGCATATATATATATATATATATATATTTGTCCATCTTTAGACACATGCACACACATTTTAGAGACTTTTATTGCTTGGTGGCCATCCCACTTAGTAGGTTGTAACATGTTGTAACCCTACTTCTAAGCGGGATAAGTAGTGTCAATCCACTTATAACTAGGTGTTCAATCTACTTACTAAGTGGGATGATGTATTCCTGCTTAAATCTGGGGTTCGATTTTTGTCAGGACAGGGCAACCAGTTTGGCCATGGCTGGGCCATCCCCATTGGAATTTCCCGGCTTTCCCAGGTTTGACACACCGTTGCGGGGACTTTCTGTGACTAGAAACGAGTTGTTGTCTTAGTAGTGCTAAACGTAGGGAATTTTCGGGAATGATCCACGACAACTATGCTGATCCACAATGAAGAATCCCAGCAACCCCCGCCATCCATTCCCTAAGTTTTTGACTCAGCAAAATCTCCAACTGGACCCACCTTTGCGGATCACCGATCTCCGAATTTAAGGATCGTTGAATCCAAGAGGAGACCATAGGAGACCTATTGGGTGTGTTAATGGTACCCAATGTTTGACTCAGTTATGCCAATATTTATATGTATATACAATTGTGTATATATAATTCTCGGGAGAACGTGTTTGGTCGCCCCAATGCTTTTGCTGATTAGAATGCGCTCAGTGTGTATACAGTTGAACACGAACGTTATTAGGGCGCTTGTGAAACGTGCACAACTTCTGTGACACGTGCACAACTTCTGTGAAACGTGCACAACTGCTGGGAAACGTGCACAGCACAACATCTCTGAAACGTGCACATATAGAATACTTGAAAAGACTGGGTGGGGGCGGTGAAACACGTTATACCCATAATTATATATATATTTATATTTAAGATTAATTACAAATTATATATATATAATAAATGTATATTTATAGGTACAGTACATTTATCGAACATGCTAGTTTATTACCCCATCTTCCATGGTATATCCAGCTGGCTCACATCAATCACATTGACACAGCACGACGACCGAGCATCGCTCGCTTTTCTCGCGCGCTTAGGCACTGCTCCTTCTTTGTGATCTTGGCGCCCATCCACTACCACGAGTCTGGACGGCTCATGAGTTTCTGGGCGATGTGATCGAAGGATATCGAAGGGGCGAAGGGATGGTTCTAAAAAGGGGAAAATCAAGCAGTTGGTATAGTGACCAAGACTAGAATGACATATATGGAAAAAATGGTGATTTTCCATAGTTATCCCATTAAACATATGTTACATATTTAAACATGATAGTTATAATTTCTACTGGATTGATTCGTGACCTACTGGATGGATTTGAGGGATCTACATCCGGAAACCATGGCAGTTTCTACGTGTTTTTTGGCCACCAAATACAAGGTGTCCTCTATGGTTTGGGGTTGGCATGCCTTAACTTGCTTTTGCTTGGAGGTACTTTCAAGCATTCCATGGTTGTTTAGCAGATGGTTTTCCGGGCAAAGTTGAAAACTCCGAAGCCCGCAGGTCAGGAACATTGACCACATCCATTTGAAAGTTCACTGCAACATATTGCAACGATTGAAATTTCTCTGCAATATCCCATTTCTATCCATTTCTATTTTCCACACACTCGGAATACTGGCATGGCTCAGTACTTTGTATCTGGTCCAACAATGCGCAGGGAACGGTGATTTTCCAATTTTTAAAATCTCATTGAGGATATCCCCAGCCTTGGCCAAGCTTTGGCAGGTCGCTGTTCCTGGAAGAGTCGTGGATGGTGCCAATTCGAATTGGCGGTGAATGGCTTGCTGGGCTGCTCGGTCGCCGCTGGGAAAATCCACGTTTTAGGTGAAAAATGGAGGTGGATCTTCCAGCCGTGGAGCTGATGACACCGGATATCTCTTATTTTGGAGTCTGAAAGGCTGAAATCTGAACACTTTCGGTTAGTTCCAACATGTTCCAACCATCCTTGCAGATCTTTCTAGGTGTCTCTGGCCTTTTTGAATACCCCATGTTAGCAGTTGGACGACAGGAAGCGGCACCAAACCCACTTTGCACGTGGATGGCAGGGCCCTTTGGCATGTCAACTATTTCAGTGCCTTGGCGATCGCCCGGGGACCAGGGTGAACTGACCAACCGGCCCATGTTCTTACATTGCTCGACTTTGATGCTAAGTTGTGGTTTGGTTGGAGTGGAAGAGATCCGATTTTGGTAGATTTGCTATGATTTTGACAAGATCTAATGTACATTGAATTGCATAGTTTGTGCTATCTACAAGTTTACTTGTATTGTTGCCGCACGCCCTGATTCATGCCAGATATGTGGATACATACATCCGTATCTTGTCACTGTATACATATATATATATATACACATACACATATTAGAATACCTTGCTTATTTTTTGAAAATCTTTGTCTGTGAATCTTCATTTTGTTCTTCAAATCATAGTCATTCATCATTGATTGATCAAGGCTTTTGGCAACTGTCGCCCTGCTGTGGGGACTTCACCAAGGAGCCGCTATTTTTTGTGGCCTCGTTGGATGGCTTGGCTAAAAAAAAACATGTTTAAGGGATGGAAAATCACGGAGAAATTGCTGGATTTTTCATGGGCCATCCACGTTAGCGATTTTTAATTGCTGGATGGTAGTCTAGATTCTTGGATTGTTGGAACATGCAAGGCTAAACGATGTATAGCAACCTAGAATGGTAACCCCGCAAATAATCCAATAGTCGTTGAAAAGTTGAAGACCTGAAAATTATGGCTAAACAAAATCTGTAGCATCTTGGAAACACGGTTCTATCTGTTTGGGCAGCTATATAGATGGTTAATTAATTTGTGCAATTTATATTTGCCCTTGTTCCATTCCCACAAAGCAATGAGCCGGCGAATGCCATGCACTGAGCCGGCAATTTGGTGAGCTCGTATTTTTGCTGGCATGACCAAACTCTTGACAAGTGGTCATGGACAGATTCCAGGAGAATGGGCTTTTTTTCGGGAAATTTCACCAAAGATCAGTGTTTCCCATCGGACCATTCACCGCCAAAGCCATGAGTTTTCAGTTGGATCGTCCTGAACGTAGACGACCTCACCGCCGAAGTAAGGAATGATTTGGGAAAATGTGGGAAAAAGGATAAGTTTCAAGCATCCCCCCACCCCCGATAATGTATATTGAGGGGGGGAGGCAGGGCATTTTTCATAGATTTCCACCCGCCCCCTCTGAAACAGCATTTATTGTATGATTTTTTTTTGGTAAAATTAAGAGATTACCTAAAGAGGAGGGGGTTTCATACATTGATTTTGCACGGCCATGGATCTTTGATGCTCATGGAGTTTTCCTGAGGAATCTTACGAAATAGCATGGCGCTTTTGAGGCCCCTCCCCCTGAAATCTAAGTTTGCCAAAACATAGGAGGCCACCTACCCGCATGGGTTAATACATTAATAATTCCCAAATTTGGAGGGGAGCGAAATTTTGAAAGGGGGTGGGGGGGAATTGAGAGGGGAGGGGTGCAGATGAAGTATCATGAATGTATGCACCTGGGGGGTCAGCAGCAGTTTCACGCCGCGCTTTCATTATACATGAAGGTAGTTTTCAAGCTATATGATGATTTCCCATATATTGTTGGTTTCCTTGATGTATTTGGACAATATACCTGCGATGATTTAGGAACTGAATTCTGTTCCAGCCCAAACCGACTGGTGCTGGGTAGTTGCCAAATGGCTTACACATGTTGCAGTTTTGATGGCGATATGTTTGAACCTCAAGGCAGATAAACATGATATTTTTTGCAGGGTATCTAAATTTACTAAGGCTAGATATGGTATCAGGGTTGCAACTGAACAGCCAAAAGAAACGAGCAAAGTTCCTGAAAAACACAGAGAAGTGGCGTGAACGCGTGAGTTTCCAGGATGAAGATCGATACTTCATCGCAGATGCTCTTCACCAAGTGATGGAACACATGGAAGCATCCTTGAGATGCTCGGCTGACGGAAGGGATGGGTGACTCCACTGGCCCTGTTTGTTTTTCAATTTCGAAGCTTGCTGTCTTTCAAACATTACTATTACGATCACCGTTTTATTACTATAGTAGACTATAGGAGCTCTTTATTATTGTTGTTATTGTTATTATTGCTAACATAATTTTCTTATTGGTTTTTATCACAATGACGGAAAGATGGACAGAAGAAGGACAGCTGCAGTTCGTGCCATCTCCCAAGTTCTTAGATCTACTCCTGATTTTTGTGGCTTATAACTGATCGGTGGTTCAATAGTAATCCTTGCGGTGGTCCAATATTAAACACCCCCAGAAAACCAGAAACTGTTTTTTTTTATCCATTCAATTAGGGGGCCATTTAAGGGGCTATTGAAGTATATTTTGATATTAGATGTGTTAGGGGGAATTGGATTGGTGCCAAAATTGTGACACCAGCTGGAAACAGAGCCACAAGACCCAGTGACTGGGTCTGCGGTCTGGACCTGGCAATTTTAGTAAGGAAAATGGTGATCAACTGTGGTAAACCAGGGGGTTGGGGGTACATTCTCAGACAAAGGCAATATGCTTTACCCCGCCGCAGATGCAATGCACTTGGATTGGGTGAGGAAGACTCGGTCCAGGAGTTTATCGGAATAGGCCGTACAATTTGGTTGTGACTGCAATTCCGGCATCGTATTCGTTGTCATTGCTGATACCACTCTTGATGGTGAGGTCCATCATTTTGAGCCATACCCACTTGCATTCTACCCAGCGTATGTTCGGATGTTCAGCCTTTTCCTTTCCATGAAAATTGAGCACTGTTGATCAGAACGTTTCAACTTGGGAGTAAGATGAAACACTTTTCATGCCACTTGGAAGTTCATCATTCACCCAGGGTTTCAGACCTTGATGTCAGGAAGCTCCGACAACGTGCATCGGATCCTTTTGCTTCAGAATGTTCGAAAAGAACTTCTGAAGTGTAATGGCTTGATGTTAAGCGGATCTGCTCGATCCGCTCACAAGCACTTGAAGGACTGTGGGAGATACTGGGAAGGGATCCTTCGGGAATATCCAGTTGATGACTATGACTATATGCCTTTCAAAATAGCCCTTTTGATGCGTTAATGTAATATATATGACCTGATTACCACTTCATAACCCACTTCAGGGAGAACTATTTACCAGCCAGTATAATGGGATGGACTAGTATTTTTCATGATCCATCAGATCCTGAAGATTCGTTCTCCAGAAACATATAAAAGTGCCATGGTCATGAGTTGGCTGATGTTTCCATAAAAAGGGATGGTCATACCTCCATGCATATTTACTTTACATATATATGTAAATACATCTATACATACAATACATATATATATATATATATACATATGTATCTACACATATGAATGTATATAAAAATGTGTGTATGTATATATATATGTATCTACACATAAATAAATATATATATATAGATATATCTATATCATATATATATATGTAGATATATCTAGATATACACATATTTTTGATCTAAATATATATATATATATCCATTATATACACCATATATATATATATATATCAGAATATTATGATAACAATAAAATATCAGTAGATATATGTATATATATAAATATCTATCTATCGATCTATCTGTCTCTCTCTATGTAAATATCCAAATATCTATCTATCTAATCTAATTTGATCTAAGCCAATCTATCTAAATCCAATCCAATCCAATCCAATCCAATCCAATCCAATCAAATCAAATCAAATCAAAATCTATCTATCTATCTATCTATCTACCTACCTATCTATCTATCTATCTATCTATCTATCTATCTATCATCTATCTATCTCTCTCTCTATCTATCTCTATCTCTATCTCTATCTCTCTCTCTATCTATCTATCTATCTATCTATCTATCTATGTATATCTCTTTATCTATACCAATATCTATACTTCACTATACATACACATACATACATACATCCATCCATCCATCCATCCATTCATCCATCCATGCATGCATGCATGCATGCATGCATGCATACATACATACACATACATATACATATACATACACATATACATACACATGCACATACACATACACATATACATATACATACACATACACAAACATACACATACATACACATACACACACATACACATACATACACATACATACACATACACACGCATACATACACATACATACACATACATACACATACATACACATACATACACATACATACACAAACATACACATACATACACATACATACACATACATACACATACATACACATACATACACAT
>Ga0126342_10021316_pt1 | contig 10813 bp, 7 predicted proteins | sample Cyp1metagenome_FD_92528 | JGI IMG/M metagenome (GOLD analysis project Ga0126342, IMG submission 92528) | Coral microbial communities from Lord Howe Island, Old Settlement Bay, Australia - Cyphastrea 1 metagenome | ecosystem: Host-associated > Invertebrates > Cnidaria > Coral ... | reverse complement strand
GAGGGTCGAAAAGTAGGCTCGCTAAAGCGGCGGGTGCGGAGCCAGCTGGCCAGATGAGAGATGAAAAATTGCACGCCGTCGTGGCGCGAAGCACATTTCGAAGTCAAAAGTGTAAAAAACTGACGGGTTCGGACCACTTTTTGAAGTTGGGATGTTGAAAAAGTGCTTGCCGTTGAGGCGCGAAGCACCTTTCCATGTCAAAATGTACAAAACACACCACGTTCGGAGCACCTTTGGAAGTTGAGATGTCGAAAAAGTGCACGCCGCTGAAGCGCGAATTATAGATAGATAGATAGATAGATAGATGGATAGATAGATAGATAGATAGATAGAATAGAATAGAATAGATAGAACAGATAAGAACAGATCAGATTAGATTTGATAGATAGATAGATAGATAGATAGAATAGATAAGAACAGATCAGACTAGATTAGATAGATAGATAGATAGACAGATAGATAGATAGAATAGATAAGAACAGATCAGATTAGATAGATAGATAGATAGAAAGATAGATAGATAGAATAGATAAGAACAGATCAGACTAGATTAGATAGATAAATAGATAGACAGATAGATAGATAGATAGACAATTACAGTACAACTACAACTACCACTACACTACACTACTGCTACAGCTACAAATACAAATATACTACGCTACATTACACTACACCAATTGCACTACACTACTCTAATTACACTACACTACTCTAATTGCATCTAATTACAGTACAGTACACTACACGAATTACACTAACAACTACATAGCAACTACAGCATCAACTGCTACCACAACTACAGCTACAATTGCAACTACACTACGCTACGTTACACTAATTACACTGCAGCACACTACAGCTACAAATACAAATGCAGCTACACCCACACTACATTACAGAACGCTACGCTACACTGATTACATTGCATTACACTACAACTACAGTTGCAGCTGCAACTGCAACTGCAACTGCCACTACATTGCATTACACTACACTACGCTACACTACGCTACACGTACTACACGACACGACGCGACGCGACGCGACACGACACGACATGACACGACACGACACGACACGACACCGCACTAAATTACATTGCACTACATTACAACTACAGCTACACTACCTTACACTAGACTACACTACACTATACCACACTACATTACACAACACAACACGACATTACACTGCACTACACTACACTAATTACACCGCACCAGGACTACAACTGCAACTGCACTTGCCAATAAATTAATTACACCACATTACAGCTACAGCTCCACTTTACTACGCTACAACTACAGCTACAACTGTGCTACAACTGTGCTACACCACACTACATCCAGCAGCTGTGGTAAGGTGACCACTGCAACCATTTCAACCATTCCCAAAAACACAACTCCAACCACCTGTCGGTCCATCAGTGGATTCGGTCTGCCATCCATGATTCACAACAATCAACGTCTCCTATTGTTTTCCTATTTTTGAAACTTCCGCCACTGCCTTGTGCGGTACTACTGGTACCTCTGTTGATCTTCCCAATTGAATGTATTGCTTCCCTAATGCCTATGTTGATCTTCCCAATTTAATGTAAATGTTCATGGGGGTGGGACTTCTATATTCCTTAATGCCTCTGTTGATCTTCCCAATTGAATGTAAAGCTTCCCGCCTGTTGATCTTCCCAATTGAACGTGAAGGTTAGCCGGGGTGGGACTTTTACATTCCCTAAAGCCATTGTTGGTTTTTCCCAAATTAATGTACGGTTTAACAGTGGTGGGACTTTTATATTCCCTAATGCCAGCGTTGATTTTCCCAATTTAATGTAAGGTTTAACAGGGGTGGGACTTTTTGATCTTCCCAATTGAATGTAAAGCTTCCCTAATACCTCTGTTGATCTTCCCAATTGATTGCAAAGTTTAACGGGGTTGGGAGTTTTGTATTCCCTAAAACCATTGTTGATTTTCCAAATTTAATGTAAGGTTTAACAGGGGTGGGACTTTTATATTCCCTAATGCCTCTGTTGATCTTCCCAATTGAATGTAAAGGTTTCCTAATACCTCTGTTGATCTACCCAATTGACTGTAAAATTCAATAGGGTTGGGAGTTTTATATTCCCTAAAGCCATTGTTGATTCTCGCCATTGAATAGAAAGTTTAACGGGGGTGGGACTTGTATATTCCCTAATACCTTTGTTGATCTTCGCAATTGAATGTAAAGTTTAACGGGGGTGGGACTGTTTGATATTCTCTAATACCTATGTTGATCTTCGCAATTGAATGGAAAGTTTAACGGGGGGTGGGACTTTTATATTCTCTAATACCTATGTTGATCTTCGCAATTGAATGTAAAGTTTAACGTGGGTGGGACTTTTATATTCCCTAATGCCATTGTTGATCTTCGCAATTGAATGTAAATTTTAACGTGGGTGGGACTTTTATATTCTCTAATACCTATGTTGATTTTCGCAATTGAATGTAAAGTTTAACGGGGGTGGGACTTTTTTTATTCTCTAATACCTATGTTGATCTTCGCAATTGAACGTAGAGGTTCCCTAATACCTCTGTTGATCCTCGCAATTGAATGGAAAGTTTAACGGGGGTGGGACTTTTATATTCTCTAATACCTATGTTGATCTTCGCAATTGAATGGAAAGTTTAACGGGGGTGGGATTTTGTATTCTCTAATACCTATGTTGATCTTCGCAATTGAATGGAAAGTTTAACGTGGGTGGGACTTTTATATTCTCTAATACCTATGTTGATCTTCGCAATTGAATGGACAATTTAACGTGGTTGAGACTTTTATATTCCCTAATGCCTATGTTGATCTTCGCAATTGAATGTAAAGTTTAACGTGGGTGGGACTTTTATATTCCCTAAAGCCATTGTTGATTCTCGCCATTGAATAGAAAGTTTAACGTGGGTGGGACTTGTATATTCCCTAATACCTTTGTTGATCTTCGCAATTGAATGTAAAGTTTAACGGGGGTGGGACTGTTTTATATTCTCTAGTACCTATGTTGATCTTCGCAATTGAATGGAAAGTTTAACGGGGGGTGGGACTTTTATATTCTCTAATACCTATGTTGATCTTCGCAATTGAATGGAAAATTTAACGTGGGTGGGACTTTTATATTCCCTAATGCCATTGTTGATCTTCGCAATTGAATGTAAAGTTTAACGTGTGTGGGACTTTTATATTCCCTAATACCTATGTTGATCTTCCTCAGTCAACATGTGGGTGGCAAAGGGGTGTTTGCGTGTAAAATTACCATGAAACGGACCTAGGGTGGCCCCTGGCTCGCAACTCGTCACCACAGGTCCACCGAGACCATCCCTGAAGCGTTGGCGGTCCGGGGACCTAAATTTAGATGTTTGGTTTTTCGCGACCTGATGTGATAAATATTTCAAAATGTATCCGAGTGCAAAATTTGAAGAAATTTTGACTTGGAAAGATCTTGGAAAGGGAGGTTTATGAAATTTTATACTATTTGGATTGATTTAAAGAGAAATCCAATGCTCTAAATTGGTGTTGATTCACTAGAGATGACAAATTCAAATCTGATTCCCAACAAGTTTGTTGAATTTTCATCCAATCACGCAAGGATTTTGTTATTAGATGTGGCCACGTTTTGCATTTTTTTGTACTTGAAAATATGTTTCAATGAAATGATGGAATTGGGAATGTCCAGAATGGTTGCCCTCCATTCAGAAGCTGAAGTCGCTGATTGATGTTCCAAAAGCGATCGCCACTTTTTGGAACGCCAAAACGCTGATGAATTTGGAGTGGATCCCAATCAATGCCCAGTTTTGTTGGTGAAACATATGGGTTTACACCATCCAAGATACGTTTTTTTTCCGGAACCCCTTAAAACGCTTCTGTTGATACCCATACAAGGAATGGCTGGTCGAAAGGGAATGGTTTTTTGTAAGGATGCAACAAAGGCACCCCAACGTGTTTATTACATTAGCATAGTTGTTGGTCACAATCCCATCCTAGGCATTTTCTCACTAAGCATCGTTGGTTGCACTCCTAGCTTTTAGAGATCATCATGCTCATGACATATCACAACTCCTTTTTCTCCATTCCTCATGAGGAATTTTGCGCACCTGCCATCACCCTTGTCTACAAATCGCACGTAAGTTTTATACCCTAAACCCCAAGGAAAATAATCTACAAGTGGTGTGTTTTTTTTCCCCCTAGTCAATTTACAAGAGTTCCTGGAGTTTATGTTTTGTTGAATTTATTAATTGTTTTATTTTGTGATTCCAATGATTCCAATGTGAATGTGTCCAGGTTGCGGGCCGTTCTCTCTGCGAAGACCGGCCTGTGCCCTGTCTTTCGGTGCGGCCACCTGGTCTCACGACGTTTCTACTGTGGTTTGGATCAGGGGAATCCCCAAATGGACTTTGTTGCTGTCTCATCCACTCCCATTTTCTTGGCTCAGGACAGATGGGAAGATCGTTGGCCAAACTTTCAGGTTACTGAATTACTCTGATTCATATCAAGCCAATTCAGAGACATGTCATTGTCAAAGTTTCAGTTCAGAGCCATTCATCAGGAGTCATCATGAAATTTCCTGGGAGAATCCTTGAAGCACATTATGCCCTGGCCCTGTCTATTCACCTTTCGCACATCAACTTTATGCGGGTCATCGTTTCGCCATATGTGTTGCCATAGTTCCTTGTGCGTCCATCATGCAGAAAAAGTTTCGGATCGCCGAAGGCTTAAGGTGTGGATTGGGTTCAACACCATTGAGATCTGCAGATTCCGAAGGGACCTGCTCGTTGAATCGCCATGAGTGTTCGTTCGCTCTACTGTTAATCAAAAAACATGATCCAAAAACATTATCCATGTCTCGTGTTTTTTTCTACAATTCCCATTTCTTGATAGCGATTCTTAGCGGCACCTGGTTCTATCCACCACCATTCTTGGTAGGTTCATCCATGTTCATCCCTATTTTGAGTATCCAAAATTCTCTTCATCTTTTGTGGCTTTCATCTCCATTTCTGATGTACAAGTCCACCCTTTCGGCAGGTGAGCTCCCTTTTTTGATGGATAAATCCCTATTGATTGTTCTCGCTGAAAGCACCATGTCATTCCCATTTTTGCTAGGATTGAATCCACATTTCTTGCATGTTTGTTAGTTGAATCACAAATTTGCTTGGTCAAAATCACATGTGTTGTACATTTGTCAATTTAACCCCCCATGTTTATGGTTGAGTCCACATGTCTCGCATTTTTTTTCATGAAATCCGCTGTTTCTGTTGGCAAACTCCAATTTTTTGTTGGATGAACTCCGCCTTCACTCTGAGGCTGTTAGCTTTGGTGCGGATTTCACCTCCGAAAGGTTGCAGGCGTTGGAGGTGAGGATTTTCGATAGAAAGATGGTGGGGTTTCGCCAAACAAAACGGGCTTTTGTTGAAAAGTGAGGGCTTGAGGGTTGAAAATGAAGAGATGATATTTACAACTGACACTGAACTCAGTACAATGTCTAATAATATACAATCATGTATTAAATATGATATGCAACAAGAATGGGAAATGAACCGACAGGCGTGGGTGTGTGACCAACGAATATGGTGGGGCAAATAACAGAAGATGAGAATATCAGCCAGCAAAATGGGATACGACCAAGAACCTGTTTGACTGGCGGCTGCTCAAGCAGCCAGGACCGATAAGATACCATTGGGACATCAAGCAACCAGCATGGGAAATGAACCAACAAACATGGGTGATCACCCCACCAACGTTGTCATTTGACCAAGAGACGTTTGGATTTTACTTGAAGTACTGTAATCAGCGATTTGTGGGTCGATAAAGAAAGCAAGTGGTTGGTGGTTGAGCTATCCCATTTGTCCTGGCAATAGAAAATGTAGAAACCAAACATGCGGAAATCGGTCAACGCAACTGGGGCAGCAAAAATGGGGACTTGCCCAACCAAAATCCTAACAGCGACTTGGGTTGCAAGACCTAGAAGAACTGACCCTTGGAGATTGACCAAGACAAAATGACAGCGATAAAAATAGGAATTTCATGGGCCACCGCAGAATGATGAAAGTTACAAGCGAAACCGTGATATCATCAACAGAGAGGGCAGTACAACCACCATGAATTACAGAATAGGAGAGGACAAACAAGACGAACGTAAATTGAATTGGTGGACTGTGTGAGCTATGTATACATATCAGAGCATGACCAAGAAACACGCCGATGCAGCAGGAACTAATTACAACATAAGCAGCGAAACGGGGAACGACCAACAAAAACATTGAAAGGTGGACACCAAAGAAAGGAGATCCAATCGGACACGTATCTTCCTGACCGATAATCTCCAGATTTTTTTTGATTTAAGCAGACTTGATGTCACCCCAGATTCATAGAGTTTGGTTTTTAAAACCTTTTCTGGTTACCCTCAAAAAATGATGAATTGCAACTAAAATGGTACCCAAAGTTCAACCCAAAAGATCAGTCCCCGGGTTGACCTTGGAAGGACTTGTCGCGACAGGAGCTTTGTGCCTGGTCGGGCGGTTTGTCCTTCAACGTCGATGAACCCGGGATGTGCCTTGACATCGGATCATCGGATGGGTCCAGCCACCCTTAGCGCGTCGCTACAGCCATACCATCTCCGCGTTGTGGTGTCATATCTCCGCATTCTTTGTGTATTCATTACCATGTTTTCACCAAACTAACACGCAATAACTAAGCATTAAAAAAATAAGGATATGGCTCCAAGATGTATTCAAATCTGATAAATCTGGCCTTCCTGGCCTTCAGATCTGAATCCGATACACATGTGGGCATGGCGCAAACTACAAGCAAGCACAGTTTATCCACAGACATTTCATCACGAGAGTCTTACCCACAATTTTCTGGAGGGTGTTCCAGAGATTTTCCCCACAGCACTTGGATCCAAGTTCCTCGTTTTTCTGGAAAAACAAAATCCAAAACAAAATCCAGTTGAAATTGAATAATCTATTTTTTCTAAATTCATCTAAATTCATCTAATTCATCTAAACTCATCTAAATTCATCTAAATTCATCTAAATTTTAATTCTTCGTTTGCACGTGGGTTCAATTTGATCCATTTTCGTGGATTTGTGCCTTGATTAACCGCCTTTGCACAGTTTTAAAGTCCAGGCTACGGCCAGCCGCAGAGGGCTTGGCAGCGCACCTGTTTGGGGAGGCCATAAATGGGTGGTAACGTTCCCAAATGGTCGGTTTGTGGCATGGGGTTTCCCACGTTATGAAGATATTTACATGTGTTTCCCTTCGGTGCAGGCACGAGATGGGTGTTTGACTTGTGGAACCAACCACAGTTTGAGTGATTGAATCTACAAGCATGTCAAGCACGAGCTTGTTTGACCAGAAATAAATGGGTATATGTCAAACATGGTCGAACTTTAAGGCCTAAAGGATAGCGACATTGTAAGGCCTAAAGGATAGCGACATTTTGTCATTTTTTAGCAGCATGCAATGATATGCCATTCCACCCTTGGGTTATGGTATCTATATAGTCTTGGCAACTGGCTGCATATGAAACTAATCGCCCTCACTAAGATATCCGATTGATTATTGGATTGCAGAGACCCTATGATGGCCTGACAAAGCTCAGATGCAGAAAACAACTCCCACCGTACACCACACACTTTTCCTACTTAACTTGGGATTATGATTATTGTGATCATCATCATCATCATCATCATCATCACCATGTTACAGTTTTACAGTAGTATTGTCTTTATTTCTACTTAATCCACGCCGATCAGTTAACACCCAGCTGACCATCGCCAGGCCAATGACCATGGCCGGTTCAACCGCTTCTTGGAACGACGGCGCTACTATGCTCAGAAACAGGAGCTTCAACCGGTGCTATGCTAGCATATTTATCGGGTATACGTATGCGTATACAGATACATATGCGTATACATATGCATATACATATACATGACATATATGTATATGTGTATTTAAATATATGGTAGTCGATCTATAGGCGCTTGTAAGGAGTTTTAATTGCGAAAGCCGTGCATGTTATGTTGGAAACCCTCGCGAAAGTTTTTGTTCGAGTTTGCGAAAGAATTTTTTATTCGCGAAAGTTTCGCGACAGTTGGATATTATGAATCATTCTCATTGTATACTACATTACAGCTTGTTAAGGGCTACCACCTCCTGCCGCCCGGGGTCCAGCAGGAGAATGGTACGGCACCATAGGTAGCAGCCAAGCTTCCGAAGGTGAGCCAAATACCATGGTCTTGAAGCACATCCTTGCACCTGCCGCTGGTACGCCTAACATTGCATGTTGAGTCTCAAGAAACAAGTTCCAAATGCAGCAGCCAAGCTTCCAAAAGTGAGGCTTTGCGAGAGCCAAACACCAAGGCCCTTTCCTCTCATGCGCCCCCTGCTGATTGCTAGGGTCTGCGGAGGGGTATTTTCGCGAAAGTCCTGCGAAAGAGTGGGCGAAAGTCAAAGTGCATTGAGCAGTAAGCCTTGCAAAACATTGCCTAATCAGCAACAACTTGTCCTGAGAAGGGGATTCCATGATGCTAGCTGCATGTTCACAAGGCTATGCAGAAGTTATTTATTCGTGATAATTTTGTGATTTGGCAGGTGACGAATGAATCTTCATAAGAGGAGTTGTTGCTCAATGTGGGTTCGGCGAAAGGTAAACATGGAGTTCGCGAAAGGTAAACATGTTTTATTCGCGAAGAATGGCCGTTCCCAGATAAAGGAGTTTTGATCAACCCATATATATATTAATATATATATATATTAATATATATACATATATATGTATATATATATACATATATATATATATGTATATATATATTATATATATATGTATATATATGTATATATATATATGTATATATATAAGTGTTTGTTAGTGGGAGGCTAGTCCAATTTAGTTACAACCAACAGTATGATATCTGGGCATGTCTGGATACAGCAAATTTGACTTAACCCCAATCTGTGGCCATTGTTCATGTGGCAAATGATGGCAATGGATTTGGGGTGTAGCCCGGTTTCAGACAAACCCAAATGGGGCAGCTCAAAGTTCAAACATGTTGGCATTTATCCCTCACAACCCGGTCACTTTTTGCAGAAAAGTTGTAGATGCAACCAGTGAGACGGGGGCTGGTTTGGAACAACAACAATGCTGACCTTTTCCAACTGAACTTGTGGCTCTCAGCAGCAGACAGTGGAGATGGTTCGCAGCATAGGTAGAAAATCATCACCAACAGGATGCAATCAACAAAGATGGAGACTGTGGATGCTCCTGGCAGTTGCGATCCAGTTGTTTTGTGGAGCACCGTGTGTTCTACCTGCCAAGGCCAGGTGCAGATGTTTTGCACTAACACGGTGCTCCAATTCTCCGAGCGCAGGAGCTTCCATTTTCTCCAGCTCCAAGTGCAGCTCTTTTGCCCAGCGATCTTTGGTCTCTGTCTCCTTCTTGGCACGGGCTTGCACCGCGTCAGGATCCAGAATTCGATGCCTCCCAGGCCTATGCAGGAAAAAAAGTTGAGTTGAAGAAGCCGCTGCATGGTCCAATGAAACTTTTCCAGAAACTGTAAACGCCTTCTTATCTTGCAGAGTCTGTGCATGCAAAGGATCCAAAGTGTGATCACCTCGAAGCCTCTTGCTCAAAGACTCGTCCCGTCTTGCATCCCTGATCCAAACCTCCATGTGTTGAACATAGACCGCTTCATCAAAAATACCCAGCTCAGCACACACTTGGCTAGCAATGTCGTTGGCATCACCCTCTGTGAAAACTGCCAGCTTCTTCCCAACTAGTCCCCGCTGCTCCAATACCTTGCCTCTGTTCCAAATTTTCGTCCAGATCCATGAGCCTTCCTGCCCCTGCACTAAAATTTGCACCACCACATTTGATCCACTTAATACCGAGGATGCTCAAATGAATTCATGGATTGTTCCAGGAAAACATAGAGACAACTGTACAATATAAAATCCAAATACACCACAGTGTTTCCGGGGGAAGAAATCACTTCTTCATTCCCTTTTTGTGCAACGGAAAGTTTACTAAGCAACTGTCGATGCGGAAATAAAGACATTATTTCCAGAAAGCTAACCGGATGATTTCAAAAGCCAGTTCCGGAAAACATCCAGGAAAAAGACTCCAGTGAATAACAAGGAAAACTCGACACACCACCTTTGAGGTTTTGTTGCCAGTTTGGTTTTCTCAAAAACACGGCAGTTGCATTAAGAACCACGTTAGATAACAGTATACTGTGTGGGGACAAATGCTGTCACCTTACTGGCTCTAAGGAGCTCCTTGCCTCTCCTGGCGTGACCTGTGAGAAAGCGTTCGCGCGGCTGCCTCTCCTGGCCGCACCGACAAAGCCACTTCAGTGGCAACCCAACCTGGTTGCTCAACTCGTCGACGATGAGGAGCTCGAAGACGGGCGCAAATGCACGGAGGGCATGTCGGAGGTCGGAATCGCGGCTGCGGAAGCACCCTGTTCTTATACAAGGGTCACTGTGTGAATGGTTGGCTGAATTGGCTGAATGAATACTTGAAGGATCGATGGACACGCAGTCACACACACACACTCTTGTTGAAGTCGCATCGGTGCTAGATATGTTGCAACCAACTTACATTCAATGTCGAAAAGAGAGAGATATACATTTATATATATATATATAGACGAGGAACGGTACGGAACGAAAGGGGGCGAAAAGGAGAGAGAAGCGCATAGAGAGAAAGAAGAAGGAAGGAAGGAAGGAAGGAAGGAAGGAAGGAAGGAAGGAAGGAAGGAAGGAAGGAAGGAAGGAAGGAAGGAAG
>Ga0126342_10021315_pt1 | contig 10813 bp, 9 predicted proteins | sample Cyp1metagenome_FD_92528 | JGI IMG/M metagenome (GOLD analysis project Ga0126342, IMG submission 92528) | Coral microbial communities from Lord Howe Island, Old Settlement Bay, Australia - Cyphastrea 1 metagenome | ecosystem: Host-associated > Invertebrates > Cnidaria > Coral ... | reverse complement strand
TGTCAAATCTTTTAATTATTTCAATTCTTTTTATTCTTGTAAATCTTTTAAATCTATGAAGTCTCGAGCAGCCAGCATATGCATAATATGACCTAAAGGTCCCTCATACATATATATATATATTATACTACATCTGGGGTGTGGTTTCAACCCGTTTTGAGAATATGAAATTCGATGCCGTTCGTTGGTCTAGTCCATAGGCTGCAACGGTGAGACCACTGACTTCCAAAACTCCAGTAGCTGTTGGGTTTAACCTTTGGTAAACATACAAAAAGCTATTGAAAATTGCCATTTATAGTGGATTTACCCATTAAGAATGGTCCATAGTTTTTTGTATGTTTACCAGAGGGTATAGCCTATATCGATCTAGTTTTCATGTAAACCAACAAACATAAGTGGTGGGCACCACTTGGTATGATTATGACACAATCACCAGCCCACTCTTGCATGGGATTCCACAATCTTTCCATTCGAAAACCGGCAGAGCAACCCACCAAGATTCCCACTAGATGTTACACTTGATAGTCCATTAGACACTGGTAGATTTATGACTAATATTATATAATTATATATATTGGTTGGTGGTTTCAACCCCTCTGAAAAATATTAGTCAATGGGAAGGATTATCCCATGTATTATGGAAAATAAAAAATGTTCCAAACCACCAACCAGTTATAATTCTATAGGTGTTTCCTGAAATGCTGGTGCCCCAGAACCATCATCCTTAAGCTATTGAATCGATGCTTCTGGGGATTCCCCCATGACGAACCGGAGATCTCCCACCTCAATGCCCTCCGCGGCAGAGGCCGAGATCTTCTCGCACATCAAGGCCCTGAGTCTTGGGTTTTTTCTACAAACTGGGGATTCATCAAAAATTGCATTTTTATTCTATCTTTTTTAATCCAAAAATGTATTTTTTGGATTCATCATCGTATTTCTTTATCCTGATTTTATGGCTAAACAAATTCTGGTCCCACCTTCATTCTATCATTCTATCCATTGTATTTTCATTGTATTTTCTATGGAGAGTCATAAAAACAAAGCAAAATCCAATTTTGATGGGATTTCTTTTTCAGACGATTTTCAATGGTTTATGTGGTTTGTACGAAATCCTGTTTTTTTACGAAATCCTTTTTTTTAACGTTTGTACATAAATCCACGGTTTTCATCGTGAAATCCTCACCTTAAGCTGCATGGCTGCTTAAACCTCTCCACATTTGTCGAAGTCGAAGCATCATTCACGATGAATTCGCCATTTTTCACGGTGACCCTCTGGTAATGACTAACAGTTTGCTATTGAAGCCATGGCCCAATTGAAATAGTTGATGAATACCCACTCAAAATGGTGATGTTCTACAGCTTTTAGTATGTTTACCAGAGGGTACAACAGTGTTTTTTCTTGGTTAAATCCCAACTCCTCAAGGGGCGACAGCGACATGATCTGCCTGTAGGTGCCCGCCATGGCGCCCGAAGACCGTGGCAGCCCAGAGCCGAGAACAAAATTGGCTGAAAGCGCGGTTGATGTTGATATTAACCAACCAACCATGGTAACTTGGTTTATAACCTAACTTGGTGATGTTTATGGTCTATGTGGGATATATGTGGGATAGAACTAGTTAATGAAGCTCCCCAGCCAGTCTTTTTGTTGACATAAAGCCAGCAAAAAATGGTGGGCTATAGTTATGGCTGTAATAGTTGATTTAAGTTAGTGAAAGAAACGATGTTGATATATCAACCAACCAATCAATATGAAAAATAGCCCCATTGTATGGTCCCAAATATGTGGATTTATCTCCCCATATTTACCTACATTTACCCCAAAAATTGCCCAAATGTAGGTAAATATTCCAGCACCATGGTTCGCATCTGGGTCCTATATATACTATACATAGACCACAGGGTTCGTTTCGGGGTGTTTAAGGATGTTTCAGGGCTGAAAGGGGGATGGGAGTCTAACACCATTTTACCAACCAATATTGGGAGATTACCTTCAACGATGGGTACTATCTTACAGAAATGATGGTGGTTAGTTGATTGATATCATTGATATCCTATCATGCGGTTGGGAAATTCAATTCATAGCTCCAACTGGCTCCCCATTGAGGAAAATAGATAACCAGAGCTCCTGAGCTCCCTCCTAACCGCTAGTATTTGCTGTTGATCAATTAACTGGCGAAGCCTTTATCTTCCACCCTTTTTTTGAGAGTCCTTAGTGACTTTCTTGGATTTACTTAAGGAACCACCAACAAAAATAGCAAGAATCCCATTCTGCAAATGGCGGATTTCCTGGGATTTCGCCGTGAGAAAATAACAAATCACCGCAAGCAAAGCCAGGAAATGTGTCTGAACATGTGGCAAGTCCAAGCTGGTTGGTGGTATACCTACCCTTCTGAAAAATGATGGACTTCGTCAGTTCAATGTGAGGCCCCCGTTTGATATCTAAGTTGGTTTATAACTCGAATAACTATGGTTTATGGTACTTATAACTATAGTTACTGGGGCTTATAAACCAACTTATAACTGGGGGGCCTCACATTGCATAATTGAAAGACTTAATATCCCAACTTGCGGAGGTTATCACCAGAGTTCTATCCATTAGTAATCCAAACTGCACCAAGTCAGAATCATGCAGTAATTTCATTCATAAACCATTAAGACGGTAATGAATGATATTATACCCCAGTTACATGTGGAATATCTCCAGATCTGCACGATCGCCCGCGGCCCGGGACTTTTTTCTAAATTGCCGCTCTCTTTATCTTCCCGCTGCGTCAGGAAACACCGCAGGACCTGAGTTTGTGGGATTCAATTGGTCCAAAAAGGTCTGTTGTTCAATAAGAAAACCTACTTAGATGGGCCATGGAGTTAGGGAAAACTAGTTAGTAACTGGAGTTATAACCCCCTATATCCCAATCATAAGCCATTGACTAACTAGTTAACTAACTCCATGGCCCATCTAAGCAAAAAGGTGTGTTTTTCAATCAGAAAACCTACAAGAAGTGAAAAGACCATTTGAATAATCCCATCCCCCTCACATTAAACACCCACTTGATGCTGCCTATGGAAATTCTCTACATCCACCATGGTTTCTAGAGGTTTCATATTAGGGTGATAGGATTATACTTTCATGGGGGAATAATGACCATACATTAACTTTCGTGGTACAAATAATACCATGGTTCAAAAACAAACACCATACCCAGATGCTCCATGCATAGAATATTTACCTACATTTACCCCAAAAATGGCACACATGTAGGTCAATATTCCAGCACCATGGAGCATCTGGAATAGATAATACCTGGTTGGTGGTTTCAACCCCTCTGAAAAATATGAGTTCGTCAGTTGGGATGATGAAATTCCGAACTGAATGGAGAGTCATAAAATTCTATGGTTCCTTAAACCACCAACCAAATATAATTATATATATATATGGTTTTTATATGGTTGACACTGGGTCATAGTGGACTCTGTCTCTCCAACTATGGTGATTTAAAAAAGTGCGATGGTCAAAGGATGGAAAAAATGTACCCTCTGGTAAACTAACGTAGCTATTGAAAATGGCCATTTATAGTGGATTTTCCCATTAAAAAAGGTGATTTTCCATAGTTATGTTAGTTTACCAGAGGGTAACTTTCAGGGTTTGTTGAATCATGGTATCTTCGGTTTCCCGGCCATTTTCTGCACCAAAGTGCATAGCTTCCACCTGAGGTCGAGGCCTCTTTTCGCCAGAATGGTGGCACGAAATTCACCTTGCGAGTCGTGGTCGTGGTGCTCAACAAATTGGGGGAGGTGATTGAAACTTTCCATGATTACCATCTGGTTATTTAACGTAACTATGGAAAGATCCACCATGTTTCATGGGAAAATCCACCATAAATTGTGATTTTCCATAGTTATGTTAAATTACCAAAGGGTAAAGGATTTTAAATTTAGACACAATTAAAAAAAATGTGTTAAGTAACCATTGGTCATATAAAATCATTGAAACTTCATGATCTTCCCATTGCAATGGTTAATTCATCTAGATGTATTCATATATGACTCATGACCATCTCACTTTCTGAAGCATTTACTCAAGGGCCTCAAAAAAAAATACGTCATATAGATTCCCTTATCCTCTGGTAAACATAGAAAAAAATGGAAAATCACCATTTTCAATGGGTAAATCCACTATAAATCACCATTTTCAATGGCTATGTTAGTCATTACCAGAGGGCAAACGGTGGATTTCATCCTCAGCAACTCTCGGGTAAAAATGGGAATATTCAGGTCGAAAAAAGACCAGCGGCCCCCAGTTGGCTTATTGATATACAATAGATCACCTACTATTCTTTATCACCATAGTAATCTTGGCTTTGATATATATATATATATAGAATATACTACAATACAATACAATACACTATAATACAATATAATGTTTGTTGATTAAACCACCATCATTATACCATTATCGTATATTATCGTTATTTTGTAATCTTCATCATGTTGGTTCATGATCAGCGCATCGATTCGATCGCCGCCTCACCGCGAGCTACGCTGACGCCAACCTCACCATCTCTTGCCGCCCAAGAACCTACGCTGACACCAGTCGGAAGGAGGTAGGAGGTGGTGCCCCCCCAGATTATAAGTGGGATACCCGGCCTGGTAATGACTAACAGTTTGGGAACTTGAAGCCATGGCCCAGTCGAAATAGTTGATGAATACCCATTTCAAATGATGATGTTCTATGGTTATGTTAGTTTACCAGAGGGTATAATCCCATGAAAACTATAGAGATATCACTGATATCACCAACAAAAACCGTGACATTGGACTTATAAACGCACCAACTATCAACTTCGCGTTCACGAATTGGGGCACCAGCCGTCCTATTTTGCTGAGGATATGTGTCATAGAAACAGGTCAGTCTGAGGTTAGTTCGCCCCGTAACGGAACAACCCAGGAATCGGGGTAAGCTGGAAAATCCCCGCCCATCGAACTAAATTACAATGTGAGGCCCCCGTTAGATATCTAAGTTGGTGCAAATAACTCCAATGTCACTATGGTTTATGGTACTTATAACTATCTAGTTACTGGGGCTTTTGTTAACCAACTTATAACTGGGAGGCCTCACATTGTAACTAAATGGAGGTTACAAACAAAAAGGCGAAAATCCGAAAGAACTTGAACTCAATGGCGGATCTTCCAGCCATGGACATGATGACATGGGCATATTTCAAGTTCAACAAGACATGGGTATACGGTATATTTCAAGTTCAACAATATATAATTATTTAGCACTCTCGAACCTTGGGCCCTTGAAAAATGGTACACATTGGTACAAATAGTAAGATTATGGTGGTAAAACACCATTTTTCAGTTTTTTTTCAGGTCTAGGAACACTGCTGTTACCAGAAGGAAATTTTATCTGCCCTCCAAATTTGGTCGTATTTGGTGCAGCTGGGTCTACCTAGCTGCACGAGACGTTTTAAAAAATCAAGTCAAATTTGGTGCAAATAACTCCAAAAACTCCAATGTCACTATGGTTTATGGTATTTATAACCATAGTTATTGGGGCTTTTGTTAACCAACTTATAACGTTTGGGGGCCCCACATTTGGGGGCCCCACATTGCAAGACTGAACATATTTTCCAGCCAAAACATAAGCCATGCAGCTATGTATTTGTCTATGACAAAGTTCAAGTGTGAAATCAGTTGAATTGTTGACTATTGAAATCTAGATTAAAACCTAACGAATTATTGAAATCTATTGTTCAATCTATTAAAAAACCTAACTACCCTGTGGTTATTAAACATAGCTATGGAACATGGCCCATTTACAAATGATTTTCCCAGCTAAACCTCTGTTTATAATGGTTTTTCCATGGCTATGTTAACTACCGTGTGATTATTTGACGTAGCGAACTGGAAAGATACACCATTTTTGATAGGTAAATCATCATTTTTTATCCCACAGAAATGGACCGTTTTCCATAGCTATGTTTTTCCACAATCAGATGGTAAGTAGGGTGATCATCCACTTATACCTAGGCTTTTGCAACTAACCTACCGACTAACCATCGCTTTTTTATCCACCAAGTAGACAGAATCATAACAAAACCATACAACAAAACCATAGAAAAACCAGTTCGATAGTTCAACATAAACCATAGATCAGATAAACCATATAGAGATTTATTTAACCATAGAATTATTTAACCAGAGTTTTTTTTAAATAAATCACTATTCATGGATTATCATCACTATTAAACCATATGAAAAACCACAGTTTTCTACACCATGGATTATAATCACTATAAACCATGTTTAAACCATGTTTAAACCATGTTTAAACCATAGTTAAACCATAGTTAAACCATAGATATTTATGTATTTAACCATAGTTTTCTATGTTATCCATACAAAGTGAGGCCCCCAAGATATCTAAGTTGGTTAACAAAAACCGCAGTAACTAGTTCGTTATTTGCGTACCATAAACCATAGTGACATTGGAGTTATGTTCGCCAACTTAGATATCTAACGGGGGCCTCACATTGTTAAACATTATTAACCATAGATTCACCATAGATTAACCATGAAAATTCATGTTCCAAACCATATGAAAACCATATGAAAACCATATGAAAACCATATATGAAAACCATATATGAAAATTCATGTTATCCATAGTCATTTAAACCATATAAAAAGGGGATTCTCCACCTCCACAGCTCCACACCTCCAGCTGCGGTACTCGGCTACTCGAGTCGTCAAGTCGGAAGTAGTCGGAAGTCGCCACGTTTTTTTTTTTCGCCTTGCTACCTTGGGCGCAGCAAAAATCGACCAAAATAAATGGGGGGAACTTGGAAAAAATGGTGAACATCTACAGAAAAAATGGTGGAACAATCCACGAAATTAGATGTAGTTGTAGAAATTTAGAAAATCTAATTTCACCATAGACTGTTATAGAATTGTTATAGACAAAATTGAAACGCAAAAAGGAAAAATGAAAAATCTACCTTGACCAACAGAAATGATAGAAAAAACAATGATAGATGCTTCATATAGGACATGTTATTGGACTATTAGTGGAATATCAAGGATTGGTTAAGGGTGTCTTAATGGGGATACAGTGATAATTTAACGGGAATCGGATAGGAACATTAATATTTAATCGGATATCAATGAAAGGTTGGTTAATACCCCCTCAGTTTCAGCAAACATGGCAGAAAATATCACCGAACTAAATGGAGGTTCATGATCAGCTGGCAAAATCAGCTATGATTCGAGGATGTTCAAGCCATGTTTGATTAGCAGAGTTTTTATCGGACCAACAGTATACACATGTCATTCATACAATGTGAGGCCCCCCCAGTGATGTTAGTTGGTTAACAAAAGCCCCAGTAACTAGTTCGCTATTTGCGTACCATAAACCATAGTGACATTGGAGTTATGTTCACCAACTTAGATATCGTAATAAACGGGGGCCTCACTAACTGTACCAATGGACTCTGGATTTAAGTGAACTTAATTCAATCTTCAGCATCAGCATGTCATGAATATATGATGGTAAACAGCAATGCTTATGTCATGGTTTGTCTAAAAATAGGACACCGGAATTCTATTGCTTAATCGTATTACTATCCCTGAATATTCCCACCAAAGTCGCAATGGCTATTCGCTATTCAGGGTTGAACATGTCAGCGCCAGCAACAATTAGCATGCTTTCCGAAATATCTACGCTTACTTAGATGGGCCATAGGATTAGCTAACTGGTTAGTAACTGGGGTTAGTTTACCCCTATATCCCAATGAAATAAGCCATTTACTAACTAGTTAACTAACTCCATGACCCATCTTATAAGTAGCTTACACGTTCATAATCTTTTGCATATCTACCCCACAAGTGAAATACAGAACCCCAACGAGATCCTTCTATCCACATGAACCACACCGGGACCTAAGGTGGGCCTCAGCGGTTTGAGGTGAAAGTTCAAACCCACGAAGTAGTTCGTTACATCCTCCAGAAGGTCTAGTGAAGCCTAGAATTCACCGATAAGTCAACTATAACTCCAATAACTATGGTTTATGGTACTTATAACTATAGTTACTGGGACTTTTGTTAACCAACTTATAGCTATTGAAAATGGCCCAGTCGAAATAGTGGATATACCCATTAAAAATATGGTGGATCTTTCCATCGTTTGTGAGTTTACCAGGCCGGGTAGCTATCGTTTGGGAGTTTGGCAGCCCCATGTGGGGGCTAAGTCATAAGGGCTCTGACTAAGGCCTCGGCCCCCCCGCGTGCACGACCTATCTTGGAGACTTCCTCCCTGGCGCAACTCCGTCGGGGAAATTCCATGGTGTAACGCTGGTGGTTGCAAACACGTGGACTGGATCGGACAGAACATCACAACCGTATTTTGAAACGCACACACACACACATCCGTTCAATGATGTTTCGTGATATTACCATCCAAAATTAGATGAAGACACTGCAAAGATAATTCTACTATTCCAATGATGTTTCCAGTTGAGCCGATCAAAATACCATTATCCCAGCTTATACTAGTTGGTTGATAGGTTTCCCTGCTATGGGTTATCATAATCCTGAGCAAATTTGGTAGTGAAAGTCCCCATATCAACCAATGAACGAGGGCATCAATGATTCATGGCTCAATTGCTGTCATGTACCAAACCATAATACAATCCAAGTTAATAAGAATTATTACCCTCTGGTAAACTAACATAGCTATGGAAAATCACCATTCATAATATAGGTAGATCAACTATAAATGGACCAATTTCCAAAGTTATGTTAGTTTACCAAATGGTATATGATGTTTCTGGAATGGCTATACCACCAATAAACAATGCTGATTTGGGGGATGGTTTATGGCATTGTTGTACCCACATTTTTCCAATTGCCCTCTGGTTATTCAACGTGGTTATGGAGAATCAACATGTTTAATAGGGAAATCATCAAAACCATCTATTTTTATGGACCATTTTCCAAACCCAGATGCTCCATGGTGCTGGAATATGTACCTACATTTGTGCCATATTTGGGGTAAATGTAGGTAAATATTCCAGCACCATGGTTCGCATCTGGGAAAGCTATGTTAAATAGCCAGAGGGTATCGATTAAATCGTATTAAATAGTAGTTATAGTAATACCATATAGTATATAGTATCAGACGATGATATAGATACTACTCCATATTGATCATCATTAGATAGATAACTATATGGTTATACTACTAATGGATGATTAAATCATCTAAATATGGAATAACTATGGGATACTATAATGGGATACTATAATGGGATACTATCAGTACTATATCAGTGGATAATTATATTGATATCCAAAGGCTAATAATAGTTTTCATGGGATTATACCCTCTGGTAATCATACAAAAAAACATGGAAAATCACCATATGTTTAATGGGTAAATCCACTATAAATGGCAATTTTCAATAGCTATAAGTTGGTAAACAAAAGCCCCAGTAACTATAGTTATTTGCGTACCATAAACCATAGTGACAGTGGAGTTATAAACCAACTTAGTTATCTTGGGGGCCTCTCATTGTATGTATGTTCTATAATATCTGGTTGGTGGTTTCAAACTGTATATAGTTATAAACACCAACTAGTTATTTGTACCGAAGCCTATGGAAACTCGGAGCACGAGTCCACCGATGTGTCCATGTTCACCCACCTCGCGCTTGGAAAACTGCCTCTAGACATCCATCAGGAGCACCTCCAAGGAGCAGCAAGAAACGTGTTTTTTTTTGAAATGTGGGGGATAAATCGGATTTATACAGATTTATGATGATTTCTGATGATTTCTGATGATTTATGACTAGGACTTATATGAATTTACATGGATTTCAATGGGATTGTTATAGCAACTGTACCCATATGTTCCATGGTGCAGGATTTACAGCACACCTACAAAAGTGGACCATTTTCGGGGTAAATGTAAATACATATTGCATTCTGGACAAACCCATTTCTCGGAAAAAAAACAACATATTCCCTGTTTGGAGGATCATTCCACTTCGTAAGTGGTGAAAAAACCCTGGTGATCGAATTTGTCCCCATGAATCGTGATATAAATCCTGGAAATTTTCCCATGGCTTTTTTTGCTCCAGTTAATAATCACGATAACCCAAGTGCATCATCAAAGTTTCCCAAATACTGGACTTCTCAATCGGGCAAGTTTAGATTAACCTTCAGCTAATCCACGAACCGTAGATATACCAACAATGTGAGGCCCCCAAGATACCTAAGTTGGTTTATAACTCCAATAACTATGGTTTATGGTACTTATAACTATAGTTATTGGGGCTTATAAACCAACTTATAACTGGGGGGCCTCACATTGTAGATATACCAATGATATTCCCCGCCAAAGAGTTGGCACAGTTACGGCTTCGTCTGTATCTTCTAGGGCGGGATTTCCCAAGGAAATGTTCCCTAATCATAGCAATTTTCCTCCCCAAGCGATAAACACAAAATATACACATGATTCTTGTATTCTTGTAAGTTTCGAAGCTTTCTTTTTCCCCACCTGCCAGGTGAGGGTTGTTAGATTTTATGTCAGTTGCCTCCTCCTCCTTCTCCTCCTGCTCCTCCTCCTCCTCCTGCTCCTCCTCCTCCTCCTCCTCCGCCTCCTCCTGCCTCGTCCTCCTCCTCCTCGCCCTCCTTGTCATCCTTGTCGTCCTTGCTCAACTGCGACCCGCGATCCACAGTGTTCTCTGCCGGACCTCAACCACGACCACCCACGCCCAGTGTTCCCTGCCGGACCTCAACCACGACCATC
>Ga0126342_10021314_pt1 | contig 10814 bp, 7 predicted proteins | sample Cyp1metagenome_FD_92528 | JGI IMG/M metagenome (GOLD analysis project Ga0126342, IMG submission 92528) | Coral microbial communities from Lord Howe Island, Old Settlement Bay, Australia - Cyphastrea 1 metagenome | ecosystem: Host-associated > Invertebrates > Cnidaria > Coral ... | reverse complement strand
ATCAAGAGCGTCTTACAACTTACAAGAAGAAGGTCAAAGCGTGTGGCAAGGTACAGTGCAAGAGAGAGTTGATAGCATAGCAGCAAGTCCAAGAGCATATCTTGTAAGACGGCCAGCCAAGAACGTTATTAGCCCTCCCCCAACCCCCAAAAAAAACACCCCCCCCAAAGAAACAACAGTGCAAAATAGTGCAAGGCACGCGCGCTCCTAGAGGCGCCCACACCAAAAACATGGATAAGTCTGTAAAAGAGTGTAAGCGTCTAACATTCCACAATCGTTCAATGATTCAATATCCAGTTCAGAACCTAGAACTCGTTTCACTATGTTTCAATGCCATATTACCCTCATGATTCCCGGTACCCTCGTGACTTGCAAAGCTCAGCCTTTAGCGAGCCGAGCCACCAAAAGGCGGATCTCCCACAGCACGGCAGCAGGGATGCGATCATAGCAGTCAGTCTTGGGTTGATTTGGGGAAACACCAATTACGTGAATCATCACCGGAAGCCTCACACATTACCCATAGGATCCATGTATGCTATATATGGTAACATTTACCATCAATATACCCCACATGTTAGCATATATACCATACATGGATCCTATGGGTTATGAACAAAAATCAACCACTGATGATCTACAAAGTCACTGGATTTGCTCAATTAGTGGTTTCATTTCTGTCTAACGTCAGGAGGTTCGCTCCAAATTGTCCCCAAATCAATTCCTGGAGTTCTCCAGCTATGCTCCTTCAGAGCAGGGTTGGGGCACCGGCCGGTCTCGTTTTGGCGAAGATCGTTTACAGCACCCCCAAAAGGAATGATGAGTAAGTAATGAACAGTAAAATCGCAATCTAAATGAGTTCAGAGGTAAATCACATGTCAAGTTTCTCCTGGGGTGGTGCGTAAAGTATGCAGCAAAATCAGGAACTCTTGAACCAGTGATAAAGTTAACATATATGTTAAAATCGTTGAATATTCTGCACATGAATCCACTTTATGAAGTCCACCACTGGAGGTAAGCAGAGACGATATACCCCCAAAAAGACAACCGGAGACCGGTCAATATTTTCGGCTGGGTCCAACGGGCAAAGCCCGGACCCGGTTCCCGGTTCCCACGTGGCAGACGTGGATGTGCCAAAAGTCGGTCCCGGCTCAGGATGCTCCATGGTGGTGCTCTTGAGTTGTATTTGTTGGTTAACAAGAACCCATTATAACTAGATATATTGTAATCTAATGAACTCTGAGTTATTGTTTGAAGGACTCGAGGGCATCACCTAACCATTAAATCATTAAGAACTCATATATTTATGATACATATACATATATATATACTAAAAGCTTAAAAGTCTAATGAAATCTCGGGGGAGCCACCTAACTATTTGAACTGTTTGGCACTGTTTTGGTTCCTGGGAAAGGCTGCAATGGAAGGGAGTGCATCCAATTTGGTAAGGACTGTATTTGGCAAGGAGTGGATATCCTTAGATATACACATGCAGTGATACACAATGTTTGGTATTATCAGGGACATATGTATATTTAGCAGCATGGACATGTGAAAGAACAACCGTACATAATTATATAGCATACCGGTATGTTATATATAATCCTCAATGATTTATGGTCATGAACTATGTCATTAGGAGATTCCGAAAATCCCAGTAAATCATCTATCTATCTAATCTAATCTTATCTTACCTTGTCTTATCTTATCTATATCTATCTATGTATATCTATCTATGTTTATACTCAGACATACATTTATGATCATAGATCTCATATATGCGTATATACGCAGATACTATGTCACAATGTATATATATACCTTTATGATTATATATATACACTATACATATACACTATAAAATATACACTATAAATATACAGTACAGAAATATGAAAGGACCATCCCCAGGCATTTCCTCCAGCCTGACAGCCCTTTTCAGGTGCTTGTCTCCAGCTCCGCTGCAGCTTTCCTGTCGGGGCTTCTCAGTCGGCAGATTTACGAAGAACAATTTGTTGGGGCTGAAAAAATGGGGTCACACTGGTGATTTGAAGGTGAACAAAGATTGAATGAAATTTGATTGAATTTGATATACTCTCTGATTATTTACCGTAACGTAGCTATGGAGAATCACTATGTTTAACAAGGAAATCATCATAAACAATCTATTTCTATGGGCCATTTTCCATAGCTATGTTAAATAGCCAGAGGGTAGTTTAACACAAAGGAAGAGTGATGTCATTTTGATAAAGTCTTCTTTTTCTATCCTTTTTGTGGGTTGCTATATTACTCAAAATATGGTTTTAGCAGTTGAACATTTGATCATCATATGGGGAAAACATGATCTAGAAATATCTAGAATCTATAAGATCCCCGAAAAAAGAAAACTTGTTTGAGACCCTGAGGCTGAACTAGAACAAGTCCCCTTCCCCATTTCCGGTTCTCACGTTCCCTTCCCCCCTTTATCGCCCTCCTTGTGCGACCCCGTTGTCGAGGCCAGTGGCCGCCAACGCTGAGAGCAATGAGGAGCTGATTGCTTTGCTGAAGTCGCTGGCCCGAGATGGCTTCGAACCAAGTGGTGATGGCTAGTTTGATGCTTCTGTTTGAGATTTTTATAAGGACTATATATAGTTCTACATAACCAGCTTAAACAGATGCACGGTAGGGTTGGGTTGACCGTTGATAGTTTAGGAATATTTAGGAATGGTTGTAGTAAAACACTCCGATTTAATCAGACTGTGACTGTGACGCTATGATTGGGGAATGCTTGGTTTACATTGGTGCTGTGAGTCTTCTTCACTGTTCTGATGTAAGAACCTGTCTCCCAAACATGAAGTGTTTGAAGCTTTACCATAGTTTTTTGTGGGGGGCAAAGAGCATATATAGAATTGTGGTGGATTCCAATCCCGTTCCGTCCATAAATTCATGCAGGGAGTTCCAGCTACCCACACATAACTATGGAAAAACACCATGCTATCTAGCCGGGTAAATCAACTATTTCGACTGGGCCAGCTTGTCACCATTGTCACCATCCCTGGATGATGACGAATTTTGCATCACGATGGCCTCAGCCCCGGAGTCCTCCACGGTTTGTGGTACATTCAAAAGATGCCCTACAGCTCCAAAGACCTTCGTCTGAGACTGTATTTGGAGTTGTCTTTGGGGGTACATCTCAGATGGTATTTGGAGCACTAGGGATAAAGTGATGTTGAACCAGTGGATGAAATGGTTTCATTCCATGTTTGGACACTCATATGAAAGCCTTGAACCACTGAGGAAGGATCGGGAATTGCTGGAACCGGTCCCCAAGATGTTGAAGGACGTTTGCGGACCGAAATTCTCACCGCATATATACTGTAAACAAGGAATCCGCTAAATATCACCAAAAATCACGGATTGTTTCAGATATCAAAATAGCATTAAATTATATATATATATATATCAAACTCCCACTCCCAGGGTCTCACAATTTTCATCAATTTTCAGTATCAGCTTGATTGTGGATGTCTCTGATGATCTCTGGTTATTTGGAGTGCACTCCAATGACCATAGAGCAACCCCATAGCCCGATAAATATGAAGCGCCAATCGAACCCTTCGTCTTGACTTTGGGTCTATTCCTGGTTGGTGTTTTGGAACATGTATTTTTCCATATTTTTCCATTCAGTTGGGAATGTCATCATATTCATATTCTGACTAATGTCATCATCCCAACTGACTTTCACTCCATCATTTTTCAGAGGGGTTGGTTGAAACCACCAACCAGATGATTATTCACCATCATTAACCATATAATAACCATTAATATTAGCCATATATGAATAGTATATTACCAACCAAGGGTAGGTCAACCACCAGCCAGATGCGATTCTTGGGGCTCCTGGAAGACGGGTCCTCCAGGTCATCCACCAGGTTGAACCGCCAGATGTCATCAGATCAGGTCCTACAGCTACGAAACCATCCTGAAGTACGGTACAACTAATTTATGGCAAGATCAATCAACATGTTCAGATGTTTCTCCACCTTATAGACTCTATAGGTTGTTAAAACTTCCACCCTGGCAGGGCCACTCTTCCACCAAAATCTCGTTCATGGCAGGAACAGAAGTGGGACGGTGTGCGCTCAGTCCTCAAGGCGCCTGAGGATTGATTTTCATCGTTTCATGAGGATTGAACCAGCCAAAATGGTGGATTGTTTGATGGATTTATAACATTTTACAACATCAGATTTGGGGTTGCCATGGATTACCCTTAAAACGGATGGACTTCCAGTATCCCATACATCTCCCAGTCGCTCGCCGCCGACCCCAACTTCAATTCGATCAGAAACTGTAGCAACAACAAGCCAACACATGCTAAAAACCATGTATATATATTATATATATGTGTATATGTATAATATATTTGTAATCATTTATATACTGTACTTGGATCAGAACCTGTCTGAAGCCAAACTGTACGATTTCCATGGGTTTTTCACCTTAGATTCATCACCATTTCAAGGCATCAGCCCCAGACCTCGATCTCCGGTTGAATCCGCCAGACGCCGCCCGTGTCCTTCTTGTGGAACTTGGGCCTCGAAAAAAACACCCTGAAGAAGGCGAGCTGCTGGGCAGGGTCTGGGGATGGGTTTTTTGAGGGCATCCAACAAAAACGGTGGTTGAAAATGGTTGAAACGGGTTTTGCAGCGAAAATCAACAGACATATGTGGGTTATAGGTGGCTTCTTATGAGTTAATCATGGATAGTTGCCACCAATACCACTACAGGTGTGGCAAGGTCAATATCCCAACACTCAACACGACTCCAACTTTGGGCATACAGTATGTGGCTGTTAACCCAAGTTGATAGCACCAGCACATCCCACCGAAAAAAAACGACATCTTCATGCAGCTACCATGATACAGGCTCGTACCAAAGGGTTTCCATGGTCACTGACTAACTGTATGCCATTTAGATCCATTTAATGAACCTGGCTTACCAATCTTACCCGGTTGGTGTTGCTATTTTTCAACCTGTCCATAGCTTGGATGATCTCCATCTCCCCAAAAAACCACGTGTCGCAGTTGGGCGACAGCTTGGGTGAAGTGGAAGTCTTGGAGAGGATGGATGAGATCGCCTCGTTCGCCAACTCAGGGGGCAGCAACCAGGATGTAGATATAGCACGATGCCCCGGTGGGGACTGGGTGAGATCCCAGACATTTCCGGGCTGTAACTGGGGGCGAACGGAAGCACCTTCTGTGCGCCGGAGATGGGGGGCTAAATCTTCACTTGGATCATTTGGACGGAGGAAATCCGCGGGCGGAGGCAATCTGGACCTGACACATATTGCCACACCGGTCTGTTCTATTGGTATCCCTCGAAAATACACTCAATACAAGTACAGTAAGAACTAGATAGGATTGAAATAGATTAACTAGATAGGATTTCCAGTATAAACCCTCTATTTTGGGGTATCCCCATTTATGAAAACCTCAAATAGTATGAACATGTTGGGATACTGCACATGTCAATCCTCCACATTTTGCCACTGTCAAGGGCCCTGCAGACCACAGATGAGATTTCTTATGTCCAGCACTCAGTCAGTGCATACCTGAAGTTCGAATGACCTCTGGTAAACTGACATAGCTATGGAAAATCAACATGTTTAATATTTAAATCAACTGTAAATGACCATTTTCAATAGCTATGTTAAATTACCAGAGGGCAACCCTTGTTTTGAATGGTTAAGCCACCGTTTTGTGGGTGGTGACTTGCAAATACGGTGCATGTTTCTTTTGAAAGAACAAGTACACGCAAGTTTGCAGCAGATGTTTAGTGTTTCGGTAGATCAAGTGAGATTGCTCGGACATGCCCTTGACGATGCTCCACAAGTGCGCAGACCTATCAACTCCTGGTCAATTGAGAGCCCCCCTCCAACTGTTTTATTGATTTGGCCTGTAGTTATATAGTTGTACACATTTGTATACATTTAGATTCTTCTGTAGATGGTGATATATTGTGATGGGTTCCATTCCGGATGCAGGTTTACAGGGGATGCGCCGACCCATATGGTAAAGCCTCCAAGTGTCCAATCAAGACAAGTAAAAGTAGCATCAGGTACCAACACAATGGGGGTTCAAAAATTTGGGGCAAGATTCAGCGTCTAGGATGTGTCTAGGTCTGCTCAAGCAAAATAGAAGCTCCACACTGAACACCCAAGCAGTCCTGCCAGTCGAACGTCTACGTCTATGGGCAGCCCGGCGAGGGCAAGGCAAGAGCTGGACACGGCTTGTTTCAAGGGAAAACAAGCTCAATCTGGGTGGGTAATGGTGGGCACACAACCAACAGGCAGATTGATTAACAATCAAGGAAAATTGGTTGGTTTGTATCATACGGTTCGACCCACAAAACATGTCAAATCAGTTAGATATGTAATTAAGCAACACGGTACTGATGATGATGTGATGATGGGTCAGAAAATTCAGAGACCTACAGATAGACTGGGAACACAGGTACACACATCCAAAGGGGGACCCCAAGTTTTACACGGCCCGATACTGAACAATCGGGGATTATACAACACATGTCACAGTGCTACCCGGCATGTTTCTAGCAAACCAAAATTGATGTATGTATATGGGTCCACATATATATATATATATAATTATAATATATATATATAATTATAATATATATATAATTATATATATAAAATATATATATATAATATCAGTATAGCGAAGGTTTCACTGGCACCCAATGTTGACACCAAGCGAAAGTCATCGGGGCTCTAAAAGTCTAAGTCTGGTTAAGTCTTGGAGAGAGAGCCCTGTCAGTGACAGGTCACACTGGAGAAAGCATTGGGATTTAGGCTTCGAATTCTCCAGATTGGTTGATTCGCAGCCAATAACTTTGGCCAATACACTTTGATACTGATTGGTGCTTTGGAACATTTGGATTATTTTTCTATATATATATATATATATTGGGAATGTCATCATCCCAACTGACGAACTCCATCATTTTTCAAGATGTTTATTGAACCACCAACCAGATGATTATTAACCATCATTAACCATATAATAGCCATATAATAACCATATATTAACCATGATTAACCATTATTAACCATGTTGCTTGGTGAAACAGGTTGAACTCCCCTAATTGTTGGTGCTAATTCAGGTGAAGATTCAGGAGCCCATCCTCTTCGTTCAGACTGCCTGGCCCCAAAAAAACGATGGGCGGCGATCTCACGAAGGGAACATCTTGGGATGGTCTTGTTAGGGCTCTAAGTAGCATATATCTGGGTAAATTACAACGACCTCACTGTTCTCCCTCACTGGAATCATGGTTAATATGGGAAATCATCCCCAAATGGCCTTAATTCAGGTTGGTGAATTATTATAATTTACCCATATATGTATATATATATATATATATTTCTATGTATATCACGATATATGATGACTTATGATGCAAATTCCACACAAAAAATCCAGTAGCAACATTTCTGCATGTTCCCAAAAACTCCAAAGTCCAACTACTCGGACTTGCCCAGTTTGATTGTTCGTTTTTGTCTTTTCATAAGAAAATAGTTGTTACATGTTGTTACATGTTGTTCCCTCAAGAAATATCGGATGATGAACCCTCAACAGGCCTGTTAAAAACAAAAAACACACCAACCATTAATAGGTTTTAGGATGATGCATGTGATACAACATGTCAAGTTCATTTTTTTTACCCTCTGGTAATTTAACATAACTATGGAACATCACCATTTTTAATGGGAAAATCCACTATAAATGGCCATTTTCAATAGCTATGTTAGTTTACCAGAGGGTATGTGCGCCTCCGAGGCCATGTCCAAGCTGGACGAGGTGCTGAAGGCGGAGCCTGGATCAAGTCGAGTGGATGGTGATTTTTTGGGGATTTACCTATAGTGGATCCTGGAGGAGTGTGATAATTTCGAATAATCACAGGGATTATAATCCAAATACAGATAATAATGATAATACACTAGGGATTTTTTTTCGAGACACAGGGGATTATTAGGGATAATATGGGATAATTATAGTATTATAATCCCTAATAGTCATCAACTAACAGGGCTTTTGAATTCAGAGACTTCCCGGAACTTGCGCCAGTTGTGGCTTTTTTTTCCTGCAACGAATCCCCAAAAAAGTCCCTGAATTCGAAAAGTTGCAGGACATCAGGTCATCCCTATATTTGGGGATACCCTCTGGTAATTTAACGTAGCTATTGAAAATGACCATTTATAGTGGATTTTCCCATTAAACATGGTGATTTCCTATAGTTGTGTTAGTTTACCAGAGGGTAAGAGGTTACCCTCTGGTTTCTACGTTTACATAGCGAACTGGAAATTCACCATTTTGAATAGGTAAATCAACGAACTAAATGGTGGTCAATTTGGAACATTGTTTATGACTTTCCATTCAGTTGGGAATGTCATCATCCCAGCTGACGAACTCCATCATTTTTCAGAGGGGTTGGTTGAAACCACCAACCAGATAACAATGGTTTCCCCGCTGAAGAGGTTATTTATCTAGATTCTGATGCATCATGAACCCCAGCTGGTGATTCCCCTGGCAGATTGTGGCTTGACCGGCCTGGCTCGGGACTGGGCAGCAGGTTCCGTAGTGGCCACTGGGCCAGGGCCACTGTTGACAAAACACGTATTGTGCTGAGATTCGGAAGTTTAAAATGGGTCAAGCATGTTGTAGATTCCAACAATCCTATTTAATTACATGAGATCTGGTTGTATTGTTGTACTGGAAATCAATGATTGTTTTTTTCTATGGTATACCCTCAATTTGGACCGATTGCTATTTGTTTAAATGTGCAACATAATTTGCACTTGGATCGACGACGAGCATTCAAAATGAAGAAGGAGCCTGTGATGTTGACAAATACTGTACTATTTGTTTTGGGTGTTTTGCCATCAGACAGCAGTTCCTGCACAACTGTGCAGTATTTTCGCTTTATCTTCTGTGCACAATTCTCGTGTTTGGTGGCAGAGAAAACTATCTTCCGTTGATGCTTTCTAGAAGCCATGGTCGTTACGCAATATGGCAATAGATGTCATCATGTTTTTCGCAGCCACACACGGAATGGCACACATTTTCACGGAACTTGACATTGACATCAGAAAGTGACGCTGGAGCTGTGTCTGGATGCAGATCTTCCAGTAATCCATGCGGGATCTAATTAATGGGGATATCATGAATCAATGATCTAATGGTAAGAAAAATGGTGGTTGAACCAACAAAAGTGTGAATAGAACTGATGAGAAAACCTTTTGAAGTGGGAAATTCGGTTGGGAAATTCCAACGACATCACAACGTCACGATAGCAATGAGAATTCACCATCTCTCCCAAAGGGACGATTTGGTCAAAATCTGTCATTTCCTGCATAAGGTAAGATACTGTAAATGGTTGGTGCCTGGTGTTTTTTAACCATACCTACCATATAGGTAAATGGTACATAAATGGTTGGTGCCTGGTGTTTTATCTACATTATTTAGCCATATGACCCCTATTGCCGGCATCGGATTCGCAGAAGCTGACTACATCATATCACATTTTGTTTTGTTGTGATGGGGTGAAACAAACAACCATCCATAAACGGATACATGTCTGGAAGACTATTAGAATTTGGCTCTTTTGTTCCGGTCTCAGAGGCCATGTTCGCAGCTTCTGCTTGAAGCTTCTGGTCGATTTGTCTCTTGCTACACTCTTTTGCTGGTTAAATGGAAAGCAATCGACAGCAACCTTTCGCAGCGATTTCGTGTAGCTGAGAGCATGGCGCAAGATTTTGTATCAAGAACATCTCAACATTTCCAAGCACATGGTCTTTTTAGTGAACAATATTAAACGTTATGAAATTATTGAACAGTAGGGAACAGTAGGGACGTATGAGTAGTAATTTGGCATGCACTTTACAAGTTGAATTCATAACAATCGTACTTACGGTTGCAGTTGCAGTCCTGAGTTTCCCCAAACATGCACAATAAACTTGGCACAGCTTGGGAGTTGTTTACCACCTAACACCTCCAACCATTGCTATTGTCAATATTTATCAATTATTTCTGATTAGTGTTTTCTTTTTCATGATCGTGGTTATTGTTGCTGTTATTACTTTGAAGTCCTCTCAACATTTCAAACCAATCTTCAATTGGAGCCATGCGGGCAATACAACAGTGCACTTAGTTGAGGATGCTGCCTTTCCATGGGAGTTGTAAAGGTCGGTGTATCCGGAACCATGGGATTTTGGTGGTTTTCCCTTGACCAGGTGGTGAAGCTCAATACTGGTGTTCCATGTCTTACCCAAAACTGGAGGCTTCATACAGGATGGGGCCCCACAGTTAGCTAAGTTGGCTTATAACTATAATAACAGATAATAACAATAGTGTATGATACTTATAACTATATTTAGATGGGGGTATAAACCAACTTATAACTGGAGGGCCCCATCCTGTACTAGAGTTGGTATCTAAAAAATCAAACTTCCAGGAGAGCAACAGATCACTACAGCACTGGGCTGGAAGAGCATTGGTGATGCATAAGCAAGTCCAACCGCTTGTGGTCGATCCTGTTTAGATATCTCATGGGGTTATACTAATAGAATGGGCTAGCGCCCAGGTGCCGCCGACCCCCCTAATTGGAGGGGGGGTACTGTAGAGAGAGAGAGGGAGACAGACAGCAAGACAGACATATGGCCGTTTGCTTCTCAAGCCTGTGGCCTTGTCGTCGCTTTTGCGTGCGGGCGTGGCGCCTGTTGGGGTTGTTGGGGTACCTTTTGCATCGGAGTTGGGCGGACT
>Ga0126342_10021313_pt1 | contig 10814 bp, 8 predicted proteins | sample Cyp1metagenome_FD_92528 | JGI IMG/M metagenome (GOLD analysis project Ga0126342, IMG submission 92528) | Coral microbial communities from Lord Howe Island, Old Settlement Bay, Australia - Cyphastrea 1 metagenome | ecosystem: Host-associated > Invertebrates > Cnidaria > Coral ... | reverse complement strand
CCCACACCAACTCACCAAGACTAGATTATCACACTCAACTGGAAGGGAGACCAAGTTGACCTTTTTGAGCGCTTTGAACGCTTCGAGGATCCTCTTCGTGATCCATTTGTGGGTCTCTTTCCACGTCCCCCTGTCCTTCCTGGAACAGGAGGCTCAAGGGTCGAGAATGTGAGACGAGTGCATTGTTGGTGAAAAATTTTTAGAAAAGGAGAAAGGGTAGGGTGAGAAGCAGGGAGGGAAAGTTCAGCAAGAATGGCAAGTCCTTCGTTGATGTATATTCTGGCGGTTTTCGGTGCATGCCACCGCCCTTGTAAAAGGATCTGGTCTAACGAGTGATGGCGAGCAAACCACCATGTGGCTCCTCCACGCCTGAGGCTATATGGACGGAAACCATACGTTTGGAGTTGCAATGACTCCAATGCTTCATTAAACAGACCTCTCCAGTGAGCGGGGCTCTTAGCTAAAGGAGTAGCGGCTGAGGCTAAGGTCTTCCAGTGCTGGACAAAATTAACCACCATGTCATATCCAACGACCGTGGATTCAGCCGCGCCTTGACGCTTGCCGCCCTTAGTGAGTCCAAGGGAGAGCACTACAGTGGGCTGACCAGCCTCACACACAATCTGAGAGGATCGTAGTGCATGGATCTCACCAGTCCTGAGCATACCATAGTATCCCAGGAGAAGCGACACACCGAAAGTGAAGTGCTGATGGAAGAAGCTCCACCCAACCATAGCATGGAGGACGTGTGCTGGAAGGGGAGGAGCCCTGTTTGGAATTTCATGTTGACTCCAGGTCTTAAGGAGCCTCCAGGCTCCCAGGAGTTGACCCTTCAAACGAACATCATGGTCTTGTAGGCCAGCAACCGTATCACTGGCTAGGGCCCTGCCATGCCCTGTGGACCAGAGATGTTCAAGATATTCACAAAGGATAGGGTCCAAAAGCTGACGCTGTCGAGGAAGTTGTAACTGATTCTCCTTTAGGAAGGCAAGGAAACCGTCAATGGCTTTGTTGTAGCGTTGTTTGGTGGCTGGCTGGACCGTCAAGTCCTGTAACGTTCCAAGTTTTTGTCTCTGTTGTGCTCGTGCTGCCTGTGTAGCTCGCTCCAAATGCTTTTTAGGCATTCCTGAACTTAGTTCGCACCCGTGAACCCCACCGGCTGGGCCGGTCCGCGGGGTTCTGATCTGTGGATACGTAGCCCCAGAGGGCTTGGTTTGAGCTACAAAGCAACAGAGCATTGATGCGAGACATTGTGGAACGTAATTTCCTGCTGGAGGACCGCCCCCTGGACAGGCAATGCAGGACGACGAGAGAGTCCACTAGGTGTAAAAACCTAGAGCCAACCATACGCTTATGTTGAACTCGCCACTTGAGTGACGTCAACACCGCTCGTAATTCCAAGGAATTGATGTGTTCCTTGTTGCCTTTCCACTTCCAGCCCGACACAACCTTCCACCGCCAAAGCTTGGCCGGAATTGATGTACGAAGACGATGAAACCGGACCATCTGGCTAGATGGGGTTGACAATAAAATGTCTTCTCCTTTAACACTGATAAGGCTTCCAAGCCTAGAAACCAAGTTGAAAGCGTCAGTAGGCGCCACCCCACGGAGTGGACGCAAAGGAGATCTCCACAGCCGAGACTGTAAAAACACTTGGTTTACGGGGTCCAAGAAATCGACGACTTCTTGAGGGGTGTACTTGGGGCATAGGCCTAAAGGCCCACACAACTGACCAAGAAGCCACGCCACCACGGGAATGCTCCAAGAGTTGCCGATCAAAGAATGGCGCACGTCCAAGTGCTCTTCGCTACCTCGAGCGTGCTTTGGGCTGCAGGACATGGTATATCCCACGGGGAACCCCATCATGTACTCTTTCTCCTCGATGTCAGGCAGGCGAAGCTTGTCATGCTTGTTGATTAACAGGTTTTTGGGGGTATACTGATATGGCGGATAACGATGACGGTCCTGTGCCCATCGAGCCAGATCCGCCGGCTCGCAGGTCCGGATGCCTGCGGGCTTGTGCCCGGGTTTGTCACGCGGACGTGAGGTGGTGAAAGTGGGGAAAGCCCGGTTTGGCTCTACTTTGATCCACCCCTCTTTGCAAACGCTCTCGAGGTCCTGATAGGCCGTCAGGGTCACTCGGTTAGGAGTGCAACCACTCCCCAAGGTCAGTTCGGCTCCCTCCTGTGGATACAGGCACCAGCTGATCCAGTACAGGCGGGGCCTGTGGCACCAACTCATGGTACCAGCATCACAGGCCCAGGGCTCCTCGCCGAAGTCTTCCGACATGATTTCTCGATCGCATTGATCCATTGAGGCTACACTTTCCATGAGGCAGTGTACTTGACACCATGGGAAAAACCTCTTGGTCAAAGTCCAAATGCGTTTCACGTGTGGGAAAAGACCAGAGCGCTCGTCACGGAGGGCGCCTTTACGACTGGCATTCAGTCCGCTCACACCTTGGCAGGGCGGCCCCGCCCCAATGATAACCAAGGAGGCCTGTGAGAAGTCGAGGGCCCACTGGCGGACTTCCACATCGCTTATGGCCCGGACGTCATTGTAGTGCATCACCTCGGGAAAATGCGAAGTCACAACACGTTGAGCACTTGGAGAGACTTCGACACTAACGTGCCCCAACACATGAAGGCCAAGAAGGTCAGCAGCCACCCTAAGAGCGGCAATACCATCGAAAAGCCCAATAGTTAGGACTTGGTGTTCCTGACGAAGTTCTGGGAGCTCACCTCGCAGCTTCCCCTGCGCTGCCAGGCACCCGGCCGGGCTGAGCGCAGTCGAGGCACAGATGCCACCACCTGAGCCCGAGGCATCGCTGCAAGTGACTTGCTCGTTGTACTCCAACCGGAAATCCAGGCGTGCTAGCGGCAACAGCCCCAGGAATCTCACCAACTCCAGTTGGCAGGCTTCTGGTAGAGGTCTCCTATGTGACCGCTGCTCATCAAAAGAAGTGATGAATTTCCATACGGCGTTTAAGCCCCCAAGGAGTTGCCGGCGAAACATGGAGACATACACTAGGCCTCCGCAAACCACTTGCATTTGTCGCTGCGTGACTGTGCGCTGCCCAAGCACTGACAAGGTGGCCGCCAAGTACTTCAGGAGCTTGGACTCGCGTGGGTAGGCAACACCGCGGGCCCCATCCACTTGAGCTCCCTGTACCTCAGCCTCTACGCTTCTGCTAACAGCCTTCTTCATGTTCCGGGGTATGTCCCAGAACTCATACTGCTGCCGCAATGCTAGGACCGATGGCGCAAGGTGGCTTTGCAGATCCGACAGGTCCACCCACTTGACACGCTCCAGCAGGTCATAATTGTCAAGGTAGACTCGCCAGGAAGGATTAGCGACCGTTGTCGGCCGGTCCTTCCGGATCTCCCCTTGAGGCAGGTTGACCACAGTCGCTCCCTCAGTAGTGGGCGTCGCGCTCCACAAAGCTAGGTTGCGATGAACGTGCTGTGCCAAGCTAACAGAGTTAGCAAAACCCATAGGCAATACCCGGGCTGCCAGATACACCACCTGACCTTGAAGGTCTGATGGGAGGCAACCATCGGGAACCCGCTTGTTGAAAGCCATGTATTTCCACCATGGCTGAGGCACACCCATGGTGTAGAAGAAGCACCTTACATCTTCCGAGCTCACCACAAGTGCCTCATCGGGGTGTAGCTGTAAAGGCGTCATCATGGACCACATGGGCAGTGTCTCAACATCACCTCGCAACGGCTCAGCAATACCGTTTAGAGGAATAAGGTTCATAATGAGTCTGAAGACTTCATGCCCTTCGTGCCACTCATCCTTAGTCACGCCAAACAGCCCGTTCAGCAAGGGTGCACCATCTACATGAAAAACATCAGCCTCTTTGATGAAACAACATACCCCCGTGGAAACCAGCCCCTGGCATACCTCAGCCCAGGCGTGATCTGGCACCATCACTCTAGGAGCGCGACGGCGCTCCCACCGATGTGGAGGGCGAATGTAGCAGTCGAAGTTTTCCACATAATGCTTGGCACCCAACGTACAGACCTCACTCAGGGGTACACGCCCGATCTCTTTTGGGAGAGCCGGCGCAATGTTGCTCCAGCAAAACTCCCTGGCGGTCTTTACTTCATCACCTTTATAGTCAATTGACCTTGTGGTGAAAAAGTTTTCCCAATCAAAGTGATCCACCTTCCCTGTCAATGAGCAAACCCTTTGGATATCGGTCACAATGAGCTTCAAGCAGTCCAGGACAATGCCAGTGATCTCACCCTCAAAGGTGAGGCCATCACCCCACAGAGAGTTAAGACCCATACAGACATTACATAGCCAGGAAACACCCAAGGGACAAAGCTGGGGGAAGGACTCAGACAGGAGGCTAGAAGAGGCAGGTAAGGGGAACAAGGTGGCTTTATCCCTCCTACCCATGGGCTGGCTGCGGAGTGGCACAACCTCTTGCAGCCACTGCTGAACCCTTGGCCCAAGCTCCAGGATCCTGGCACCCATCAGATCAGAAACACTTTTTTTTTTGCAACGAGTCGCCTTCAAATCGTCAACCATGGCACTGTGGCCCGGCTGCTGAGGGCCATGGCTCTGGGTATTTAAAGTAACCGAGTCACGACCGTGGAACCCTCCAGGTTCACTAGAAGAAATCTTCACCCTGTCCGACAAAGATGCGGACTGGACTTTACAGCCCTGGGTGGCATGGGAGGATTCACCGCACTCCCGAATTGGAAAATCATCTGCTCCCTGCGGCTCAGGAGCACCATGTGCCCGTGTCATACCATCTTGTTTCCTGGCCTCATCCTGGGCCATCATACCTCGTCCTACTTGCGGTCTCCGCCTTTTCCCTTTTCTCGACGGCCCTCCTCCTTTTTGTCGTCCTTGGCTGCCTGATCGCTCTTGCCTTTTGTCTTCCCTTTGTTTGTGCCCTTCGCCCCTGTTGTACTCTGCGACTGCCACCTGGCACGGGAGTCCAGGTAAGACTCTCTGTTGGCTACCTGGAGTTCTCCACGTGGTATCAGGGATGTCGCGTCGGGGCTGGCCAGCTCCAGCCGTTGCGCCACCGCCCAGTTGGTGCCACTGAGCACCGCCTCCTGGGCTTTGAGCCTCTGACAGAGGATGTCCAAGGCTTGCGCTGGCCTGGACCTCAGCAGCGCATCTATTGCGCAGGAGAGGTTTAGGAGCTCTCGTGCCTGCGCACCGCTGGCTCTCCTCCCCAACACATTCCGGAAGTAGAGAAGGGCAACCGGTTTCGTCGATTGTTCCTCCCCCATTTCTCCCGCTGTGGTTAGGAGGCTCCTTCGCATCATCATCAGAGTTTCCATGCTCAGCGCCCCCGGGAACTTCTCCCCCAGTGTGCGGGTTTTCGTGTCCTCCCCAAAGACCCCCTCTACACTGGTTGTCCCCTCGGCGCTTGACGTTGAGGAGCTGCTGCTCCCCGTGCCGCTGCTCGAAGTTGACCTCTTGGACTTCTTCTTGATGGCAAAACGCTGCGCCGCCTTGAGCACCCTCTTGCGAATCTTTTCCTTTGGGTCCAGCGCCGTGCCACCATAAAGGTGGACTGCTTCCTTCTGGACGGCCCTGGCAGGCGAGCGACCTGTGGCCATCTTCTCCTCCTTTGACCTGGTTTCTTTCTGCTTCTTTTTCTTCTTCGCCTTCTTGCTTCCCTTTTGACTCGATTCCTCCTCCAGCCCCGCTCCCGGGCCCTCAGGGCGGCAAGCTCGTCCTCCCCTCCAGGTGTGGTCCCCTCCAGCGAGAGTACCCAAGGCTCTTCGTTGTGTGTCCTCCTCTGGCGCCCTTGAACTGCATGAAACAGGAGCGATCCGGATTCGATCCTCCCGCACCCGGGCTCGCAGATGTGCCCCTTGAAGACTGCATCCTTCTGCCCTGTGTGGATCTTCAAGATGTCTTCGCTGTCTGTTCCCGTGAGGTGCATGTACAGGTAAGAGGCGTTCCTCAACACCTCCACTCGCTGTATCACCCCTGCAAGTTTTACCTGGCCCCCAAAGTAGGTGGCCTCGGGAATAACCCAAGCAGACCCTGGCTTGAACTGCCCGAGGGGTACGGTGTGCAGAGGGACTGGATCTGCGTGCTCCTCTACGTTCTCTTCTTCCATGGCCGCGGGTCTCCTCAGGGCGCCCCTGCGCCGGCCATTCCCTGCCCCTCTGGCAGCGGGCCTCCTCAGGATTCCCAGTCCTCGCGCCATTCCCTTTGCTTTGGCTTTTGGCGGCATGATCGGTCACGGGCTGCTTTCTTGGCCCTGCGCTCCTCGATCTTTTTGTTCCTGAACTCCTGGGTCCTTTGACGCTTTTTGGCCCCTCGGGTTCCCCTCCTCTTTGTTCGATCCTTTCCAGGGATTCGCCTGCGCAATGGCGACCTGTCCTCTCGTCCTCCGTCTTTGCGATCAGTGGACCTTGGGGTCCTCCCGTCAGGAGCTCCAGCTCCCGAGCGGGACCTGGCCCTTCTGTCCTCCCCCTCACGCCCGGGACGGGGTTTGGGAGCAGGACGCAGGCAGAGCCGATTGGTCAGGTAGTTGGGATCACAGCGGGGGTCCCAGGAACCTTTTACGTCCGTGCTTCCCTTGGGAGTGGACGCTCGAGTTGAGGAGTCTTGAGTAGCCCTCCCCTTATCCTCTGGTTTGCTAGAGTCTTTGGCCGCTACCTCCACGGCCACCGCTTCCTCGGCAACCAACTCGTTCTCGGACTCCTCTCCCTCACCTGTAACGTAGGAGTAGTCCTCACTGGCTTCCTCTTTCTTCTTGGCCTCTGCTTTCACAGCAGCTGCCTGTGGTGGCCCGGAGGATAGGCCTGGCGTTCCCTCCTGAGAAGGTGTGGAGCCTACCTGGCTCCCCAAAGGCTGAACGCCTTCGATCAGGTCAGCGAGCTCACCAGCAGCTCCCCGCAAGACCTCTGTAGCCCGTCGCTCTTGACTGGCCAGAAGTCCTGATCGAAGTGCACCACAAATCCGGGCTACAGCCTTACACGCGCCACAGGTCGGAGTGCCCTCGAACACCCCGCACTCGGCACACGGCATGAGCTGAAGCCAGACACTTCGGATATAAAAAGACATGTGTTAACTCTTTAACCCCGGGACGTAGGGACATATATATATTCATCTATATGTATTTAATATAAGCAATAATTCCACTAATTATTGGGGAGGAAACGGATCACAGAGATTCCTGGTATCATATCCGAAATAAATTGGTTTGTTGTGTTGCCAAAGAATACGTCTGATGGAACCAATCTTCACTCCCAGCGTTGAACAAGTTCATTTGCTTGTTCGTCCACTTAAAAAAAAACTCACTTAGGAAAAAACAAAATGTAGATGAACATCTCAACATATCTCTTGTCATGTGCCAGAGCCAAGGACTGAAAGTTTCCTGGATCGGTCTGGAGGTGTCCAAATTGAAGGTGAAACCAGCAGAAACGAAGTGATTCATAAACTCCACTGGTTGGTGGTGTGGTTTTAACCATCTTGAAAAATGATGGACTTCGTCAATGGGTTTCGGATTATATGAAATGGAAAATATAACTAGTCCATAATATAGAGGGTTTTTGGTTATAACTAGTCCATTATATTTGAAGGTTTCCATAATATATAGAAAATATAACCCTTAACCCATTTATTAGCCATGTTTGAAACCACCAAGCAGTCATTAACTTCCATAGCCCCTTCAGGTTAAGTGATTTGGATGACAAGGGACGTACTCCTTGGGACAGAAGTGCCACCTGGTGCATGGGAAATATTTGATCTTCATGCGTCATGGGCTAGTAATGGACATGGGATGTGGAACCAATTTGACAAGTGGGAATACTCCCAAGAATAGCCAGCTTTGAAAAAAACAAATCACCACAAATCCAATCTGCTTCCATTAACGGAGCTTCGTTCAGTTGATCTTAGGGTTCCAGGACGGGAAATCATGATAAACCATTGGATTTTTGGACAAACTCCAATGTTGCCAGAATATGTCAGCTGGGATGCGACTGACTCCGATTGACTCCGACTGACGCCCGTGAAAAGCCAGCAGCTTGTGTCACTTTGGTCTGGGGATTTCTATCAATGCCATCTTGAGGCTCCGTCAAACTTGCTCTGCTGGGGGAGTGTCTCCGCAATTTTGAGACAAAGCCGTTGCCAAAAAAAATCTGCGCCGAACTGATCCCTCAAACAAGCAATGAACATAGTGAAACAACCCATTTATTTATCATCCATGCTGTAATAACATGAAAGAACCCATTTATATAATTACTTATCATCTATACTGAAATAAGCCATTCACTTATCCATACTGGAATGGATTTACTTATCATAAGCCATACAAAAATCAGCCATTTCTGATTTCACTCCAGTTCGGTGCCCCAATGTCCCGCTTCCAACGGTCACCAGCCGTGCTGAGCACCTCCTGGAAGAGGCTGCAATGCTCGTGTTGGGCCCGTGGAAGCGCCAGTTGTCCACTGCGGTTGTTTCCACACCTCGAGATACCCTGTTTACTTGGGCTTATGAATGGAATCAACTATTGAACTATTGGAAAGATGGTAAGCCCCAGAAATTGGGATACAACGATATAGAATTAGATGGTTATCTAAGTTATCTATACACATATATATATATATGGAGGTTTCCTAAGTCATGGGGTTATCCCTGTTGACCATCCATTTGAATAGGACAAATTCCATGAAACAAACCATCCATTTGGAGGTATCCCCATTGAAACCCCAACTGGAACTGCACCCCCAAGTAGCCATATTCTGTGACACCGAGCTGACGGTTTCACCTTCTCCAAGGGACATGAGCAGTTTGCCCTTTGAGGCAAGGATCGCGGAATGAGATCCTACATGATGAAGCTGCAAAACATAGCTGAACGACTGGGTTGAGGAACAGAGACAAGTGAGCTGACCTGTGAACCATACTAAACATTGGAGGATAAATAGAAACCTTTTTTGAGGGGTTGAGGAACGGTGAGGGTGCCTTCGAAATCTTCAAAGGTGAGTTCACCAGCGAAGCAAACCAAAATTTTGGGGATTTAACTTGATTCAACTATAATTGCCAAAAAATAGGGATGGGCTGGAAGCAAGATGGTTTAGCTATCACCGTCTTTTTGGGGGTTGAAGAAAAAAACATATGATTTGACCACCAACAACAAGTTTGCCTGGGCTTACGACGAACAGTTGGGAATTAATTGAGCCGCAAAATATGTGGATTTATTCGCCAAAAGTGGGGTTGTTGTGAGGTCGTAAAACCCAAATGATGGGAAAAGGTTGCCACAATCATCCACCCAACCCTCTGAACATGATGTGTTCGCTAATAAATGTGATGGTCTCCCGGTACTGAAATACATCATCATTTATGCAAATATATGTTCTATGATCATATTCCACAAGCTGACGTTGTTTTGCCATGTTCTAACCGCCCACGAAGCGGTGGTTTGGTTCCGAAAGTGGGGAACCATGAACCCAACCAGGGATCACATAGAAATCTATAGAATGACTCAGCTAACAAAGGGGCACCACTTTGCAATGCATGATCTTTGCATCGCAAGGGATCGGTCGCTTGTCGTTTCTGGTCCCCAGAGGAGGTCCTTCAGCACTGACGTGCTTGGCCAAGGGCACATCCGGCACCAAGCGAGGTGAAGATTCAATGGTTGAGCCTGGCATTTCGGATAGCTGGGGATTGTTCGGATTGATCGGATTGGTCAAAGCCGCTAGTAGCTATAGTAGCTGGGATCTTTTATCATCCTTAATCCCATGCCATTTGAGACCTTGGAATTCCAGTCCAGAATCACTCTACAAGATAAGTCTGAGCTTGGTATCTCGCTTGAGTGAAGTTAGAACAAACATGATGAAATGCTGACTCAAAATGGCAAGCACCTGACCCTACCCATGGCTGTATCTGCATGTTCATCCAGCTAATCAAATATGTGGCCATGCATATAATCCACTAATTATATATAAACGAAGGTTTTGACTTTTGACGGGACAATCATCTCCATATTGTCCAGCCAGCCATGTTTGATTCCTGGAGTTGGTAAGACAATGGTAGATGATGTTGATTGAACCACATCGACCGACAGTCCCATTAGTGTTGACCCATCAGCATCCCCATCACCATCGGAAAAGAAGAAAAAACACCACCAAGTGAATTTGGCAACACCTCCATATACCTCCAAAAGAAACCAACATAACTATGGAAAATCACCATTCTTTTCATGGGTAAATCCACATCATAATCACCATTTTCAATAGCAAACTGTAACAAATTACCAGAGGGCACCTCCAAAAGAAACATCTTCATTTTATGGATGGGACATCCAAATGTTTCGTGATTATCATCATTGGGTTGGTTTGGAAGGCCGGTGCCGCAATGAATATCTATTAGCGTAGTGTGACTTCGTTCATGGTTTTCCCACCACACATATCATATTATTATATATATATATACAGTCATATACCTATCATGTACCATATACCTATACAGTCGTACTGTACCTATACAGTCAATATGTTTAATCGTCATCCACCCACGAAAAACATCAAACAGGCCGCCTTCGCCAAGGCCTAATCGACCATGGCGACTGTTGCCCCAGCTGTACACGGCCCCACCTCAGTAAACCCAGGGGAAAAAAGGTATTGACCATGAAAAAACGGCTAGGAATCTGTAGTTCAAACTAAATATTATGTATGTATGTATGGATGGATGGATGGAGGGAGGGAGGGAGGTAGGGAGGTAGGTAGGTATGTAGGTAGGTATGTATATATATATATATATTTATATATATTTATATATATGAGCCGCCGTCAAAATCAATTGTTGATGCTTGGTACGAAAATATAGGT
>Ga0126342_10021312_pt1 | contig 10814 bp, 8 predicted proteins | sample Cyp1metagenome_FD_92528 | JGI IMG/M metagenome (GOLD analysis project Ga0126342, IMG submission 92528) | Coral microbial communities from Lord Howe Island, Old Settlement Bay, Australia - Cyphastrea 1 metagenome | ecosystem: Host-associated > Invertebrates > Cnidaria > Coral ... | reverse complement strand
CCCACCCCATCCCCCCCCACCCCACCCCGCGTGTGCGTAGCATCAACTGCTTCTGCAAGTTCACATGAACGTTAACATCCCACCCCATCCCCCCACCCCATCGTATGTAGTTCCAGGACCTGTGACGAGCCTAAATATACATATATAGTATATACATATATTGTATGTATATATATATATATATATACATTATATATATACATTATATATATTGTATATATATATATATTGTATATATATATATATATATTTATATTGTATATATATATATTTATTTATATTGTATATATCTATTGTATATCTATATATATTGTATATATTTATTTTATATTGTATGTATCTAAACGGAATTTGGGGCATTCATTGTGTTGGACAACCCCATGCGAGGAAATTGCGGGGTTTACAACACATTTACTGCATTTCGGATTCCTGGAAGGTTGACCTTCAGAGAAGACCAGACATAGATCAACTGCCGAATTTGACACCTTTTTAGGACGCCAGGCTTTCTGTGATACAAAAAACAACGGTTCTGTCCCCACCAATTTGGTGGCTATGGAAGATAGTTCAGATGAATGGCCCAAAGACTGGCCCAAAGCATTGTTTCTGCGTGTCTATGCCAGGACTCAACTGTGGGACTGTGGGTTGACAACTACTGCAAAAACCTTATCATGCCTCAATGGTGATGCAGTAAACACGTATCTACGTCTAGTTTCAAGTTTCATCAGCAGAAACGTGGTTCCTCAAAAAAAACGCAAAATCAAGTGAGACCAGCATCCACCGGACCAACACACTAAGATCTCTTCCATCGGGTGGCGGAGATCTCCCAACCCCTGCCAGAAAGCCAGGTCTCTTATGAGAAGACGCGTTGCGAGGTGTTTCTCCCTTCAGATGCAGTGCCTGGAAAGTGGCTGGTCGAATCAAGAGACGGCATGGGGAGGCGTGAACATAAAGAACGGGATGGTATGGTAATTATCCAACATATACTGTACGGATATGTATGGATATAGACGATATTTTCTATGGATATTATACATTTTATACAACATCTATGATAATTAATCACATCCATACAACATTATATGGGCAACATATTCAACCCAAACTGGTTGTATTTTTGTATAGGCAGTAAAAGCACCGTTAGAGGTGTAGTATGGGTTCGTGATATTTTTTTGCCCTCATGTTCAGTTGTCTCATGGCGTGTAACTCCTTTCGAACCAGTTGGTGAGGATTCTTCAACAACAAGACATGGGGAGCATAGGCTACGTCTCGCCAAAAAGTCTTGACAACCAACAATCCTAAATGAAACTACTTATTTGTGGATTCATTCGCAGCACATTAAAAAAACAAAACAAGGGTGGTGAAGCACCAGCGACAAGGATGGTTGAAATTGCACACCAGTAGTTGTATGATGTTGTATGTTTATTTATTATGCCAAGAGTTTATTATATATATATACCATATTACATATATATTATAAGTGATATATGATATGTTTTATATTTCATATTATATATAATATGTGTTTTTTATTATTATTTAATTAAGCTGTTATTTAAATATATATGTAGATGTTTTTGAAATTTCATACATCATTTTACTCCATATACATATACATACATATACATATATATATATAGTATACTATATATTAGTTATTGTAATAAGTATTTTTTTAATATATAGAGTATATACTATATTCTGGTGTATTTGTAAACCACATGTTGAATAATGATTAATAGCTTTTTTAATATTTGATATATATATATATATATTTAATTTCATTTTTTAGGTGTGTTTTATTATGTAATTGTAATATTATACATTATTTTCTTTTTATACTTATTTAAATATTGTATGTTATGGAAGATGTTTATATATTACATTATTTATTTATTATTGTGCTAAAATGTACTATACTATATTTTTATATTATGTTATATTGTGTTATATAATCTTACCTTATGTTACAATGTTTTCCTATGCTGAAATTTTGTTGTATTATGTTTTAGTTGTGTGTTTTAATTTGTTCTATTATATTATTTGATTTTATACGTTTTGTTTCTAGGTTATATGACTATATCATATAAATTATATGTTTTTGTTCATATTATTGGTTATTGTGTTATTTTCTATACTTGTCTTTGTGTTGTATTTTGATGATATATATATATTATATTATAATTCATGTTGTATCTATATTTAAGTCTAGTTTATATATATATATATATATAAGTTCTATCCGTGGTCTGTGGCCATTGAGATACCATTGTTGTTCCGAGGCCTTGTAGTGCCACGGTCTGTGGTTGGGCGCCCCAGTTTCAACAAGAGAATCTGCCACAAGGGTCCATGGCAACATGATCCCTATGGCATGGCTATATGGTTTGAAAACCCAAAACCTCTGGTAACAGCTCCATATGGAAAAGAAGTTTACCCATCATGAAAGTACATCATTTCTTGGTCAAACAACCGTTTTTCCCGCATTTTTTTTAATGTTTACCTCACAGTAAACCCCGCGCGGAACTCATATGTTGATGTTCATCATGTTTGGTATGAACCAACGAATCTTAACCCAGACTTATGTTTCAAATCTTGAGTGAACAGCTCAAACGAAAAGCAAAGTAATATGCAAGGTGTTAGGGTGTCGGGTTGTTGAGGGCCACCTTTGGGGGAGGTTTGACACCGTGGACATGGGCTGCACAAATCGTGTACTTCTCCTTGGATTTTCCGAGAAAAGATGACACGTTCTTTCGGTGATCCCAGGTGTATCACCGCATGTAGAGCTATACCTTTTTTTCATGGTTTACTCAATCGCATGCGCTTACATATCTCCGTAGGATTGAGTAGGTTCCACGTTCAACACAGGATTAAGGGATTGTTTTTTTTAACCCATCATTGCTCATCATTCTTAAATTACAAACTTTGAACCATGCAGTATTGATTATATATATACATAACACCATCTCATCTCTGCTTATAAATAACCAACAAGGTTCAACCAGTATTCTCACAGTGAACCATCATGAACCCTTGCATGCTCAATGAAAAACAGATGGTCATTGCAACTGGAACCTTGTTCATGGTACCTAAGCTGTTAATAGTAAATATAAATCAATACATATTATGTATATATATATATATCTACATTATTGTATCATATCAACCATTACTTGCCATGATCAACCACTCAATCCATCATTACCGTCATATTTAGGTGCTGCATGTATAGCCCCAGCACACGGATGTCCCGCTGAAAATCCTGTAGGTTACGCAGCAGCTGCCGCAGATGTGTTTGCCTGTGGCATTTGCGCGTTCCTGTTGATCGTGGGAAAGGCGTTCTTGGGTCATGGCTTTGGTGAACCTGGAAATTCCAATTGAGTTTTCCATGGGGATATTTCAGATATTTCATGGATTTTCACGGGAAAACCATGGAAAACCAACCATGACCATGATTTAATGAGGATGTGTTGAATGACTATAATGTGCTTTTCTCCCCTATGTTGGAGGATTGGCATCCGTTGCCGGAAGGAACCAAGGGGAGATTGTACCACGGTCAACCTCCCAACCTATATGCATAGACACTGAAGGATTAATTTTGGGAAAACTGAAGGGAGTTTGGAAAGACAAAGCAATGGTTCAAAATGGGGAACATAGTTAAGCACGACTTTTGATCAAGATAGACCTAAGAGAAATTTGTGGATTGACCAGCAAACCATCTGAAAACGAGCAACAGTGGACAGTTTGCGTATCTTCCTTAGGAAAGCTGTCAAAGTGTCTGTTGGATTCCTGAAATTGAGATGTTTCCGGATAAGAAAGGACCATGCTAAAGGCCCAAAAACATGATGCATTATTGAGCAGCACCCAAACATATCTTTTTGCTACATACGTGACATATGCGGAAGATGTTCTGCGACCTGCGTGAAGCTTGTCAAGGAGACAGGTCTAGTTACTATCCGGCCAATGGTGTCAAGTAGTCATGTTCTTCTTCCGTCCCCAGCTATTGAAGGATTATCCCAAATATCCTAAATGATCTCTATGGGGGGCTTGGGGTGGGCAGCCCAACAACACAGTTTTAAGATGTTTTAATGGCCAGAACTTGGCCAAAGTTGAGGAACAGATGTCAAAGTGCCGTTGATTCGCCAAGGTTGCAGCTTTGGGCCCTAGAAAGTACTGAGATTCCAGGTGAGCCAGATCCGAGTTGGGCCGACCATCGCCATGTTACCGCTGGCACTGCTTGGCCTGAGCTTCATGGCCTGGGCGGCCGAGCCGGACGAATGGCACGGGGAACGGGAGGTGATCCAGTTGGCGGCAGCCAGTCGAAGCTGGGTGGTGATTTTAGCATCTTTTCTGGGAACAGACCCGTTAAAATATGGTGAACACATGGGACAGTATAGCTATATTAGGATTGTCCACCTTTTTTGAATGGTTGGCTAGGAAATACCCATGTCTAGTGGGAAACATATAGAACGTTTCGGAAAGAAACGGGAAACCACTTATAAATTTAATCTTTTTCTGGGAAATGTGTCTTTATTTAAATTGATGATTTTGCAACCAACCGTGTTTGATCCCTAGAGGGTGTCGAGTCAAACTAGGAGACTAAACAGTGGGAAGTTTTAGGTCATGGTTCAATGTGCCCAGATCAGAAATGTCAACATGCTTTCATGCGAAGGTCACATGATGTATGAACTGGGGAGTGAAACTGCATTTTTCGTGAATGCTAAGTTGTTTCTGTTGTTCCGAATGTCCGACAGATGTGTGAAAGTATTCCATACTTCAATGGATTGGTTGAAGGGACTTCCTGAATTGGAGACTTCCCTTCAGTTCTGGGAAAAGTGATCCTCAAGCAGTTCTTAAAATCTTGTTTGTTGTAAAAGCCCCTGTGTGTCTTTAACAAGTCAAAAAATGTCAAGGTGCTTCAAAACATGGAATACAGCCCAAGAGTTGGTTAAGAATCCGAAAGTTTGAGGCCCAGGGCCCCTCAATTTCTTATTTGTAATGTAAATACAGGAAATTTCCACCATAAAAGGTCGAGGGCCCCTCAGATTCTTAGAGCATTCTTATTTGTGTATTATATTATGTATATTTTATATATAAGTAGTAGTGTTATATAGATACTCCCATGCCTGCGGAAGAGAAGAAGAAAGACGCAAAAGCAAAGTGGAGGCGGGTGAAGGTTTGTTTGCCAGCACTAGAAGGAGCAAAAACACTTGCACGAACAGGCCCTAAAGAGCCACTGAGGGTCTTCGTACGGGTTGCAAAACATGTCAGTAAGGTTGGACGGTGGTGGCCTGCTTCAACCCTTCAGGAGCGCGCAGAACAAATTGGGTCGCGCTCCCCGCGCGCAAGCACAACCAACCAAACCCCAGCCCCGGGCAGCCAGCCCAGAGAGAATAAGAAGGCAAAATACTTAGGAGGAAAGGGCTCTGTGGCTCAGTGGTGAGCGCGTTGGCCTTCAGGCTTAAAGGTTGTCAGTTTGGCGCCCTGCGGCGTAGAATATGATTTCAAAATTATAGGCTGTCTTGCGCAACGTGCTTCTCTTGGTCTTTCGCAATCACACCACGCGGGTTTCGCAAACACACACGCACACATACAGACAGGCTTGAAAACCTTATTGTGACAGAATTTGCCGTTCCCGCTACCTACAAAACTTCACGTATAAATAGTAATTTAAGAATTTGGCAATCCTAAGGGCCCTTCAAGCTCTTTACATGAATCTTTCGACCTATGATTGTTTCATCTCCAGAAACCAACTAGTTCCAGATTCCGGGCCTTGGGGGCCCCTTGTTGTGGGCCAAGGCCAACTGGACGACACGCCCATCGCAAGTGCAGTTTGGGATAGCTCGGGTCGGACTGCGTGGATTCTTCAGATGGATTGCGGAGACGATCCGGTTGAACCCCAGGTGAGGATTGCTACATGAAAAGTGGAATGGTGATACCGTATCATTGGGTAAAAATAAAATAATACATATATATATATATGTATAGATACCACTAGTACCGCACAAGGTGGTGGCGGAAGTTTCAAAAATTGGAAACCTATAGGAGAGGTTGGTTGCTGTGACTCACCGATGGCAGAGCGATGGACCGAAAGGTGGTTGGATTTGTGTTTTTGGAGTGGCTGCAATGCTTGCAGCGGTCACCTCACCACAACTGCTGGATGTAGTGTGGTGTAGTGCAGTTGCATTTGTTTTTTGTATTTGTAGTGTGGTATAGTGGAGTTGTAGTTGTAATGTAGTTGTAATGTAGTGTAACTGGTGTAGTGTAGTTGCAGATGCTGTTGCAGTTGTAGTTGTGGTGTGGTGTAATTAGTGTATTGTAGTGTAGTGTTGTGTTCTGTTGTGTTGTGCACTGTCGTGTAGTATCGTATAGTGTAGCCCAGTGTAGTGTAGTGTAGTCTATTGTAGTGTAGTGTAGTGCAGTGCAATGTAGTGGTAGTTGTAGTTCTAGTTGTAGTGTAATGTATGTTAATTCGTGTCGTGTAGCGTTGTGCAATGTAGTGTAGCTGTATTTGTAGTTGTAGTGTGCTGCAGTGTAATTAGTGTGGTGTAGTGTAGAGTAATGTAGTGTAGTTGTACATGTAGTTGTAGCTGTGGTATTAGTGGTGGTAGTGGTAGTGGTAGTGGTAGTGGTAGTGGTAGTGGTAGTGGTAGTGGTAGTAGTAGTAGTAGTAGCATCAGATGTAGTGTAGTGTAGTTTAGTTTAGTTGCAGCGTAAGTAGATGTAATTAGTGTAGTGTAGCGCAATGTAATTAATGCAGTGCAATGTAGCGTCGTGTATTTGCATTTGTTTTTCTAAATGTATAGTAATAGTTTGGTGTATTGGTAGTGGAAGTGGTAGTTATAGTTGTCCATCTATCTATCTGTCTGTCTGTCTGTCTGTCGGTCTGTCTGACTGACTGACTGTCTGTCTGTCTGTCTGTCTGTCGGTCTCTCTGTCTCTCTGTCTCTGTGTCTGTCTGTCTCGGTGTCTGTCTCTGTGTCTGTCTGTCTCTGTCTCTGTCTGTCTCTGTGCCTGTCTGTCTCTGTGCCTGTCTGTCTCTGTCTCTGTCTTTGTCTCTGTCTCTGTCTGTCTCTGTCTGTCTGTCCGTTTGTTCGTCCATCCGTCCGTCTGTCCGTCTGTCTGTCTGTGTGTCTCTCTGCAAGCAACGAACCTATTCTGCCTGTTTTGACCTTGGCAACATCAAAAACGCAGCAATTCCGCGAGATTTCCACAATTTCCGAAGTTGGCAACATCAAAAACGAAGCCATTCTGCGAGACTTCCTTCAAATATCGAAAGTTGAGTGCAGAGCTGACGGCCTCGTCCCAACGCATTCTGCGATTTTGCCACGAAAAAGGCATGCCAAGTCATACGAAGTGCTGCACCTGTCACGCAAAATCATCTCAGCAAACCTGAAGATCTGATGCTCCAAAATGCAACCCCTCTCAGGATATCAGCGCCCTGACCTCCGAACATCTCTGATGAATATGTCTCTTGTATTGTGCCTGCCACGTGAATTTCATCTTTCCAGATCCTCTGCAAATGTCCCACGCTTGCCATCGTTTTAGGAAATGCTACAAAACCTGCACGTTCTGCCCATTTGTGAGAACATGCAGAATCCCTTGCGCCTGCCACGCAAAACGAAATCTGAACGCCCAAAAATGCTCCGAACCCGTCAATTTGTAACACTTTTGATTGCGAAACGTGCTTCGCGCCACAATGGCGTGCACTTTTTTCGACATCAACTTCCAAAAGTGGTCCGAGGCTGGTGTGTTTTGTACATTTGGGCTTCCAAATGTGCTTCGCGCCGCAACGGCGTGCACTTTTTCGACATCTCAACTTCCAAAAGTGCTCCGAACGTGAGGTGTTTTTAGCTTTTTCACTTGCAAACGTGCTTCGCGCCACAATGGCGTGCACTTTTTCGACATCTCAACTTCCAAGAGTGGTCCGAACATCGTGTGCTTTGTACATGATGACTTCCAAATGTGCTTCGCGCCACAACGCCGTGCAACTTGTCATCTCTCATCTGAACCACATGGCTCCGCACCCGCCGCACCCGCCGCTTTAACGAGCCTACTTTTCGACCCTCCGGAGCCACAGATCATTGGAAAAACACAGTGTTTCTCGACTTTGCGACCTTTTCGCGCACTTGCATCTTCTTTTCTCCGACTCTTTTTTCTTCTCTGATCTTCTCTCTTCTGCTCTTCTCTTGCCTGACTCTTCCCACTCCTGCTTTTCCATATGTCCATATTGTCGGAAGTTTGACTGCTAAACTTCCTTCGTTCATGGGATAACTATATATATATATGTGTTTATAAGTTGGGAATTAAGTGAGATTTCATCGGATTTAGTGAGATCTAAGTTGGCAATAATTGATGATCCCATAACAATCCCATAACATCCCAGAACAATCCCATACACTTTCATATGATTATGGTCATATGATACAAGGTGGTGCCCCAGGTCGGAATCGCAGAGTTGGCGAACAGAACACCCAGAACTGTTAATTGGGTTTCTGGTAAATATATCGAAATACTTACTATGCTTTAAAAACTAGCTTGTAACTGGGAGGAACCACCTTTAATATGGGATATGAATGATGAATGTGAATGGGGATTTCATTGGATGCCAATGACGACTCCATATACATAAAGAAAATAATAATTGTGGGTATAATTGGACATATATGGGATATCCATGGTATATCAATGGGGGCACTAGGGAGATTAATGGGATACCCATCTGGATAAATTGTAGCATCACTTCTTGATGGAACACAAAATCATTTTTTGAAACTCATCTCCTCAAAGATATGGGAAACCCAACAAAAGCATGGGTATCGAAAACATCATGTCCCCTATTGCAGCGTTTTGGTTTTGTACCCTTTGGCAATTTAACATAGCTATGGAAAATCACCATTGACCAATAGGTAAATCAACTATAAAGGTGCCATTTTAAATAGCAAACCGTTAAATTACCAGAGGGTATCCTCTACTTTCATAGCCAGGTGCTGAAACTGGATGTTGGCAACCACCAACACACCCTGAGCTATGTGGCGGTTTGGAGTCCGTCGTTGCCCATGATTTGGCACTGTGCCCGTAACCGGTTTCCTGCGATCTTTGATGATGCCACGAAGAATCGCAGGATTTGCTTAAGGTGATTTGAACAGTGGCCATAAGAGTCATAACCCTGATTGGTGATTACATGGAGATTATATTATCCAATGCTATCCTCTATTATTCAATATCTGGGGATTATTTTCACAGTTCATGAGTGGAATCCTTATCAACCAACCATTTGTTGTTGTGTGTGTGTCTGGAAGTGGGTGATTAGCTTCCAGTTCTACGTTTTCCAAGTGTGAAATAATGTTAATCCATGGGGGTTGGGGATGCAATATTTTCAGACAAACATTTTTCCCATTTAAATTTCCATCATTGGCGCATTTTTTGGGGACAATGATAATACTATATAGTCTATAGTTGCTTTTGTAGGTAGAATATGTTGTAATTAGTTTTGACCTTCTTGAACAATCCAAGGAATGTGGTCTTCTTTGGCGGAATGAAAGAAAGAGAGTTGCGTGGTTGCTTGACTAGTTGGCGAGGTGGATGGGGAATCCGTGTGGGTCAAAAATGCAATCAAAAAGTGTATGTTTGCTGCAGATTTCAATTATTTGCGAAATATTCATATTTTACATTCCCACAAACAAACCCAGGTATGGCATACAAATTTTGCAACTGGAAATCCTACTTTCCATGGTTCCCATTTAGTCATCTACAAATCCAGAATTTTCCGGCCATGTAGATGCATTGGAGGGTGCATAGGGTACATATCCAGGTTGGCCCCCACTTTAGCCCGGCAAAAGGTCACCCTGCAACAGTTGAGGCCGTAAAGGGGGGCAGTCAAAACCACCATCAACACCACAAAAAAAAATGACCATGAAACTATAACGGGCTATTAACCATCCACTCCGGAACAAAAATGATTAATTAGGGTCTTGCTATACGGGGCTAGTAAGTCCAACCCCGCAAAAAATGACAGTTGAAACCTTATTATTGACCACCCTTCATTAACCCCTCAAAAAGAGAGAGAAAGAGATAGATAGATATAGATAGATATATATATATATATATAATATTATAATTAAGGTCTTACTATATATGGCTATTAACCACCATCAACCCCTTGAAAAATTCATGTTTCCTATAATGGGGTCTCCAAATCATCCGAAACTAGACCATTGTAGATAGTCTGAAAAGTATTGAAACCCATGGTTTTTGGGATCCACCATTTGAAGAAACTCCCAAATGGATGTGTCTTAAAATGACCTATATCTCCCAAATAGCCATTGAATAGGGAAACCTATAAGCCCATGGGATTTTGTGGTTCCCATTTAAGGTTCCCTATTGACCTAAGCGGGGCTGGGGTCGTACCATGCTTTCGATGCACCGCTGTAGACTCACCGAATACGCGTCGCCGCTACAGCACCTACCGCAGCGTCAACTTTAGCAGCGAGGTGGACGGCTGGGACAACGCCATGTGCTGATTAAGCCCGATTTCATTGTGATATAATGCTTTAACGGCTAACGGTGATTTAAGGGTGTTTTAGTTGGATTTAATGGGTTTCAATGGGATTTGTTGGTGACTTCATGGGAATTAGTGTTATTCATTTGTGTTTTAATGGGATTTATATGCTAGTGATTTCATGGGGCGCAATGTGTCTTTTTCCCGAGAGCGCCTGCGAAGGGTTCTTCGTAAAAAAGCAGCCGTTATACTAGATCTTCACACCTTCACACCTGCAGATCTAGATCTTCACACCTTCACACCTGCAGATCTAGATCTT
>Ga0126342_10021311_pt1 | contig 10815 bp, 10 predicted proteins | sample Cyp1metagenome_FD_92528 | JGI IMG/M metagenome (GOLD analysis project Ga0126342, IMG submission 92528) | Coral microbial communities from Lord Howe Island, Old Settlement Bay, Australia - Cyphastrea 1 metagenome | ecosystem: Host-associated > Invertebrates > Cnidaria > Coral ... | reverse complement strand
TCAGCAAGTCGGCATGTTTTGCGCGGCAAAACGGTTGATGCAAATGGCTCTGGATCCTTGAGGAGCCAACGGAAATCATGGACAGGATGGATCAATGCTCAGAAGCAACACCAAAATCACAGATTGAACCAATATTGAAGGATAACTCTGGAGGTGAACCTGAGATAGCATGCAAAAACATCTACTATCATTCATCTGGGCACATACTTGTCGTATCTTATCGTCTTCCACCGATTCCACGGCCTGTTTTGGCGTTTGGTGGCCTCTCCTGTCGTCGCGACTCGTGGGATTGGATGGCTTTCGCCAGCTGAGACTCCTCCTAGGGATCGTCAGGTGATGTTTACTGAAATCATATGGACCGTTACTAATGCAGATATGCCATCAGATATGCACTTGTTGATGTCTAAATGTATGTGCGCCGCGTTCACATATACATACGCATACACATACTGCACAGACACTTACACATATTACACATACACATGATTACACATGTACATACATATACATATAAACGGACATGTATACATCTACATCTACATGTGCATGTACATGCATATGTACCTGTACAAATACATGTGTATATCTGTATATTTACATGTAATGTTTATACATGTGTGTGTGTGTGCGTGTGCCTGCATACAATATAACTTAAGACTTAGCATATAAATAGATATGTAACTATGTTGGCTTCGATACCTGAAACTGATACTTGAACATCCAATGCCTTGACCCTCAGAATCAGGCATAAGTGGGACCGCCTTCAAATACTGACCTATGTTAACTTGTGAAACCCTCCCCCCCCCAAAAAAAAAAGGATCATACCGTTTCCAACGTACATGTGCACACGCGCAGCTAAATTCATTACATCGCGTTACGTCACGTTACTTTACGTTGCATTGCATTGGATTGCATTGGATTATATTCAGTATAGATGACACGTACTGTACTGGTTGGTGGTTTTAACATGTTTTAACCATCTTGAAAAATATGAAAGTCAGTGGGAAGGATTATCCCATATATAATGGAAAATAAAATTCATGTTCCAAACCACCAACCAGTACATTTGCACTTCTATGGTCATGTTCACATGTGAATATAGCTGCGCCGAGGTGCAAAGCTGCCGGAAGGTTTCAGTTTCACCGATTCGTTGATGGATTCATGTCCCAACAGGCCACAATAGCCTTGGCCAGGGCCAGGCTGGATGAACGCAGCAAGGTCCCCAAGGGGATGAAAAACTCTGGCAAACATGGTCTTTTGCAAGGTTGGATGAAACGGAACATTCATCAAAACTACAAAGATGATCAAAGAATCAAAGATGATAAAATGCAAAATAACTCAAAATGAATCAGAATGATCCCCCAAACAGTCCCCAACACTGGTGAAAGTACTGCTTCGTGGAGGGCTGAGGCTGACCTGGGGCCTCATCGAGAAGATTCGCAAATTCGCACACTGTGCCGGCGTGCAGATTCCGCATGTGTCGAGATACAATACAACACCCGTTGGGCATTACACTGGAAAGATCTGGAAAGAAGAATCATGAGTAATCAACAGAATCTGGAAAACACACCGTTGACTTTTTGTTCATCAAATCTTTGTTCTGCAACTCCAAGTTCCATGTCGTCCAGACCTCCGCCACAACGGATCGCAGGATTCGCCAGGTGACCAAGTCCTTCCCAGGTGGATTCTCTGGTGACATAGCGAGGCTTCCTGAAGACCACAGCCTCCAAGCAGTGGCGAGAACCCAGCCCGGCCCAGCCCTGGCCCAAAATGTGTCCTGAAAAGATCAAATCGGTAAAAGCGATTTGGTGACTTGGGGTCTCATGTTTGGGCCTCATGCTTGAAACCCAGTCCCATGCCCCTTGAGACCCCTCAAGTTCAAGATGCTCAACACTGCTTGCCTCATCCTCGGAATCATCTTCCAGGCTATAACCTGCGGCAGCAAGGTGACTGGGCCCCCGATCTTGGGAAAGCCATGGCATCATGGCTGAACGGGTGGTCCAACAATGGCTGCCATGTTGGCGTCTGCCAAGTTCACTAGATAACTTGCTAAGGAGAAACACTTGCAGCGGCTTCATGAGGTTTCTAAACTTTGACAGCGAAGCAAAAGCTTGCTCAAATGTCTTTTCCTGGGAACCTTTGAGTAAACCTACTCTGTAATGGTCATACAGTCATACAGGAACCGTTCGACCACATCATCTGGAGCAATGGTTGTACATGGTTGTACTATATAAATAATTAATGCGAAAAGTTCCGCAGCTTTAGAACAAAGAAAGCAGGAAGAACCCATGTTTCTTAAGGGCGGCTCATGACAAACCGGTCCGTAGCATCCCTGGGTTTTGAGGTCCCAACTGAACCGATCTGGCTGGGTCTTGGTTGGCGCCCGCGGCCTCAGATGTGAAGCGGCGAGGACAGGGCGTCTCCGGGACTCCGGGAGTGCACTGGGCATCCCCGCCATGGTGTCCAAGCTGAAGCGCTTTGCAAACTGCAAGGCTGGTGGGCTGTCGCGGGCTCAAAAACCATCAACCGGCTATGAGTCAGGTCTCCACGCATCAATATGGCTCTTATCCTTTACTTGGCTCATCCAAGATTCCTTCGAAAACTGCCAAAACTCTTCCAAAATCACGGTTCCAAGTGTTTCCACTTTGAATTTCGATCCAGTTCCAACCCCAACTGCCCCACCTCCACCGGTCCCTCCTTTGGCGACCCAGTGCCGACTCCGCTCGGGTGCTGAAGCTGCCCTGCATCGAGGCGACGGAGCCGTCCAGGTCCAACGGGAGGCGACGCAAGGACTGGCGCCGGTGGAAGGTGAAGGCCAGCACCTCGGGCGCCATGGCGGCTATGGCTATGGGCTGGGCCCACTTTTTGTGTCTATGGTGGAACGATGTGGAAGGGTTGGAAAAAAATAAGTCACCAATTTGAAGGTTGGGCCCAATTCACCAGAAACATGTGGCAATTTTTTGACCGGGTCAATGGATTTTAGGGAAAATCTACAGGCAACCTTTACCATCAACATGACGGTTTTCCTTGCGACCGATTTTTCGAGAGAATGATGGGCAGTGATACTGCATAGTATGAATGGAGATGCAACCTGCAGACGCGTATATCATAAGTGAAGCAATGAGAATTGCAGTGGCATAAAAAAAATACTATACTCATTAGATGAGCAAAATGGGTATGTAAACCAACAAATCAGATAGGAAAATAACCAAAAAGTATTCAACAGGCAGGACCATGGACGGTGACGAAGTGATTCATGGGGTGCATGTAGCCCATGCCAGTAGGTGTATTTATGGAATTGGATGGGCTGAAGTAATCAAATCTTCCATTTATAGGCTAGACTCTGTGATGTCGGCATGGTTTTTGGGCATGGTTTTAATATCCCCAAATGGTGAATTGGGCAAATGGGATGGCATTTGATTTGGTTTCCCAGATTAGAACATGGTCTGCATACATACATATACCAGGGAGCCCTTGGGCGCACGCTCCATTCACCAAATCTACGACGTGTAAAGATCCACAATTTTTGGAGGTTTCGACCTCGTTTTGTATGAGAGATGTTGCCATTTCCACAGCCACCTGGGTTTCCCATGGTTGCCGGCAGCCAGGCACTGGTCGCTTGATGCGCCCCGATGCCACTGCTTTGAAAGACTTGTCTCCTCAGGCATCAGATGAATCGCCTGGGATGATCCTCCCCAAAAACTTCAAGGCTGGGAGTCATGTGGAAACATGTGGAAACCCTAAAATCCAGAGAAGGATTTTTTTTTGCATATCATGAGCGAATAAAAGGGAAATATGCTCTCTCTGTGAATTTGAACACTATGCCGCATGTCTCACCCTGGCAGTAGCATTCCTGAAACCTTTGCAGCTACCATTAAGCAAGCGTGAGTCAAGGGAAACAGATTAACTGTTTCCTGGGGGATTGATGATGGTGGTGATGATGATGATGATGATGATGAGGATGAGGATGAGGATGAGGATGAGGATGAGGATGAGGATGAGGATGAGGGTGAGGATGAGGATGAGGGTGAGGGTGAGGATGAGGATGAGGGTGAGGATGACCGCCGTCTGTTGCAAGGCAAATCCTGGACACTGAACATCCGATCATTATTCTCAGTTGAACAAAATGACAAGGGCCTGGATCTTGTCCACAGGACACTACAGAACTAGGCAAAAGCACTGTCAAAACAACTTGTGCATGCTTAGTATAGTAGTTTTTTCACCACCCAGCTGCCCACGGCGTCCCCCCATGAAAAACGAGTCTCGTGCACGGCATTTGGTGATGTTAATCAAGTGGATGGAAGGCTCAGTGCTCTCCGCCTGTGCGATCCCAGGCATGGCTGCAGGCCCCATCTTGGAAGCATCAGGAGGGTTTGGTCGATCCGTGTGATATTTCGGACCCGTCTCGAACCAGCGTCTTGCCTGGGGTGTCGCAGTAGTCTGTGAACAATGGCCATCAGATTCATCTGAGAGCTGCTGAAGCCTGGGCATGGCTAGGCAGATTGTCTGGCATGAGTTCGGATTGGCATGAACGGACGCAACGATAGTGTCTGTGACCGTGACGGTGACGATGATGATGAGGATTGGATTGGATTGGATTGGATTGGATTAGATTAGATTAGATTAGATTAGATTGGGTTGGATAATGGCTATCATTGTTACTGTTAGCATCATGAGGAGGAGGGGTATGTCTAGATCGTGATAGATGATGCATGAAGGATGGTGGATACTGGATGGTGGCTGTTGGTGGATTAGTGGTGGTGGATGACCGTGAAAATCAGGGTGGCGGGTTTTAAGGTTGAAACCCGCTGACGATAACTTCGAACCCGCTGTACACGGGATAAAGTTTTGATGTATAAACTAAGATAGTATACATAAAAACTTGTTTGCACGGGCGACGGGCACACAGATGATATAAAATATATATTGTACATTATACTATATACAGCATACAAGTATAGTGAGCATGAATATGTAATATGTATAAATGGGTTTCCATTGGAACACCAAAGTACTAGTAACACATAGCAACACCCGAATCCAATGTCAATCGGTTCCCCGCCTTCGAGTCTTAGCTCGAAGTAACGCCACGCGGCTCTGCATCTTTGCTTGTACAAAATCCCGGGCCTTGCAGGAGTCAAAGGTGCTCAGATCAAGAGGGTGATATGAATCCTTGTGCTTGAAGATGCTTGAAAGAAATCTTTCACCACGGGTAATGTAACCCACCAACATGTAACAGGACGCCTTCTCAAACGCACGGACTGGGATGAAACATCCCTCATGCTGTCGTATCACACCGCACGCAACATCGTCACCAATTGTCTGCAAACCTTTTTGTATCACGATGGGGCCCCACGGACAGAAAATATGATTTCGGAGGCGCCTCTTCCACAATTTCCATGGCTCCCAGACCAGGTGAAAGTGTCTGCGGCATCAACGCCATGGCACTGCAACATGGACTCTACAGCCCGAAGATCCTGAGGATGGAAGGTTTGAAAGGCGGTGTGAGACAACAATGTTATGTTCAACTGCAAGTTATGTTCAACTGCAAGTTGGTGCACACGTTCATCCCTCGGTTGCCTTGGTGTTCTCCATGATTATGCTTAGTTGACGGGCAGTGCAGAGAATATTTTGCCTTTGTAGCATGCACGTTGCTTTCTTTACGCCGCAGTTGCAATCAACGCGCTTTTGGAATCAATTTCAATGCCTCCTGCGCGGTTCAATTGATGTTGCCCGTCCAGCTTGAACCAAACCAAGGTCCCGTTGAGTGCCACAAGGGCGTGTTGCAAATGTTGCGCAACAAACGGGACACTTCACACTCACATACATTCATCAAAATCAGCCAAAAACAGCTAAGCACGCATTTGTTCAAAGGCGTGTTGTTGCCGTACCCTTTTGCTCAACCAAAGGCCTGCTACTGCATCTTCAATTTAATCTGTCATCCCACATCATCCCATAGTGTTGGATCAAGAATTTCCACGGCCACACACCCCATCCGTCCCGTGCAGCCGAGCCCATGACTCACTGACGGATCAGCGGGCAAAGGTCCTTGCATCTGAACTGTCCACCCCGTCCCAGTGGTCATCCCTGATTGTTCACACTGTCCAAACCACTGGTGTTTGAGGCCTGGGAGTCCTGAATTGAAACGTTACCTGCACCGCACTTGAAAACAGTCACACAATGGCATAAGCGACGGTCTCACGGCCAACAGACTTTTACAATGTCAGTAACCCGTTGAAAATTCGTTGGAACAAATTCAGCTTCTCTGATGTGTTTACGTGTTTGTCCAATCATGCAACGAAAACATCAGGCGGAGCACTGTAACATACCACCAGATTGTGTTTATCAACAAGTCCCCAATTAAATTTGCCAATTTTGATGACATAATTTTCAGATGCACCATGATGCATCTGTATGCCCCTGGCCTCGTCGTCCATGCCAAGCCTTGGCTGATGTGCACAAAAAGTGCACACAAACGATCAAATTGTGGGACATTAGTACTGTGGACCGTGGATATGACACCCTTTATCAGACAACCAAAAAAAATTGAAGTTTAGTATCACTTGTAATCACCACGTCATGCCAACAGTCTACATTCTACATTGGGGCGCCCCACATGAACTCAGGGCGTTCCGCGCGTGCCACAGCCGTCATGGCCCACACTTCACCTGCACAAAAGGCACACCGGCTGGCACCCACCAAGGTGTTGCAACACGTTCATGGCAAAAATGTTAATAGAAAAAATTGGTCCAATTGTCTGCATGTCCCAGAAACAAACCCAAAGAATATCGCCAACAACCAAGGGGAACAAAAAATAAACAAATATGCATCACCCAGCCATTCTTACTCTGGAGTCGCGGCGCGCGAACCGCAAACGTGTTTTATGACAACGACCCTGCAGGAAGTATTTGCAACATTTTGACAACTACGGGGGCAACATCGTTTCATGCATTCAACGGTGCCATATTTTTCCATTTGCTACCACGGCTTATCTGCACAATTGCAAAAAATGCAAAAGTACTACTGCGCTCCTCCTCCATACAAACATTAGAAGTGTCTGCGTATTTTTTAAAATAAATTCACGTTTAGTTGCAGGCATGGCGTTTGTGGTAATTGTGGTGGCGGGAGTGGGAGTGGGAGTGGGAGTGGGAATGGTAGTTGTAGTGGTACTGGTGGCGGTAGTGGTAATGCCAATGGCCGTGCCAAAGGCAATGGTACTGGTAACGATATTTGTAGTGTTTGAAATCATGACATATCAGCAATACTGGACATACTCGTATACCGGAAAGCTTAGTTGCGCAAACGGAGGGAGGCACAAGACCGGCAAGAAAGAACATGTTTGTCAAAACAAATACGTAGATATCTTCGAAAACATATGCACGACAAACGCGATAACAGGGTTGCACCATTTTGGATGCTGCTGCTTGCTGAAAGCACTGCATAAGCAATATGGGTCAACTATATGCTACACCACCACATGGGCTGCATCATTCTTCAGGGTTTGATGTCTGCACATATTGTAAGCAAGACACTTCAACGAGTTCGGGAGCTCAACCCACTCACGTGGAAATTTGTTGGTGAACCGGTGGAGGTCTTAACTGGCCATAGCAAACACAAATGTCTCGGCAGAATCTTGGTGGGAGATTTGAGTTCGCGGGCTCCAGCTGAGGTAAACTCGTGGGAGCAAGCCATCGATCCAAATGGGCAAAACCACGAACAGACAACAGAATTGTTTTTTGAAAATTTCATCGCTCCACCGGTTGATTGGGTGTATGGCATTGCTGCATTTAGAAAGGGTCATTCATCCGTCGCATTGTTGCTCTCCAATCCTCTAGATCCAAAGTTGCCCATCCCACAATTGTTCGGAACATTTTGCGTTGGGTAATGTCCAATCGCTGCACATGAGATGTGCTGCATCGTCGTCAAATAAAACAAAACCCGTAGGAGGCAAAACTGAATCGAAAAAATTGCGACGCAGTATCAGACAAACCCGTTTGTCGGTTAAGACGTGTTTGTGTGATTTTGTGTGTAAAATTTCGCACATGCAATTTCCAGCATTAAAAAAAAAACATGGAAAACTGGTGTTACTCATGTTATTTCTGCTGGTAATACGACTCATGCTAGTCCTATCGGTGCTGCTGAAATCATTTCGTCATGCAAGACTCGGTCCGTGGGCGGTGAAAATGCATTGGATCAGGAAGTCTGGGCCCGTCATGACAGCGAGTAAACCCGCTCACCTACCCTAGGAGTAACAATACCGGTGAAACGAGTACTGCTAGTTATACGGGTAATGCAATATGAAGGAACATATGCCTTTATAATTGAGTTTACATGGCGCGCTTCTTCGACAACACCATTGTTCGGACATGTTGCAGGTTACGTTATAAGTTGGAGGGTTGGGACGGGGTAGGGCAGTCAGGTGCACATGTGATGCTTGTTTTCCCACTTTCAAAAAGAAAACAACACTTTGTCACTTTGTTCATATTTTTGTTTTTCACCTCCAACAGACTCTTGATGCGGCAGTTTTGATGTTACATGATTTTACCATGTGGTTTCCAACACGTTTTTGATGCCACGGCCTTGAAGATCTTGAAGGGGTTTCATGTTTTTCAGGTCAAACCAATAGTCTCTTAATGCGACGCTCTCGAATAATTCCTTCATGGAGTTTCCAACATGCTATAGCTGCTACGATTGGTGGAAAAATTTGAAATCGGTTGACGAAACTGTGGGGGAAAAAAATGTTAGTGGCGAATCCGGTTCGTTTTTGAACACTTGGGTGCCAAACGTTGGCGAACGAAAGCGTGCAAAGGCCAAACAAGGCGAAACGGAAACCACAAGTGCTGGGCAACATGTGAACATTAACATGGGCGAGGTGGATTGAGAAAACATATATATATATGATTTCGTGGCGTGACTTGGATGGAATATGATGGAATGAATTGGATGCTGGCATGCGTTGGGCGGTTTGAGTCGCACAGTTTGAGTGATAACTCGTCATTGTGCGAGTGTTGTGGTGACACCACTGCTTAGTTTCAACCAATGCTGATTAAGCAAGATGTGATAGGTGTCGTTTAGGAAGAAACCATGATATCTGAACAGATATGAAAACGTTGAGTTCATCGCCATCCCCGTCAAACCCTTACTGGGTTTCAAAATGTTTCAAGGACGTAAATTTGGTTGGATGGGCCGAAGGTCGGGACTACTTCAAAACTGTCTGGGAACGGGGATGAAATCGAATGTAGTGTTATGATGTGTTGCGTGACGCGATTGCACAGCGCAGTAGAAGAAGTAGCGAAGGTCAGTAGGTTGCTGCTACCTGTCTCGGAACAAAGGTTTGTATATTGCAATTGTATCATATGGGCTGACGGCTGACGGATCGGAAAATCAAAGCCCCTGCAAAAGTTCCCTGAAAACTGCGTTCTGCAGTGGATAATTGAATTTTCCTGCATTTTGTTTCGCGCAAAAAAAAGAATGCGATGTCGTTGTTTGGCGGTATCAAATCGTTCCGATTTGGGCGTCAATCCGTTCTGATATTTGGCTAAGACCCGAAATGACTCCATCATGTTTATTCCATTTCCAAAAAGTTGGCAGGGTCCGACCTGATTTTTCTAGCTTAAGCACAGACATGTAATGTTCGCGAGGTTGACACTTGCAAAGGCGTTCCTGTGGTCTCAGCCCGGATCTTGTAAAAAATCACTGCGAGCCTGGGCGTGACACCCGATTTCCTAAAACAAATGCGAGTTCAACTTGAATAACGGAAACCAATCGTTTTTCTCGTCAAAATATGAGCGGTCAATCAAACACCGGCTAGTCTTGCACCCCGCTCAAAAGACATTGCAATTTGCAAGGTGTTCGCGATAAACATATGTATATGTTCTGATAACTTTTTGTCGGAAATGATACGATAGGTAAATATTTTTTATTTTTTTTGTTGGCGCGGTTGCATGCCCAAAAGAAATTTTACATGTTCAACGTGTTTTGCTCAACGTGTTGGATCCAGGGAAAAAATCCGAATTCCATGTAGGTATTTTGTTCTCAAAACCTCGTTTTCTGCTCGTTCTGACCAGGTGGTGCCTGCTGATGTGAATGATTTTGTTTTTCCCTGGGAAACGTAAAATCCCAAACAAATTGACAAATATAATCGTCTCGTAAACATGACTCACGAATTCTTTACGCTAGGGACAACCATCTGGTTTCTCGCTGGCATACACTCCACACGCCTTCCTCATCCTCTCAAGTTGCTTCAAGCCCCCTTCGGGTCCATTTTAGAACCCAAAAATCGTTTCTAAAATTGAATCTACAGGGGGGGTCTGGGAACCCCAAATTCTTGGCAGCTATATTGGTTCTAAAATGGTATCCTCCACCCTTAAAACGTCGTTAAAAAATATTTTTAAAATTCTTGTTGAAACCATTGGCATTTCAGGAAAAAAACGATGAGGAAATCTGCGCCTCAAAAAAATAGATCAACATGAGGCGAATCAAAAAAAAACACGGCAAAGAGCGCTCCATGATACTCCACAACATTTGTCAGTGGGCGGCGGCCACCCATTTCCCTTGCGCTGTTTGTTTAATTTTTATGCAAACATGTCCAACCAGATAAATTTTCAATAAAACAGCAAACTCCTACATGCAGTTTCTTCAAAACAATAATGTTTTTGCGTCAAAGGAGAAAAACAAGGAACGAATCATCACATGACGGTTTGTCAAAATGTCTGTTCCCGGTTTTGTTGATAAATCGCAATTCCATGCGTGCCGCCTCATGTTTGCCTTTAAAAAACATGACCTACCTTGATGACGTGAAAACGTGGAAATTCT
>Ga0126342_10021310_pt1 | contig 10815 bp, 14 predicted proteins | sample Cyp1metagenome_FD_92528 | JGI IMG/M metagenome (GOLD analysis project Ga0126342, IMG submission 92528) | Coral microbial communities from Lord Howe Island, Old Settlement Bay, Australia - Cyphastrea 1 metagenome | ecosystem: Host-associated > Invertebrates > Cnidaria > Coral ... | reverse complement strand
TCTGCAGATCTCCTCTCGCTCTTCTTTCTATTCTCTCTTAAGGCGGGGGCGGTGCCGCCGGAGCGCCACGAAACGCAACCCTTTCGCACGAAATGGACTTTGGACGTCAAAAACTGAGGAAAATTGCGATTTAACTTAGTCCATCGCAACCCTTTCGCACGAAATGGACGTTGGACGTCAAAAACTGACGAAAAATTGCGAGTTTAGTAGCCTCATGTTTTTCAGCGGCCGTCCGGACATTGACGTTCTTGCCATTGACATGAGGAAAGAACTTTTGTTGAAGATCACAGGTCACCTTGGTGAAGGTCAAGAGGTTCACCTTCTTGGCTATGACATTCGGCAAACTCCTGAAGCAATTCAACTTTAAATGAGACCGACATACGTTGAGAAGATCCTTACAACTTTGGAAATGCAGAACTGTCGCTCAGTCACGACCCCAGGCGTAGACACTTTGAAGAAAGTGATTGGCTCAGAGCAAGTTTCTCCAGAAATGCAAAAACTTTACAGGAAAGTTGTTGGTCAGCTACTCTGGCTGTCAAATTTGAGATGTGACATCATGTATGCAGTCAAAGAACTTTCAGAAGGACTAACTGGACCAACAGGCGACCGCTTTTCCAAACTGAAACACCTTGCAAAATATCTCTCAGGAACCAAAACTTTTGTTCAGCAACTTCGCCCAAATCTGAAACTTCCGCCCCAGCACAAGGGTATCGACATAAACTGTTCGGTTGCGAACTTTGAACCCCGCAGATATTCTCACAAAGTATGTTGGCAAAGATACTTTGAATGACTTATTCCCAAGTAGATCGCGTGAACGCTAATTAAAGGCCTGGTAAAGAGCAAAAGGAACTTTATCAGTGCAAATTTTTGGTTGGAAGCACAAGTTTTCATGTGCATTCCCACACTTTCCACTGGAAACTTCAAGTCGATGTGATCGATCGGACTTCACACTTTGCAGGGAATACTTTGTGTGTGTGACCGCCGCTGTTTTTTTCTTTGCCCGCCTTCAACTTTGTGAACGTTGCGAACCTTGATTTTGCTGCATGGGCTGACTTTGCCGTGCGCTGGAACTTTGAAACTACATACCGGACCCACTTTATGCGGAAATGTGGTGCACCTCCTCTACTTTATATCTTTGCACCGCATAGTGCTGCAAACTTTGTCGGCCAAGATCTATTTTGACTCCGGGACAGCTTTGGTACAGGGAGCCATATCCAATCCTCTACAAGCACTTCGAAACCCTCAAACTTTGACCTTTTGAAGCTGGCAAACAGCTTGAACTTTGAGTTTGATCGAGCTTTGGGTCTGGAACCCGTGGTTGAAGTCAAACTTTGGTTGACTCTTCGAAGCAGGAACCAACTCTTTGATCTCAAAGAGAAACTTTTGGGCACGCAGTCCGTGGGTTGGACTTTGCTGAATAGAACTTTGGAAAGATTTCTTCCTAGGCCTGAGTTCCCAAGGGCCAGACTTTGAAAGGATGGCAACTTTCCGAATGACTTTTTCTGATTACAGACGTTGGTGCAGCAGAGTACTTTTTGAGAAAGCTTTGAATGATCAATTAGAGCAATGGTGGCCTAAAGGTCAAACTTTTGCAGCATCGCTGCAGAACTTTGGAACTTCCAAGGCACGACTTTTGCCAAATATGGCAGATCAGTTTTGCTGGACGCCCATGGAGGCTTCTGTCTGGACGTCAGGTATTCAGACTTTGCCATTTTTGAACTGCAACTTTGGCATCCAGAATGTTCCTCAAGAACTTTCGAACTTTGTGGTTTGGTTTGGTTTGGATACTGTGCCGAGTACGTACTTTGATCAGATGTACAGAGCACTTTTGAATGGTCAGGCGGGGGAAATCCACCCCGCCCACTTTAATTTCACCCATGGAGAGCGCAACTTTCAGTTCTCTCCAAGATCAGCTTTACTTTTCTTCGTGTGTCAATTTTCCATCAGCAGAGTTCAGCAGGCTGATGTGAACTTTGACCTGTTGAAGTCACACGTCACTTTTACGAGTCAAATGGCCATGTCTGGAACAGATGGTACTTTGACTACTTTGTGCATTTTGGATCAACGCCTCTTTTCTTGAAAGCTCAACACTTTTGGGTAGAGCTACTTTGCAGGGGCTTGTACTTTTTGATCATGTGAACTTTCACATGTTCAAACTCTTGGAGCACTTTGACTTTAACCGACTGCGAGGGCATCCTCACTTTTGCATGCTTATGCATTTGCCAAGTACCCATCAGGCTTTGGCATCTGTGCAATCAGAACAGGTAGATTTTCAAATACCTGCTCCACTTTTAATTAAAGCACCACGTGCACGACTTTGAGCGTTGTAGATTGTAGTTGTAACTTTGCCCGCGAGCTGAGTGTAAATGATGCTTGGAACTTTGATCCATGGGACAGATGCGCATTTACTTTGGCTATACTTTTCGTTTCAAGATAGCTGGCTCCTTTCTGGGAACTAGTTTGAATCATTTTCCCAAGATTGGCGCCAAATCCACTTTACTTTCGGGCCCTCAACTTTGCATGTGTTTTGCATGAAGATGTCAACGTTAATTTGTGTGAACTACAGTACATAGTACTTGGTTCAAGGGAGCGTGCAAAGAATCCACTTTTCTCCCACCCGTCATGCCAAGTACTTTGATGTACTTTGGCGCAAGCAGGCAAGACTTTGGTCGTTGCAGGGTGAAAACACGTTGTGCTGCTACAGGAAGGTGAGTCTACTTTAGGGTAGATAGTTACTTTGTTTGCACAGTAGTGTCAGAGCCTGCTACTTTCGCATGTCGTTGTTGCTGTTGCTGTTGCTGTTGCTGTTGCTGGTGTTGTTTTTTTTGTTGTTGTTGTTGTTCATGATGATCATGATGATCATGATGATGATGATGATGATGATGAAATGGCTTTCGACATTGCCCGGTCCAGTTCCGATTCCCCATGTGAACAGCTGGCAAACCGCGCGGCAAAACTCCCGCGGCAAATGGTTGCGACTGGCGAAATGATAAGGAACAGCGTCAACCAAGAAGTGCGGCTTATTAAACCCTGCATGAATCTAGGCTTCTGAACATAGACCCCATTGCGCAGAGGGACACATACGTCTGCATCAAACGAAATTCAGTTCGTAAAGTTCCGAGTTATGGACAAATGTCCACGGTCAGTTGCGTCATCGTGTCAACCGCAGCAGTTCGCAGGTGGGAACAGCACATATAGTTAAATTCATGAGCATGCGAATACGCAGATAATACGCGGGCGAAACCGTGGAAGTACGCGAAGCTCTGTGTTTTTGCAGGTACGGTGGCTCCCGGGTCGCTAAGGTACTGTAGGGTCTGTGTTTCCGCGGCGGGCCTCGATCTGGAAGAGCTGTCGACGAAAAGTGCACAAAAGGTTAAAAACATGAGGGTCGCAGAACACTTTGAGGAGGACGAGGTCGGTTTGAAGCGAAAGCTCGATGTCGCGAAAAATGCTAAAAAACTGAAATCTCCCCTGCTGTCAGCGCTGCCCAGGTTGGCTGCCTTGGTGTGACAATCCTGCTATTCGGGATTTCAGAAAGGGTGCGACTCTGCGACAAAACGCATTGGCACGGCTGCGCGCAGAAAAGCATTGGTCAGGAGGTGCTCCAACTCTATAGTTGCTGCTATGCGGGATGTGATCTGGAAGGTGCAAAACACAATGTAACGGACCAACTTCCGCTTTGCATTAGCTCTTCGGGTGCCCTGCCGACACTGGGCGACGCTGTGTACATGGATTTGGGGAAGCATCAGCGCACCCGTGGCAAAAGCGCCCAACTGCCAGGAACACAGCCAAAACAGGTTTTTTTATGCATGCCACACACGATGATACCCAGCAAGCACATCAAGGTTTCGGAAGGCTGCACAACCACACAAGAACGGAACCGGTTGAAACAGTGTTTTGTTTGTTGGGAGGCTGACAAGGGCAAGGAAATCAACCCCACAGGTTTCCGGGTAAGTGAACACCCCCAACCGACCGTCTGCCAGCACGTCACCTATGCAGCACATTGCACATACTTCACAAACTGGCTTGCTAACTCGGGGCTGACACCAGATGATCTCAATCGCCCTGGTACGCCCCATGACAGACCACCACCTCGTCTCGCTCAAGCTTTCTTTGTCCGAACACTTCTTTGTTCTTTCCTTCTTGTCAGGATGCGTGTCCTTCGTGTCCTTCTTATCCCTCTTCTCCTTCTTCTCCTTCTCCTTTGTCTCCTTTATCTCCTTCTTGTCCGTCTTCTCCTTCTTCTCCTTCTTCTTCTCTTTGTCTTTCGCTTCCTTCCTTGCTGCTTTGGCCTGTGCACCATGCATTCACTGTTTCTTTGCTGGTTGCGATTTTTATGGTTACAAACATGCTGAATCAAGATTGCAAAAGTGAATGTGCTCCAACCATTTCACTACCTTCTTGCTGCCCCCTTCCTTCTCACTGAATTTCTTGCGTAGGCATCCGAGAGAAAGGCATCACAGACTTTGTTTTGAAGAAGGATAAGCAGTTACCTTCGGCACAAGCACCAGCAACCACCCAAAAAATTGCAACAATGAACCTTGTGGGCTGCTGGGTTTCCCGAAGATGGCCTCAAAGCAAGAAAACGCCCCCAACTGCAGCTGCACCAGCTTTGATTTCTTCCATAAACAGCTATATCCGACCTCTGAAAAGCGAGCCGGGTTCTAAGTGCGAAGCAGCTCTTCTGGCTTCTCCTGCTGAGTGAAAGGTGGAAGACGGCAAACGGATTCAAATGGATTCAGATGGTAAATGGAATCTTGCCTGAGGTGCGCTTGCCTTTATTCAACACAGTATGGTTGCTGTCAGCGTGAGGGCCTTCAAGGCGGCGTTGACACCATGTTCCACGGCTGCAAGAATCATGTTCCTCAGGCAATGCCCACAATACCCGCAGGCACAGAGGAAGCAGCCAAGCTGTTCCTCTGAACAGGTTCCCAGGAACTCAGAAACTTAGGTTGCCACATGTCCTCTTTTTTGTGCTTCTCCTCCTTCCCTTCCGCCTGCAAACCGTCTGCCACACTTACTTCTTTTGCATCGGCCAGAGGTCTGGCAAGCAGTAGCACGCTTGTCTGGCCTGACTTGCGCCACCTTCTCCAGTTTTGCGATCTGGAGGATCATCAGGCCTAGCGCTAGAAGGAGATGCTGGTGCAGTAAAATGGCGAATGAAACGGTGGGTTTGCAGAGGTGCAGAATACCAGGCTGCATGCACATCTTCACACTTCGCTGGAACTCTGAGGTCTGAACGGTTTCTGTGCTGACAGACCCTGCTCATGTCCCAGGTGAGCTGATCTTTCTTCAGCGTGTGTAACGTTAGAAATCGCCTGCAAGGACAGCAGCCGTCCCAGGCAAAGGGCACCAAAGACACGGTTTGGCAAAGTGCGCTTCACCTCCCATGCTACCGCCAACCTGATTTGCGGACAAGGGCAGGACGTTCCTTTCACAATCCCCACCATCTGCCGCTGCATTTGCTCCTTCTGCTTCTTGTCCTTTGCGGAGCCCAGACGATGCCGAGAAAGCGCAGTTGCCGGCGCCAGGGCACACAATCTTGTTCTGTCCGGCCCATGCTTTGGTAGCAAAGATCCGCCCTTGCCTTGTACTGGGCTGGCACCAACTTCCTGGGCCTGTTTCAAGCTAGGGTTCAAGTTACAAGCCAGCCCCCAAACCCCATTCAAACCCCTTCGGTCCTCAGCAGCGTTTTGGCCGGAAGTTCCCGAAGCTCCTTCTTCCAATGCAAACAGGATCGCCAAAGGCCATGCTACGGACAATCTCAGCCGCAGGCGTAGGCGTTTGCTTGGTGCCGGCGGTTCCTGTCACAATCCACCAAGGAACGACATATCCAAACTGCTGTGCATCTGTGCATGTTACGCCGCTTCGGCTCCCAGGAATCCTCATCCAAATAAACCGTCCGCACCCTCTCCGCTCTACAAGGAATGTTCTACCACATTTCACCCTTTAAAAGAGCAGCTCTGTAATCATGTCTTATTCATTCATTCTTTTCAGAGCTTCACATTTGAATCTATCATAATGGCCCCCAGCGCAAGCTACCAAAGCCTTAAAGCGTCTCTTGACAGCCCCTTGCTTGGCAAGAGTGGTGAACTCTCTTGACGTGTCGGTGATGACCAAGACTTGTTCTTGGAAAGTCACACTTCGCCGTCTTGGCAAAGGAGCAACTTGCCCTGCACCAAAGATTGGTAGCATTTGTGAACCAAAAAAAGATGCAGCCCACGAACCCGAATGGTGACTCACACCTATGTTACTGGTACAGATGTCGAAACACATGGAGAGGATAACCTAATAGATGTTGCAACCCGCCGATGCAGCTCCTTTTGTATCTTCGGCAGAGCATGATTGTGAGAAGAGGACGCTACATGTGAAGTGCAAAGTGCGAAGTGTGGAGTGCAAAGTGTAGTATGAAGTGTTAAGTGCGAAGTGTAAGATGAAAAGTGTCGAGTGAAGAGTGTGGAGTGCAGAGTGTAAAGCGAAGTGTGAAGTTTAAAGAGTAGAGTGTGAAGTGTAGAGTGTGGAGCGTGTGGAGTATAGAGTGTAGAGTGTCAAGTGTAGAGTGTGATGTGTAATGTGTAAAGTGTAAAGTGTGACGTAAAAAGTGGGACATGTGAAGCGTAAAGCAAGTGTAAAGTGTGGAGTGTGAAGCGTAACGTGTAGATTGTGGAGGGCCAAGTGTAAAGCGTGAAGTGTAGAGTGCGGAGTGTCAAGCGTAGTGTCAAGTGTAAAGTGTGGAGTAAAAAATGGGAAGTGTACAGTGTAAAGTGCGCAATGTAAAGTAGGGAATGCAAAGTCTAAAGTGTAGAGCGCGGGATGTAAAGTGTAGAGTGCGCAGTGTCAAGGGTAAAGTGTGAAGTGTAAAGTGTAAAATCTGAAGTGTAGAGGGTGGAGTGTAATGTGTCGAATGTAGATTGCGGGGTGCAAGTGTAATGTGTGAAGTGTTACATGTAGAGCGTAGAATGTGGAGTGTGGAGTGTAAAGTGCGGAGAGTGTAAAGTGTGGAGTGTAGAGTGTAAAGCGTAGAGTGTGGAGTATCAAGTCTAAAGTGCAAGTATAAAGTGTGAAGTGTAAAGTGTACAGTGCGAAGTGCAAAGTGTAAAGCGTAAAGAGTGAAGTGTAAAGTTTGAAGTGCAAAGCATAATGTGCAGAGTGCGAAGTGTAAAGTGTGGAGTTTAAAGTGTAAAGTGTAGTGTGGAGTGTCAAGTGCAGAGCGTGAAGTGTAAAGTGTAGAGTGCGGAGTGAGGAGCGTAAAGTGCAGTGTCAAGTGTAAAGTGTGAAATGTGAAGTGGGGAGTGTAAAGTGCAGATTGTCTACACTTACAAGTGTGAAGTGTAGAGTGTGGAGTGTCAAGCGTAGTGTCAAGCGTAAAGCGTGAAGGGTAAAGTGTAAAGTAAGGAGTGTAAAGCGTAGTGTCAAGTGTAAAGCCTGGAGTGTAAAGTGGGGAGTGCACAGTGTAAAGTGCAAAATGGAAAGTCTAAGGTGTAGAGTGCACGGCGTAAAGTGTAGAGTGCGCAGTGTCAAGTGTAAAGTGTGAAGTGTGAAGTGTAGAGTGTGGAGTGTGAAGTGTAGAGTGTAGATTGCGAGGTGTAAAGTGTAAAGTGTGAATTGTCAAGTGTAAACTGTAGAGTGAAGAATGTAGAGTGTGGAGTGCAAAGTGTGGAGGGTGGAGTGTAAAGTGTAAAGTGTGGAGTGTAGAGTGTAAAGTGTGAATGTACAGTGTTGTGTGGAGTGCAAATTGCGGAGTGCAAAGTGCAGGGTGCAAAGTGCAAGTGCAAAGTGTAAAGTGTAGAGTGCGGATTGTAAAGTGTAAACTGTGGAGTGTCAAGTGTAAAGTGTAAAGTGCGAGGTGTGAAGTGTGAAGTGTCAAGAGTGAAGTATGACATGTAAAGTGTCGAGTGTAGAGTGTGGAATGCAGAGTGTAAAGTGCGAAGTGTGAATTTTAAAGTGTAGAGTGTAAAGTGTAGAGCGTGGAGCGTAAAGTGCGCAGTGCAAGTGTAAAGTGCGGAGTGTAAAGTGTAGACTGTCTACACTTTCAAGCGTAAAGTGTGCAGTGTGGAATGCGGAGTGTAAAGTGCGAAGTGTGAAGTGTAAAGTGTGGAGTGTAGAGTGTAAAGTGTCGAGTGGCGGGGAGTGGCAAGTGTAATTCAAGGACCGGATAACCCCACAAATCAACTTCTTCCAATGATCACCAAGCAGATGTGAAAATGAGATGGGAAAGGCAGGAAGGAAAGGAGATTGTGCAAGACAGGTTGGGTGAAAGAGCTGTATGTGACAGTGTTGTGTGTGTGTAAGTTTGTGTATGTAAAAGTGTTGTGTGTGAAAGAGTTGTATGTGACAAAGTTGTGTGTAAAAGATTGTGTGTGAAAGAGATGTATGTGACAAAGTTGTGTGTGAAAGAGCTGCGCGTGAAAGAGTTGTGTGTGTGTATGTGACAAAGTTGTGTGTGAGAGTTGTGTGTGACAAAGTGGTGTGTGTGCGCGACAAAAGCCACCACAGCCAGACCAGCGCCATAAGCGCCACACCCGCCACGCAAAGTGAAGGTCGACGTCACCAAGCACCACGGCCGCCACGTAGAATGCACGTCGACGTCGCCAAGTGCCACGCCTGCCAAACAGAATGCACGTCGATGTCGCCAAGTGCCACGCCTGCCACGCAAACAGCCGCGGCGACAACGGCTTCCACTGGGAACCAAGCGCGCCACCAGAGCCAGCCCAGTGCCGTAAGTTCACACCTGCCACGCAGAATGCACGTCGATGTCATCAAGTGCCACACCTGCCACGCAGAACGCATGTCGATGTCGCAAAGCGCCACGCCTGCCACGCCAAGTGCAAGTCGATGTCGCCGAGTGCCACGCCTGCCACGCAAACAGCCACGGCGACAACGGCGTGGGAACCAAGTGCGCCACCAGAGCCAGCCCAGTGCCGTAAGTGCCGCACCTGCCACGCAGAATGCGCGTCGATGTCGCCAAGCGCCAGGCCTGCCACGCAGAATGCACGTCGATGTCGCCAAGTGCGACGCCTGCCACGCAGAATGTACGTCGATGTCGCCAAGCGCCAGGCCTGCCACGCAAAGTGGAGATCGATATCGCCAAGCACCACGCCTGCCACGCAAACAGCCGCGAGACTGCCCAGTGCCGTAAGTGCCACGCCTGCCACGCAGAATGCACGTCGATGCCGCAAAGCGCCACGCCTGCCACGCAGAATGCACGTCGATGTCGCCAAGTGCCACGCCTGCCACGCAAACAGCCGCGGCGACAACGGCGTCCACTGGGAACCAAGGGTGCCACCAGAGCCAGCCCAGTGCCATAAGTGCCGCAAATGCCACGCAAAGTGAAGGTCGATGTCGCCAAGTGCCACGCCGGCCACGCAGAATGCACCTCCATGCCGCCAAGTGCCACGCCTGTCACGCAAACAGCCGGGGCGACAACGGCGTCCACTGGGAACCAAGCGCGCCACCAGAGCTAGCCCAGTGCCGTAAGTGCCAGGAGTAAGTGGTGTGTGGACAAGTGGTGTGTGAGTAAGTGGTGTGTGGACAAGTTGTGTGTGAGTAAGTGGTGTGTGGACAAGTTGTGTGTGTGTGTAAGTAAGTAAGTAAGTAAGTTGTGTGTGGACAAGTTGTGTGTGTGTGAGTAAGTTGTGTGTGGACAAGTTGTGTGTGAGCAAGTTGTGTGTGTGTGAGTAAGTTGTGTGTGGACAAGTTGTGTGTGAGCAAGTTGTGGGTGCGCAAGTCGTGAGTGTGCGTGTGTGTGTGTGTGGAGGTAAGTTGTGTGTTAGCAAGTTGTGTGTTGACAAGTTGTGTGTGGACAAGTGGCGTGTGAGTAATTGTGTGTGAGTAAGTTGTGTGTGGACAAGTTGTGTGTGAGTAAGTTGTGTGTTGACAAGTTGTGTGTGAGTAAGTTGTGTGTTGACAAGTTGTGTGTGAGTAAGTTGTGTGTTGACAAGTTGTGTGTGTGTGAGTAAGTTGTGTGTGGACAAGTTGTGCGTGAGCAAGTTGTGTGTGAGCAAGTTGTGTGTGAGCAAGTTGTGTGTTGACAAGTTGTGTGTTGACAAGTCGTGTGTTGACAAGTTGTGTGTGGGTGGCGGGGCGGGCGGGGCGGGAGTGCACAACCAAAAACAAGAACCCCACACAAAGATGTGGGGAAAAAGTCTGAAGTGCAGCGTGTAAAGTGTAAAGTGTACAGTGTACAGTGATGTAGAGTGTAGAGTTCGGAGTGTAAAGTGTAAAGCGCAAAGTCTCCCAAAGACTGTGCCTGCATCTGCACCAAATACTGCCCCTGCCACGCAAAATGACACCCTCACGGTTTTCCCAGGCCTGCCACTCGATTTGCCCGTAAAATTCTAACAATCTCGCAAAAATATTGCGCCTGTCATGCAGAATGACTTTTATGAAACATGCTGCGATGTCACAAAGTACCACGCCTGCCACACGAAACGATGTTGCTCACCGATTGAAACCTCCAAAAGTGACTACTTCTGCAGCACTCCCCAGAGGCACGGGCATGGGGACCTCATACGAACGGCCGCGGACGGTTTCAAACGGTTGCTGACGGTTGCGAGCGGCTTCGGACGGTTGCGACCAGCAGGGCGACGTCTCGCGAAGACACCCTCAACCCTCAGAGTGAAACAGGAACCATTGCTACGCACTGGGAATGAAAAACAAGAGAAACCCACAAACCCGTTTGCAGTCACGTAAAACATACCCGTTGCTTATACACCTTAGCCTGGAGCCAAGGATTTAAGCCAAGATTTGGGATAGAATCCAGCTGGTCTGAGACCAAAGGGCCCTGGATAGAATCCCTGGCTTGACCCCACGGTA
>Ga0126342_10021309_pt1 | contig 10816 bp, 13 predicted proteins | sample Cyp1metagenome_FD_92528 | JGI IMG/M metagenome (GOLD analysis project Ga0126342, IMG submission 92528) | Coral microbial communities from Lord Howe Island, Old Settlement Bay, Australia - Cyphastrea 1 metagenome | ecosystem: Host-associated > Invertebrates > Cnidaria > Coral ... | reverse complement strand
ATATATACATATATACATATATACATATATACATATATACATATATACATATATACATATATACATATATACATATATACATATATACATATATACATATATACATATATACATATATACATTTATACATTTATACATTTATACATTTATACATTTATACATATATATATATACATTTACAGGCACCGGTACAGACACAGACACAGATACACATACAGATGCAGATGCAGATCCAAATACAGGATAGGGATACGGATAGGGATACGGATACTGATATACATACACATACACATACACATACACATACACATACACATACACATACACATATACATATACATATACATATACATGTACATGTACATATACATATACAAATACATATAGATATAGATACAGAAACGCAACTATGTCCAACGCAAGTGCATCTGGCAATTTTTGTTAAGCACATTGGTTTTGGGGCACCCTTTTTGCACACAATTTATGACAAACCCAAGTTTTACACTAATCAAAATTAGCAATTTCAACCTTGAAATGTAGAACCACGGCTCATCACAGCGACCTAGGTGGCCACTCCAAAATAAAACAATTTGCTGCCTTCAAAAAATAATCGCAAACCAACGATTCATTCAGGGCTATAGTCGGAGGTTCCCAATAAGCAAGAAACGGCCCAGCCAAAGCAGTAATGAGGAGGGTATGGGAGCGGTCGTGTAAGGTGCCATTCAAAGTTCTGAGCTGCTTACTGCCTCCGGAAGCTACGGGGCATTTTCCTGCTTACTGAAGCAGCCCTTACTTTTCGTGGGGGAGGGGTCCGGTTTTTGAAGCCGCATTTTTCCCCAAAAATCATGTTGAGATCAACTCTAATGTACCTGTGCTTATTGGGTTGGACAGAAAGTGCCGTACCTCTAGGTTTGTTGTTTAATTATAATTGTCCTTTTGCAAATTGCTATTTTGGGGTGCATGTACCCATACACACCCATTTTTTCAGACACGCAGTTTGGAATTCAAAAAAAGTGGAAACATATTCGATCAGACTGTGGGAGGCCACCAGTCTTGGGCAAACCGTTGGTGACCACCTCAGGCCAACCTTCTGTGGTCTGAAAAGTATAACAAGTGATTGATCCGTTTCCGGGTTTTTGCCCCCGTCTAAGTCAGAAGCGGTTCTGCATGTTTTTTCCTTCTACTTTCCTCCATTGCTGCCAAAAACCTTAATCTTACCTTCCAGACTTTCGTATCATGTGTGCCTGCTTGACCTCCTGACCTGCTGATGCATCACTTGGTTCAGTACACCAACACCCCACTAGCCACATCAAGTGCCCCCAAGGGTAAAACAACCTTTTTTGCAAAGAAATTTGCCAACAGTGATTCAGTAACCCACTAAACTCTCCAAATACTACACACCCCAGGTCGTTTTCATTATTAGGGGGCGGCGAACCCTAATAGTAAATTTAAACCCTGAATTGAAATAAGCTTCTGTTGTATCCCAAACAGCCGCAACGTTTTATGTTTACAATCCTTCTGAAGCGTGCTGCGAAGCCAAGCGCGTTGGAAACACCTCAGCCGAGTTTCCGCGAACCTTCCTCGGAACCCTGTTGAACCTGACCTGGCTTTGAAAACCTCCCAGACCTTCTCCCCTTCTCCGGAACCTTCTGTTGAACCTGGCCTGGCTCTGCACCAAAGCCTCCCAACACCTTCTCCGGAACCTCTTCGGAACCTTCTCCGGAATCTTCTCCGGAACCTAATCAAATATTTGCACCGCAACTCTCCGGAACCTCACCGAATACCTGCATCGGAAACTTTCGGAACCTCACAAGGTATCTTGATTGTTTTCTAACAGTTAGTGCCTGTGGTCGGCCATCCAAATGTCATCTTGACATTGTACCCTTTTCGATTTGTGAGCTGCACAAGTGACATCACCTAAGGCGTGAAACTGCAAGCAGATCACTGCATTTATACGTGTATATCTATAGGGATGTTGGTTCAAGAAATACCAACCATCCCGCCCCGACATAACGCGTATGTTATCAGCCTTAATGTCGAAACCTTTCCTCGCAGGACGCATCTATATTCTTAAAGTTTCATTTATTAAGGATTAAAGAAACGTGAAGCAGCTTCTCTCATTGGCAGCGCGAAAATGCTTCAGCAGCGCTATCAGCGGCGCGCAGGTCTGGCTAGCAGCAGGCCACAAGCACTAAGCACTGACAGAGCTCCAAGAACAATCCTCATATCAGAAAGTGGATAGCGTCATCCTGATCTTGCCAGTGCTGAATGGCCTCGTGGTCGCCAGCATTTGCATGAACCATCCTGTTGATCCTGGATGAGGAATCGAACCCTGGCACGTGCCAATCTCTTTGTGCCAAGATCAGCTGGGTTTGTTTTGGTAGGTACCTGTGTGCAGCAAAATTGTGCCTTCTGCTACACGTTTTGGGTCCAAAGAATTCTGCAACTTAAATGACGCACTTTCCCAACACCACTTCATCTCAGGATCTGTTTGGCAGCAACATTGTCTCGATAAATCCCGATCAAAACTTCATTTCCAGTGATAAAAAAACCAGACATCTCTCTGCAGCAGCAGCGCGGCACACAAAGTGCTGGTTGCACTGCACAGTTCACCCTTGGCTGAACTCAAAGTTATTGCTGCCTGGGTCCTAGGGCAACTGACATTCAACAAGGTCATTGGCCAAATAAAGCAGCACTCGGACACATGACCTGAAAACCTTGGCATCACACGCGCTCAACTCTGGTGTATCATCATCTTCATGTAAAAGCGACATGGAATTGCGTTACTTTTGCAAAGTTGCACAAATGCCAAGCAACTCGAAGATCTTGCTCAAACGCTTTGGATGTGGTCGTATGACCATTTCAGTTGAAGAAATCAAAGCATGTTTTCTCTTCAAGAAGTCAATTTCGTCACCAGCATCATGGGAGACCTGAACAACAACGGCGTAATGTGTTTTTTTGGCATTCTGCATCTTGTCAGCCAGCCGAGTTTCACACAAGCAACGTATATCATCAACATACAAGAGCAAAACTACATCCCCCGATGGCGTCTGCATGGGAAAGGGATAAGTTTCACATTGCTCAATGTCGAGTTCAAACTTCAGGGTTCTGCACCGTGATTCATGCCACAACTGACGCCCATCTCTTTGTCCTGGGAAAATTTTGCCAAACTTGAACTTTGTCGACGTTCCAACTGCAGTTGTGCATGTGACTGTTGTCGGGCGCTTCTGTTCAACTGTGAGGAAAGCGTCTGCAACATCTATTTCCGTTAAATTATATCAAACAGAGGTCTATAATCCCACTTTTTTATAGTACAGCAGCATTGAAGGAAGTAGGCGTACAGAAAGGTTGCTTGAGGCGGGAGAAGAAGTTTTGCGTGGAAGCATCGTTTCTTCGAAACCACATACTCTTTCCCATTTCGCACTTTGTCACGCCATGTACGCACGAACGCTGCGGACAACTCAATATAGACGAGTTTTCTTCAACAACTGTCAACAGCACGGGGAACGGGCATGTACTTCAAGCGTGAGATCTCCAGCTCGTCGGCAACAGTGTCCAGTTCAAAAAGTTGTTCTGCTGAGCGTTGTGGCCCCATTGCGTTACGGGGAAAGTTAAACCAATCACGCAACTGTTCAACCTTCTCATCTGTCAAATCAAACAGTTCCCAATCAACGCAAACATCTTCAAACTCACGTCGTATTCTTCCATGGCTTCAATGATGCCCTCTTCCATCATGAAAGGCCCATCCTCTTCTTCATGGGCGATCAGCCTTGGAGCCTTTGATTCCCTTTCATTCTCAACATCATCAGTTTCGAAAACATGTTCACGTTCAACGTTCATTGCTGTAGGAACTTCATGTGGAACATTCGGCACGCTTGGTGGTAAATTGTCATGTGAGGGCTTGTCATGTGAGGGCATGCCTGTGAGTTCTTGTTCCTCCATGCGCTCCCAATGTGTTTTGGCCATCACTGCTTCAGCATCAGCATCATAAGGGCCTTTGTTGTAATAACCCCGCCTGGGCACGGGCTCCGTCAAGAAAACTAAAAATCGCAGAATCAACCGTCGGTGGATTGGCTGCAAGAGGAAGCACCACGCGTTTGCTGTGGAGAAGTTGCCATCCAAGAGATGCATAACGGTGTTCCCGGAAATATGTTTCAATTTTGCCCATCAAATGCTAATCCCAAGGTTGAGCAAACCTTATGATTGATCTTGTGACACATATGCCTTTCTCATTGGTTCAGCCTGCAAAGTGAGCAAATTGGCATGGCGTCGAATCAAGTTCACTGAAGTCTCAGCTGCGCCATTGCTCTGTGAACTGCCAACTGGTGCCAGTTGTTTCCTTGCAGCAATGTTGAAAGTTTTGCACGCCTTGACGACTGAATCAACAAGGCTGGCAAGACCGCCAAGGGACTTGCCTCCTTTATGCCCTGCAAGTAAGCAATGGATAAACTTTGTGGCTCTGTCATGGGTCAGCAGCAACGTGAGGTTTTGATCACCATCGGCTCTTGACGCATATCCAGGGCAATTGAAATCTTGTTTGGTCCAGTCTCTTCATGTGATATTGCTGGATGTTGGTCCTGACGTGATTCCGTGGCAACACAAAAGGGGCACCAACTTGCACATGGGTAGTGAGCGAGATAATGCTCAGAGACCTGACCTGTGCAGGGGTGGTTCAACTAGTTTTTACTGCTCCACTGGTTTCGTTCAATCTCCTGCTGTACCACCAGCACTTGGAGCAAGATGTTGGCCAGCAGGCTGCATGTCCTCAGCCCCAATGAAGACTGGTGCCTGAGGTGGTTCATCTTCCAAAACCTCAATAGCACGTCCCTCAATTGACGCGTATTCAGTATTCAAGATGTGCAAGGGTCAACGCGCTTGTCAATGGTTTTGAGCATTGAAGCGATCTGGAATGTGGGCAATCTGCTGTGCATATTCAACAACATGACAATGCCATCAACAAGCTCAACCAGTAGAGTTCTGTACCACATCATCTGGTCTGAAGGTGCCAGCGTGGTGTCTACATATCGTGGTCGAGTTGCTTTGATACCATACACTTCATCTGACAGTTTTGTCCAACCAGCACCGAACGTCACCAACACTGGCATCAAAATCGCAGCTCTTACATTCATGGGTGTCTCCGGTGGGAAGGCATGAATCATCCTGATTGTTCGATAAGTGCAGGTTGTTTTTTTTTCACGCACCTTTTTCTGCAGTGCGTTTCTCTCAAGGTGTAGTGCTCGTCCAACGGCAGCGACAGCAGCAAATCCACTGCGCAAGTCTATAAGGAAATCAAAAAAAAAATCTAAAGAAACACATCCAGTCAGGAAGACGACTGGGATTGGTGGATGGCTCGGGGTAGTGGGCGAGTAGTTGCCCTGTGGGTGGGATGACCTCAGTGTTGGGGTAGTCGCTCGCTGGCAAGGACAGCAAATACGATGCAAAGGCTTGCATAGCCGCATGGGTGAGCAGGGCTGTCCACCGGGCGAGCAAAGCTGTGGTGAAAGATGGACGGAGAGCTGATGGAGCGTCTCGTGCTTTGTTGCGTGCCAGGAGGCTCAGGAACTGGGCTGCTTCGTGGCTCCAGCGCCCTCCTACCTCGATAGCCAAGACGACCAGCCGGCATCGACTTGATCGTCGGAATTCTGGATACACCCTTTCTTTTGATTTTCTGGCGTCTTGGAGTGCAGCTCCGGCATAGCGCCCACCACGGCGTCGTGGCCCCCTTGTGCTTGTCAAGGGCGACACCAGAGCTGTGTCGACGGCGAGTTGCGAACTGTTCCAAATTGCTAGCCCATTGGCGAGGACTTCAATTCTTCTGTCATCGACCCGGCGCACGGCAGGAAGGTTGAGGTCTGCCAGTCGTGTGTTTTGAGTGACTCGGGCGCCTGCTTCCCGGCGCCTGCTCTAGCGGGCCTCCTCGTGTCCGGAGTACCCCAGCCCTGGCGCAGGCAGCGCGGTGGTCGCCATATAGGTGTCAAGATTGCGACGGCACAGGCAAATGCGTTCGGTCAAAGGTAATGGCAGCCGAAGACGCCTGAGGAGCAGGACCCGATAGATGTCTGATTGGTACGTGGTATCTGGCCCGTAAGGAATTGTTGTGAAAGCTCTGCTGGCATACGGGCCAGCTTGGGAATGGTCAGGGGCGGGGCTTTCATAGAGGGCTTCCCTGGCAACTCGAAAGAGGTGTGTGGTGGCTGTGTGTTGCCACCCTGGCTGGGTTGGGCCGTTGAAGTTTTGGTGTTGTGGGGCAGGTGGGCTCTGGCATGGCCGTGGCCGGGAAATCCGTGGCTTCAAGCAGTTGGGCTAAACACGTTGTCACTGCTGCATCATGGTGCTCTGCAAATTGGCCTGTGGTTTCAGAAGGAAGTAGCCGGAGAAGGTAGCAGGCTGAGTTGCGGCTGTAATGCAAAGGGAAATTTTTTTTGCATCCTTCACAAGGACTGGGTCTGCAGCTGAAGCATCAAGTGACCAGCAATGATTGAAACATTCTCCATTGCAACCGGTGGACTGGTTACAGCTGCAATCACAAAACGCGTTCGAAACCGGTGACTTCCAAGTTCAACATCCGCAAACTTGACATCAACAACATGGATTGCAGTACTCTGTGCATCAACAAGGCCTCCACGCATCTTCTGCCCATTGAAGACCGAAGTCCGTATCTCTGCATATGTCAATCAGCACCCGTGCCTAAAACGATCTCATGCTATTCATGTTCCAAACGCACTTTGTTCACTTGACTCACATGCGCCTCATTGCAATCATGTTTTGGGCCCGTATGCACCTTGGGGCCTGGGACCCAGGCCCAAGCAGCGTCACCAGGGGTGAGGGTACAGACGGTGAGAGACAAAGATTGAAGTCCCCAACAACAAAATTTTTCTATGGGGCCTTTAGCCCAGGTTAGCTCCGGTGCGATCCGGTGCAGCTTCAACACCAGGTTCCAGACAAGGTTCCGGAGGGTTCCGGTGCAGATACCTCGTGGGGTTCCGGAGGGTTCCAGTGAAGATACCTGCTGAGGCTCTGGAGGGTTCAGTGCGGTTCCGGAGCGTTCCGGTGCAGATACCGTGCGAGGTTCTGGAGGGTTCCGGTGGAGATATGATTGTTTTTTCCTGAACCAACATCCCTATAGATATATCTGCATAGATACAGTGATTTGCTTGCAGTTTTCACACCTTTGGTGATGTCATTTGTGCACTTCACCAATCGAAAAATGACATTCGGATGGCCGACCGCAGGTGTTAACTGTTGGCAAACAATCCTGGTAGGGGAGCCACGCATGCAGCATGAACCCGATGTTTTTGATATATTGCCAAGTTCCTGGATCAAAAATCCATGGTCCCAAACCTAGGTATACTACTATCTATATTTTAGAACTTCGTTTATGCAGTAAACGTTTCAAATAATTTGTTGTTTATTTATTTTTTTATGTCATTATTTAGCAGATTAAACCTACAAGAAAAAATTGATGGATATTGAATTGCCGGCTTGAAGGGACGATATGCCGTGATGCTGAGGCGACTGCAAACATATGAGGTCAGCGTGGCCACGGGCACCGGCCCTGCACAACGACACGCGCGCGGCATGTGGACAAGAAACGATGTGGTGAAACCAATGGCAAATCCAAAATTTACATGTGTTAAATGAGGCAGGGCTTACTATGTGACCGCAAATGCTACCGTTTCGATCATCTAAAATTTAACGGCTAAAGGGCCCTCACGTGGCCCCCACATCGCAAGTCAACGTAAAACGAAATCACGCTGCAATTGGCACCTTTCACGTGCGCAAGGCAGCATCATGTAGAATGCATTCGCCTCAAACAGCACAATTTCACAAAACACACTTGGCGGCCACCTACTCCAAGCAATCCATCTGCAACACAACAAATGCATACCAATGCCTCAATGGATGCACGTGCAACAATTAAAACCCATATTTTGCACATTTCCACGTTGTTTCCCTCAGGCCAAACTTCTTGACCTCTTCCAGTCTCAGATTATGGCCAACCATAGTTTTGTGGTTTACCCCATTGGCTTACCGGAGCCAATACGGCTGCAGGATATTGCCGGAGCGTCCGGCCCCGCAAGGCTTACTTTAATTCCCCTTGGAAACGGTTTTGGACAACGACTGCCTGGCGGTTTCGGAAAGTGTTTGGTGATTGCGTTCCCCGCGTTCCTCTTCCGAATTTTCGGCGAAATCATGGAAATTTCACGCGAATTGGTTTGGAAATGGGGGCACGATATTTTTTTTTAATGATGTTTATGCCTAAAACCCGTAAGGGTTCTCCTTTGGAAATGGGGTGGTGTGGGGTGAGGCCGGCCAAAACCGTACAAGTGCACTTGCAGACGTGTATGATGCCCAGGCCAAAGGAAAAAAAAAACTTCGCCGGTATCCCCAACAAAAGCAGTAATTTATTTTCACATGTTTTTTCGTCCGAAATTCGCTGGAACTTTGGCCTAAAAGCTGCGCCGACACACTCCCGGAATCGCACCGGAACCCACTTGAAGCCTCGTTGAACCTGGCCGCACCAAGACCTTCCGGAACCTTCAGAACCTTCTCCGGAACCCAAAGGACAAACAAACATACGTGGATATCCCAGCGTCATCCATTGGCGTTCAATATCTGGAAGGGAAACAAAAAGAAATGAAAAAATCAAAGTTCAAATACCGGTGTGCATATGTTTATCCTCAAGGAAAGGAAAATTTCGTTTTGTAAAAAACTGCCAAGATTTCTGTGTAGAAAAATATTTGTGCCTGACAAGCGTCTGTGTGTAAAAGCATCTGCGTGCAAAAGCGTCTGTGCGTCAATGCTGCACGGTGCAAAAGCATCTTTGTGTAAAGCATCGGTGTGTAAAATTTTCTGTGTGTAAAAATTTCTTTGCATGAAAGCCTCTGTGTGTAAAGGCCTCGTTGTAAAAGTGTCTCTGTGCACAAACCTCTCTGTGTAACAGCATGTGCGCATAAAATCCGCTCTGTGTAAAAGTTGCTGTGCGTAACGTCGTTTATTTGTAGAAGCGTATCTGTCCAAAATGCGTCAGCACACCGACAGCCCCAAAAAAGTATGAAATAAAAAACCAAACCTCAAATGTTTGCTGTCGTTGGCGGTGACGCGCGGAGAGCCCCAAAAGGCGTCAGTTTGGCTGTGTTTATGACATGTTTGAAGATTTGTCTGGCGCCTCGCAGGCCAAATATCACGGTATTTATAATGTTTTTCGCCGTTGGTGGCAAAAATCATTGCATTTACTGTGTTTTTTGGCCAACACGTAGCAAAAACACTGGTCTTTACACTGTTTTCATCATGTTGCAAGAAGCATTTTTCCATGCAAGAATCACAAAACCCAAGTAAATTACAGTGTTTGGGGTTTTGCTTTTAGGTTCGTAGAGATGTGGAGGGGGAGGGAGGAGTCCTAAAATGAACAGCAACCCAGGGCTGGCCACCCTCGCCGTTATTTCATAAAGTAAAACTCAACTGGAGCTATCCTTTCGTGATTTTGGTGGGTGTCTCGTGTCCCATGTCCAATTCGTACAACACGTCAACGGCGGAGCTTGAAACCTATGTTCCCACCCAAAATTAGGGACGAAACTTTTCCAAGAAATTCCGGTGGGGTGACATGCAACCAGGATGGTTACTCAACCTTCGGTATCTCATGCTGACGAGTGAAACGACTAGAAATAAACATGGCTCTCCAGCGGTGACATGCAATGATTTCCAACAAAATTGCAATGGTTTGCAATGATTTTCCGTTAAAATCTTGGAACCCCGCGAGTCCTCACCGTGTAACGAAACATAGCAGCAGGGATGTTACACGTCATTGTTGAAATTTCTCTTTTGGTGTGTTTTTAGCACACGTTTTTGGGCTGTGCACTTCCTATATCTTCCTATTGTTGTTTGCTAAGTTTTGTTGGCTGATCCTGCGGCATTCCGCTGTGGGCTGCGGTTCTTCTCGCTCCTTTTCTCTGCACCTCGACGCGACGTTTCTGCATTGGATCACGTTTTGGCAAGCCGATGGGACGTCTTGGCATCGCGGATACTGTGGCACGAGGATATAAGGCATTTCCACATCGCCAGATTTATTATTTTACTCCTTGCCTTCTGTTACTATTTTACAATTTCAATCTTGCACCTGCCACACAAGCCTGATCTTGCGCCCTGGGAAAACTACTGTGGGAAAACGCGTTCGCATCGCAGCGGAACCGTTTGGCATGTCGGGGACGAGGTTTTGGCATGCCGGCAGGGTGTTTCAATTTCGCGTGATGTCGACGAGCCATTTTGTCATTTAGGGTTGACGCGGGGTCAATGTAAAATGTCTTTAACGTTAGGGACAAGTTGGAGTAAAAATTATTGAGGCATAGAATGTGCGCATACAAAGACGACTAAATCCGCATATGGCATATGCGTATATATATATATACATGATTACTGATTAATAACGTATGTATGTGTTGGTGTATATGTGGGGTGATGTGTTTACAAGTGTGCAAATTTCGATTTAAATACGGTCGTGGCATTGTGGACTAAAGTGATCTAAAGGGTGGCGCCACCCCCTCAAAGCAAAATGACACTACCCATTCCCACAGGCCGGGCCGGGACGGCCACGATAAGAAGCAATGGTTTTAGGGACCCAATGGCCTGTAGGAATGTTGCTGACATGCGCAAGCAATGAGAGATTGAAGCAAATGGCTGTTGACATGCCGATGAAATTGCGAAAACGGCTTTCACTCTTTTCTCCAAAGCCTATATGGGCTAGCGGTGCAGGGTTTGCGTAGCTGGCAACTCAGAGGCATGCTTTACAAGAACCAGCTATTTCAGCTGAGGATTTCTT
>Ga0126342_10021308_pt1 | contig 10816 bp, 9 predicted proteins | sample Cyp1metagenome_FD_92528 | JGI IMG/M metagenome (GOLD analysis project Ga0126342, IMG submission 92528) | Coral microbial communities from Lord Howe Island, Old Settlement Bay, Australia - Cyphastrea 1 metagenome | ecosystem: Host-associated > Invertebrates > Cnidaria > Coral ... | reverse complement strand
TCTCTTTGTCAGCACCGGCCTCAATTAGCAAGCGAGCCATGTCAAGGTTCCCTCTTTCAGCTGCTATCCCCAATGGTGTCAGCCCGTTTTTAGGGGCCTTCTCTTTGTCTGCGCCGGCCTCAACCAGAAAGCGGACGAGGTCAAGATTGCCTTTCTCAGCTGCTATCCCTAATGGTGTAAGCCCATGCTTCTGGGCCTTCTCTTTGTCCGCACCGGCCAGAATCAAAAAGCGAGCCATGCCGAGATTGCCTCTTGCAACTGCAATCCCCAAAGGTGTTTGTCCATCCTCCTGGGCCTTCTCTTTGTCAGCCCCGGCCTTAATCAGAAAGCGAGCCATGTCAAGATCGCCACGTGCAACTGCAATCCCCAGGGGCTGCCAATCCACCAGGGCCTTCTCTTTGTTAGCGCCCGCCTCAATCAGCAAACGAGCCATGTGGAGATTGCCTCTTGCAACTGCAATCCCCAAAGGTGTTAGCCCATTTTGGGGGGCCCTATCTTTGTCAGCGCCCGCCTCAATCAGCAAGCGAGCCATCTCAAGATTACATCTGTCAGCTGCTATTCCTAATGGCGCGAGCTCTCCCTGTAAGGCTTTTTCGGTATCAGCGCCGGCTGCAACCAGCAGCTGAACAATATTGAGATGACCACCCCGAGTTGCCAGGAGGAGAGGTGTGCGGAGGTCAATTTTTGTTGCTGCATCTTTGTCTGCAAACGCCTCAAGCAGCAGTTGCACGGGTTGCAAATGCCCATTCCTCGCAGCGTGGTGCAAGGGTGTTTCGCCATCTGTATCTGTCACGTTGGGATCTAAGGGCCATTGAAGCACTGTTTCAAGTACAACTGAGTTGTTGTCCCTGGCCGCAGCAATGATCCTCTCCTCGTGCTCAATATTTGGTCGTCCCAGTGGCACGATCAAGAGTTGGATCTTGACTGTGACTGGAGCCGAGGTAAAAATCTCCTCATCCACAATCCTCCGGGAACCATCTTCCGATAAGAATCGCTGCCTGAATCGTGAGAATCCAACCCGAGCTGCCAGAGATTGCTTCACGGTCTTCACTGACTTGCCTAAGAATTCATCACCCTGGAGCACTGCCAGCGTCTCGCCTGACAACGCTGAGCACACCTCCATTGCAGCGATATGAGAAACCACAGTATATGAATTAGCCTCTGGTAAAAACTAACATAGCTATATTGAAAATGGCCCAGTCGCAATAGTTGATTTACCCATCTAAAAATGGTGGATCTTTCCATAGTTTTGTGTATGTTTACCAGAGGGTAGCCTACTTACTTCCCTACTTCTTGATAACTCAGCATCTGAATTCTTCACCTTTGGAGTCCTGGTTTATTCAGCCACCAACATCAACACGTCGATGTGTCCATAAATACTTCATAAATGGCCCTCAAATCAGCATATTTACACAGCTAGGGTCTGCTAGGTGCTAGTGTAAACATGATGTCAGCCAACAAACCTCAAGAGAGCTGGTGCTCAGAGCCAAATGTTCCAATGACAAAAAGGTGTTGGGGCTCCAGAAAACAGTGCTAATTATGTCCAAAAATACAGTGATTCCAATCATTTCGCCCAGCCTCTGGTCCAATAAAATCTCTAGCGGATAGAAACAGCCTAGCATTGCCTGAAAGAAAAATATGTGGTCACCGCCTGCAAGGAGACCAACACAAATCAAACATGCTCCAAGGTGTTTTCGCTACCTAGGGGATCAATAAATTCGATGATAGCTTGGGGTTCAAACATATTCAAACCATTTAATAGGAAACCCCATAATATCCCATGAAAACAAAAAAACATAAAGTGGTTCGTTATCCAAAATCACGTTGTTGGAGTTCAATATCCTTTTATCCCCGTATGTATATATATAATATATATATACATACCTAGACGCTCCATTGACTCATAAAAATATGCATTGTATCCTATATGTTTTGTACTTGGCAATTGTTTATGGCTCCTTTGAATGCTCCCATTTGAGCCATGCCCAGTTTAACCCCTATCTCTTCTCATGAAATACTTGCTGAAAACGGTTTCCCAATCCTATGGATTATAATGATTCCCATTAAACCAGTGGTGTATACAGTAATTCTTGACCAATCAACAGATATCAACGGTATGTTTCATGGCTCCCCCATCAGTTCTCCGAAAACTTTGCCAAGTCACTGAAGGGCAGGTTTTCGGTGGTCAAACTCGTCATAGCTTCGCCTTCCTCCTCAGCCACAGATCAGGCAAGGTGAGACCCCAAAAAAACCCCTTGCCCTACGAAATCACGGTTCAGTTGAAGCACATCACTTGGTGAGTTTGGGTTTAATAGGGGCTTAACATGGTATAACTGTCTACCTATAGTCAAGTGTATAATTGGGTAGTTAATGGGTATAACTGTATAACTATAGTCAATGGGGAGTATGAAACTTATTAAACCAACTTACAACTGGGGAAGCTCACCGTGGACCTTAATCCACGCGGAACAAAATATGGCAAATGGTATAATTCCGTAAATAATTTTAGCTGGTTGGTGGCATACCTACCCCTCTAAAAAATATGAAAGTCAGTTGGTATCATTATTCCCAACTATTGGGGAAAATAAAAATGTTCCAAACCACCAACCAGTTAGGGATTATAATAATGAATAATGGGATTATAATGGAATAAACATTACAATAGGATAATCATAGTTGGTAGGTGGGCCAAATCCCATGGTAATCCCATAAAATTTACCAACTGGTGCAGGATTTTGTCCATCCACAATATTGATGTGCGATATTGAACACATATTGAACAAATGTACCTAACTTATTACACTTAATATGTAATGTATTTGCTTTAAATAGGTACAGAATAATTTTCCATATCAACAAAAAATGCAAATTATCCGTTTTATCCAATTTGGAAGGGCTGGCAACCTTCCTGTGGAGTTATACATGATTGAAGGCTAAGACTTCTCTCAATCTCTGAAGGTGTGTTTGCTTATCTGGTGGGTGCTTGAGCCACCTGCTCAAAATATATGATGAATTGGGAGCAGCAACCCATTTGTTGGAAACAGAAAGTAGAAATAGGTAAACCACCAACCAACCATTGGCCATTGTTCTATAATCCCTTTCCAATAGACCATAGTGACCATATCCCAGTGACAGAAAAAACATCGCCCGTTTTTTCGGGGCTCCAGTCGTCAAATTGATGGCTTCCTGCAGAAATTCCCATGTTTCGGATGCTTAAGTCCTCATAAATTAACATTCGGAAGTGTCCGAAATGGGGGTACCCCCCATGGCGAAATCGACGTTGACTTGGCAGTGTGTCAAAACCTTGTACCCCTGGTGAACATCAAAATAGCTGGTAAATGGATGTTCATCCCCCTAAAAATGGTATTAATAGGTATTGATCCATACCCACTTAGTATTGAAACGACCATGGTGACTTGGGGATCCATAACGTTTTTGAAACTTAACCACGTTTCGTCATTCGCTCTTTCCACAGATCGGCCTAATTTGTTTCATCCCATCATTTCCGCGACGTCGCGGAAAGTGAGGTCGTTGTAATTGAATGGCAGTCGTATCAACTTATTTAACCAATTTCATTGATATTTCACCAATTTAAGCACCAATTTCATTGTTTAACCACCAATTTCATTGATATTTCACCACGCTTTTTAGTGAGACTTCCCAGAAATTAAAGTTGATGTAAGTTGACCCATTCATAAAAAGTATGGTTATATTCGCCATAAACCTTAACGAAGTTCTGTAAGTCAACTTATCGTTTGGGGATTCCCTCACCTTCTAGCAGATGCTTTTGGGGGTTCCCCACTGTCCCATGACTTACAGTATCTGATTCAGATTCTTAGGGATTCTGAATTCTACTCAGGATTTTGGAAAATTATCTTAGAATCATCTATCTTATCTGAGATAATCTGGTGACTATCATTGGAAAAGATAGAATCTATTTCACCGGCGAAACCCGCGAAAATATCTCCTCGTCGGATTCCAATTCTTTGCCGATCATCGGCTCTACCTGGTAGACGATGGAAAAAAACAAACGGGAGATAACGGGGATGCATATGATCATCATGATCATCCCGAATTTATAACGTATGTAAATATAATATAATATGATATGTGTATAATCATAGTCAAAATCATATAACCACAATTATACCTGTATAATATGTCATCATATAGATATATATCCACTGATATCATTCAGATTCCTCTGATTTCATACAAGAAGGAGGCCTTCTTGGGATAGGTTTCGATGAGTTTGTAACTAGGCCAACTGTTGCAATAAAATGCTGGAGATAAGTTCACACAAATGACAATTGGATATGTGAAAATCAACCACTTGATGACTTGGCATGTGCAGGATTTATCTTCTTTATGTGTATATAATTTTTTGTAGGCAACATCATTGGGATTCTTGGATTCTTAGCGTTGGTTTATATATATATATATATACATATACATATATATATATATGAATATGTGTGTAGTCAAAAAGTGGGGTACCATGACCACAAAAGCTTGGTCATTTTTTCGCTCAGTCCATGCGAGACCATGGAGATGCCGCCAACAACAGACATCACTGGGACACTGGGAATCACCAGCTCTTTGTGTGTTGACCTTCCATATCATGGACATATTATCACATTAATTCACATTATATATCATTATACCGTATTATGTTATATTGTATCATATTATACAAAATAGTTTATCACTGAGAAAAACTTGGAAAAAAAAAACAAAAAAAACATCTTATCAATGATAATAAATGCCTTATGGTTGAGCCACACCCTGAAACTAATATCATATTACATCATCTCTTGGGGGTCTGCCACGTATCTTAGGTATCGAGACATATCGAAACATGTTGGGTCCCCAGATGATCAATGCAACAGCATGGTGACCAACAGTGCAAATAGCATCAAAATAAGCCGCTTAAATGGGTGTTGATCCAAAAAAAAGTAACTAAGAGTATATCATAGTAAATGATTCAAATGATGGCAAATTTGACCCATAGGCTCTTTTTTAGCTTGGAGCAGCATGGCTTTTGGTCAATGGAGTGTCTAGTCGGATAAATGCCTCCTCCTTGTTGATGGCTTTTGGTTTTTCCTGTCGCCGCGCTGGATCATGGAAATCATGGAACACCATACCCAACCAAGACAAACCTGTCGCCGCTGAGGCATTTTATTGAGCCTGGAGATGTCTGAAAGCTAAATTTGACAAAAAAGATAGACAAGGATAGGCAGGCTGTGACTATGTTTTGTCATTTGGGCTGTCTTGAAACAAACTGTGTTTTTTGCGAGAACTCATAGGTTTCGTTCAACTGCAAGGGCAATCTGAGCCTGTGCTTCTGACAGTTCTCTGCGGTGCTCATGGGATGAGAGGAGATATTGCTATCTAAAAGTTCGTCAGTTTGGCTTTCCGGTTAACCCTTCAGTTTTGCTGATTTTTCCAGTGGAAAACTCTTGTCGAACTCATGGTGTCCAACACATTCCATCCCCTCCTGCAACGGTGCGAAGCTCGCAAAAATGCCCGAAGTGGCAGCCGTCAGGCCCACACTGGGCGAGCGTGGGCAGTTTTTGGGCATCTGGGGATGTGACGTTTACCTGCTCCATGGTGCTGGTATATTTATCCACGTGACTGGGTGAGTTTTGGGGTAGATGTCAGTTGATATTCCATGTACAGAGCACACATTCACATGGGATATTTATGTATTTATATTTGATTTATATGTAGATATGTATACACTTACTGGTGCTTAGCAGGGAATGAGGGAATGATCCATAATCACTAGTAATAATCATCCCATTCCCCCATTCCCATCTATTCCCTACTAAGCACCAGTAAGTATATTATATATATATTATATATATAGTATATACATATACATAATAATATATATACATACATATATATATATATATATATTATATCTATATATTATATCTATATATTATATCTATATATTATATATATATTATATATATATATATTATATATATATATATATGTATTATATATATGTGTGTTATATATATATATATATGTATGTGTATATGTGGTCATCCACGGTCATCCATGCCATAATCGAAATCCTTGCGTGGGTAAAATTGATTTTCACCATGGCACATGGAAAATGTCACCGGCAAAAGAATGTCAAAAGGAGGATGGGGCCAACAGTGACAGTTGGATGTCGCGGAAAAAAATGGGCATGCGGAACTGCGAATATAGGGACAAACCAAGTAGAAATTTGGCTGAACAATATCAGATAGATACAATTAAATTGGTTTAATCATGTTGAACCAATCATGTTGGTCTGTGATAGAAATGGGTACACCACCCACTCGCCAACAAGAACAAACAACCTCCACTGATTTCCAAATGATTAAAATACATATCCCGATTTGGACTGTCCCTATGTCCAAACAGCCCCTCTGCAGATTGAACAAACAGTATAGCTTCCACCTCAAACCATAGGGAAGAAAGTGATCTCGGGTGTACAGCCAACCACCAAAGGCAGGCCTCAGTGACGAAGCAGCTGTCGACGGGATTAATGGGATAATAATGGAAGGATTTAACCATCAACGAAAGTGGGGTTATTCAATAAGGATTCAACGTAATGATGAATGTGGATTCATTGGGAGTAAACGGATGTTTTTGTACAACGTGATGTTGTTGGGTTTCCATGGGTTTCCCATGCCATGAGAATCCACACATAATGCATATTATATACACATACTGTATGCATATATATATGTGTGTATACTGCATATAACATTATCAATATATATATATACATAATATATATATATATACATAATATATATATATATTAATATGATACTATACATATTATACATATTATATATGTAGATTTAAGTCCCTCTTAAGGGATGATTTGATAAAGATCCCCATGGCTACAGAATCTACAGAAAGTTTATGAGGATCAGCCCATTGAAGTGGCGCCAGATGGGGATGGAAGTTGCCAAAGCAAACAGCTGTCGAGTCGATGCCAAACAAATATCTTGTGTTTCCAGGATGCCAAATAACTTTGGAAAATCATGATAGATGATTACATATCGATTGTGTTAGATGCCACAATTTTATATCTGTTCCATGATTGAAACGATTTTTTTTTCAGTTTCCAGGTGTCCAACTTGTCTTGTCATCTTTTTGGGGATTGCTTACTAAGTATTAAAGGGTAACTGGATGGAAATGGATGGAAACTCCAAAAAATGGCTTGGCATTCCAACTCCCAAGAATTGTCAAACAATTCTAAGCATGACCCTGCTAACTCACTCGAAAGCACTGCTAAACCATGGCCAATCTAATCTGAGGCAATAAAACTTCATTCAGATTCAGGCGGGCATCATTAAAAATCACCCCTTTATGAGATGGCAAGAAAAAAACACACAACGATCCTTTCCTTATCCTCATCCGAACACAGCAATAGCCAGGAATCGAGAGGGTGCCAGCGAGGCTATCAAAGAAGCTCTTGATGCCCAAAAAAGTTCCCAGGCGATCCTCTGCAGAGTAGCCTCTTGTCATTTGACATACTTATAGCTACTGAAAATCAGTACATTTTTGTTCAGTTGTGTTTCTTTTGATCATTGAACTAAATAGGTCATGTCCATTCATTTTCCAGTTGGCGCTGTGGTAAATTACCGGAGGCTATCACCGTGATGGTGGTTTGGACCCATGACCTGAAAACAGTTGACAATATCTGACCGGTGTCCCGAAGATATTTCCACAGTTCTTCCCGTTTCAAAAAGCCATGACGGATCCGGCTGGTGCTGGTAGAAAAATGCTAACATGACTGGGGTTTTTGTTGGGATCCATGTTGCGCACCACAAAAATAGCAGCACCGTTAGGATCCGTCATGGGATAGGAATGTGATAGTCGGATAACTTGAAAAACATCCTCTTCTGGGTGAACAACTCATGGAGGGTCCTCTGGGTCCTCTTGTCACATCCCAAACCTGTGGGCCCGTGGTCAGAATTGATCCGTTTTTTTTTGTTTCGAAGGTTCCCAGTGTAACAACCCCCTAGGCCAACTATATCCCCAAGCACGTACACTACATCAACGTTTATCGCATCATTTCCAGAACCCTAAAAGCACCATTTCCTGCAACACAAGCCTGGAAGAATCGGAAAACCATGACTTGACGAGATTTTTTAGCCTCGCACCCGATGCCCCGTTTTTTGGGGCTGTCCTTGGGGCAACAGCCATGCACCATGGCCATGAATCCCAATCCAGTCATACTTCCAAAGAGTCCAACGGAGAGTCCTCGCGCGAAAGGCTCCGACTTATTTCATCTTCTACCAGAGTTCTCGGATTTTTTTTTAATTTTTTCTTCATCTTGATATATGTTGATCCTATTTTCCTGACATCTTCCAGCTATGCCCACAATGGTTAATGTTTCACGGCTTGGAAGTCAGAAATGTTTTCAGAAATCCCAACTGCTGGGGGAATGTGAACTGCATCAAACTGCTAGCAAACACCTCACGGAAAGTGTGATCAAAAAAAAAAAATCGATTTGGGAATCCCATGGTGGGCTGGGTTGTGATCAGGGGCAGGAATGTCCCTTGTCACACAGGAGACAGTCGCGTGCAGACACTGTTATCCAAACGCAACCAGATACCAAATACCAGAACACGGGTTATATCATGTTATATCACCAGCAAAATGACCAAATGGCCATAGTCATTGAATGAACCAAAAACAACCTGTTCCATCAGGGACCACTGTTGGATGCTTGGCGGAGTTCCCTTGAGCTTCCCTCGCCATGAAAAAGGTTTCGATTTTAGGCCTTCCAAAATATGCCTGGTACCCAAACAGTCCCCTAAAATAGCTGATTAATGGATGGTTATTCCCCCAAATATAGTAGTAAAATATAGTAGTAAATGGTATCATAGGTTTTGGCCCTTCCAAAATCTTCAAAACATGGATCTAAAATGATCTAAATGGGAGATTGCCTGACATTTGCCACTAGAACAACCCATTGGTTGAGCATCGTTGCCACCATGGCCAAGGAAAGCTCGCAGGAACTCTGTTGAAAATGCGGCTCATGTATCCACCAAATCAAATCATGTTGGATGTATCCTTCAAAGATCTTTGAGGCCGTTTCTTTTCAATCTGCCAAGATCTGCCAAGCCATTTTCCCCCACAGGTCCTGAACAAAAGCAGGGAACCCACTTGTGTCCGGTTCCCATGATCAGCAGGAAGGTGCAGAGGCTAACTCCCACCGTTCCTGGCGCCAGGGGACCAGCACAGAGACAGACCAGGTGAGCCGCGTTGGCACTCTGGCTTTCAAGGGAACTCAAAGGGAAATGACGTTTGAGAAAAAAAATGGTCACCTGATGATCCTGATGGTCTGTGGCCATATTCCCCATAGTAATGGCAATATGTCCATACATCTACCCATTTCCGCAGAAACCCACATAGGTTAATTTATTAACCCCATATTCATTGTTGATAGAAACTTTTTTCGATACTGGAATCCCCATGAAGCTGCAGAAAAGCCACACCCCAAGCCACACCCTGCGCCTATCACGCAGGACTCGCGCTCACCCAGCAAGCTTTGCACCGTCTGAGATGGGAAGTTTTCAACAGCCGTGGAGCATCATCCCACGAATCGTAAGTGGTTCGATTCGGCCCGGTGATCGAAGTCGTCCCCCATTCAGTGGCTTATCCCCGATTAGAACTATGGTTACTAAGCAGCCACTGAGCTGGTCCAGGACCATGTCCAATCTGTCCGAAAATAGGGGAAATCGCACCCTTAAATGGCTGGGATCTATTGGTGATCAGCCAGTTTTCTGCTATCAAATGTCCCCGATTTTCAAACCCGAAGAAGTTCAAATTGGCAGAAAAAACTATTTGATGGGGATATCATGAGGGTATAGTGGGATGGATAACTCACTTAATATGGATGAATTCTATTGCGACCTCACGTCGCAACGTCGTTGGAATCATGGTGAATGGATTGTGGTAACAATCCCAAAATAGCCGAAGAATTCAGCTTGATGAATTAATCATAATTCATCTAAATAAATCCAAATAATACATGTTATATAAGCCTAATCTGTCTTGGTCATTTCTGAATGGGTATTGGGGGAGGGTCCAATCTTCCAAAATTGGTTATCCAATGTCTATCCGTGATGAAGGAAGACTTGGTGAGGGAAGACTTCCTGCTATGGCAGGTATGGCAGGTATGGCAGGTATGGCAGGTATGTGCCAAGCGTAGCACATACCCTGTCTCCCACACCTCCAATAAATGTAATCTATAATCTATAATCTATAATATATAATCTATAATATATAATATATAATATATAATATATAATAGATAATATAATATGTGGAATATATGAATGTATAATATACTATACTTAGTAGTTAGGTATCTCCTATTTGTGGATGATAGACTCACTATAGTGCAAGTGAACCCAGTGACCCAGTGTTCGGGCAGCATACTTGGCCGAACTTTGGTAACCCCACGTTGAGATGCTATAAATCATCATGTCCATGAAAATTAACATTTACAAAAACCAATATCTGTTCAAACTCCCAATAGTTTTGCATACATATATATATATAATATATATATATATACTACATTACATTGCATTACATTACATTCCATTCCATTCCGTCCCATTCCGTTCCATTCCATTCCATTCCATTACATACATACAATCATATACACACACACTAGACAAGAATGGATCATTATATGATCCGGCAGGAACTGAATCCTGAAACATGCAAACCAGCCTAGATTATTAGATGAATAAAAGAGCCACATGAGGTACTTCTCGCAAAC
>Ga0126342_10021307_pt1 | contig 10816 bp, 6 predicted proteins | sample Cyp1metagenome_FD_92528 | JGI IMG/M metagenome (GOLD analysis project Ga0126342, IMG submission 92528) | Coral microbial communities from Lord Howe Island, Old Settlement Bay, Australia - Cyphastrea 1 metagenome | ecosystem: Host-associated > Invertebrates > Cnidaria > Coral ... | reverse complement strand
ATAGGTGGTTTATAATGTATGGAATAGGTGGTTTATAATGTATGGAATAGGTGGTTTATGGTGTATGGAATAGGTGGTTTATAATGTATGGAATAGGTGGTTTATGGTGTATGGAATAGGTGGGTTATGGTGTATGGAACAGGTGGTTTATGGTGTGTGGAATAGGTGGTTTATAATGTGTGGAATAGGTGGTTTATGGTGTATGGAATAGGTGGTTTATGGTGTATGGAATAGGTGGTTTATGGTGTATGGAATAGGTGGTTTATAATGTATGGAATAGGTGGTTTTTAATGTATGGAATAGGTGGTTTATAATGTATGGAATAGGTGGTTTATGGTGTATGGAATAGGTGGTTTATGTGTATGGAATAGGTGGTTTATAATGTATGGAATAGGTGGTTTATAATGTATGGAATAGGTGGTTTATGGTGTATGGAATAGGTGGTTTATGGTGTATGGAATAGGTGGTTTATAATGTATGGAATAGGTGGTTTATGGTGTATGGAATAGGTGGTTTATAATGTATGGAATAGGTCGTTTATAATGTATGGAATAGGTGGATTAAATGTTTCTACTGGCTTTTTGTGGGTTTACCATCTGGTTATGACTAACATAGCCATGGAAAATCCACCCATTTTTAATAGGTAAACCCAGGTAAACCATCTATAAATGGGCCGTTTTCCATGGCTATGTTAAATAACTAGAGGGTATAAACCCCAGTAACCATAGTCATCTATAGTTGTATATCTACCATAAACCATAGAATTCAGCCACACCCTCTGGTAAACGGTTACATAACTATGGAAAATCATTTTTTTATGGGTAAATTAGCTATTTCTGTGGCCATTTTCAATAGCTGGTAACATCTACTGGCTATATGGGTTCGTTGGTTTCTACTGGCCAATGATGATATTTATTTTTATATAATGTATGGAATAGGTAGTATATGGGTAGTATATGGTATAAACCTATGGGTAGTGTAGATGGTATCTACTATCTAGATGGTATTTTAACATATCTAATATCTAGATGGTAGTATAGGACGTAATATAGTGGGTATGAATTCTTAATAGTAATATATGGTGTATGGCAATATCTAATGGGTATATGATATGGGTAATACCACATCTGATAAGACTAATATACGGGTATATATATATATCTAATGTATGGAATAGGTAGTATATGGGTAGTCTATGGGTAGTATAGAATAGTGCATGTAATGGATATTCTGAATTCTTAACAGTAAAATATGGCATATGGTATCTAATGAGTATCTATATATATATGTATCTGGTACCTAATGTATGGTAAGGTAATATACGGATAATATACGTATGGTATATATATATAGGTTTATTGTTAACATTGTATAGATATATATATATATATATACTAATGATATATATATATATATATATATATATATTAATAATATACATATAATGGGTATATGCTATGGGTAATACCAAATCATGAATAATGAATATGGTATATGGTATCTAATGGGTAATATCTAATGGGTATATGGGTAATCTATGGTAATGTATCATCCCGGTATGGGTAGCATTTCTCCATCTACTGATCTACTGGCTATATGGGTAATATATGGCATACGCTTTTTTTTGGGGGGGGGATCTACCCTCTGGTAAAGAGATATCTAATATATTGTATATGGGTAAGTTTATACTGATCTAGTGCAATAACATCTACTGATCTACTGGTATACTGATATACTGATCTAATGGGTATCAATTGTTAATAGTAATAACTGGTATATGGTATCTAATGGGTAATATCTACTGTAATGGGATAATAAACCACCTATTTGGGCATGGTATATGGTAATATACGGGTAATATCTAATGGATATATGGATATCTAATATCTGTGATTTGGATCTTGTAGATGGCTAGTATATGGTAATGAGGTAACAATGGTAGTATACTTGTAGATGGTACCCTATATTCATCATTAGATAACCCATGAATGGTTTGTGTTGATATAAAGTGGTAATTAAACCAGTCATAAACCATTCCTAATACCATTCTAGATAAACACATGTAAATATATACATACATAATGAAAACATACCATGATATCTAATATTTCAGTGTGTAGATGTATGCAATATAAATATAAATAAATAAATATATATATATATATATTTGATATACTTATACATATGTATGTATGTATATCTATCCACATTTCTTCCTGTCAACTTGGATGTGGTTGAAAGTAGCTGGAGTGAGTAGACTTTGAAGAAACGCCAAGAGATCCAAAGAAACAGCCGGAAACAAACAAGGGGCATCATGGCAATATATGGCATATCGCAATATATGGAATATATAGGTTTCTTCTTGCTTTTGATTACCACATCATGAATGGTTTATGTTGATATAAATGTGGTAATTAAACCAATCATAAACCATCCCTAAGACCATTCTAGATAAATACATATGTATATATATATATACATGATGACAACATATTATAATATCTAATATTTCAGTATGTAGATGTATGCAACATATATATATATATATACACATGATATACATCTACATATGTATGTATGTCTGCCTGTCTGTATGTCTGCCTGTCTGTATGTCTGTCTGTCTGTCTGTCTGCCTGTATGTATGTATGTATGTATGTATGTGTGTATGTGTGTATATGTGTATGTGTGTATGTGTGTATGTGTGAAATTATGTGTGTAATTATGTGTGTAATTATGTGTGTATGTGTGCGTGTATGTATGTATGTATGTATGCATGCATGCATGTATGTATGTATGTATGTATATCTATCCACATTTCTTCCCCTCAACTTTGATGTGGTTGAATGTAGGTGGAGTGAGTAGACTTTGAAGAAACGCCAAGAGATCCGAAGAAACAACCGGAAACAGACAAGGGAATTGAGCTTGAAAATCTAAAATTCAGGCCCAGGGGCCCAGGAAGTAGGGATGCTGAATTAACAAACTATCATGTGGTCAGGAGCCCTCACGTGGTTCCAATTGGCTTTCCGTGGCTCTTGGGAAAATGGATGAATTTTGGCTGAAAAACTTCTCAGCTCCACTCACTCGGATCGGATGAATTTTTCGCGCGCCTGCATGTCGTCCATGACTTGATCGAAGAGGGAGGCCACGTGGTTACCCAAACTCGATCGGCTGCTGGGCGGAGCCATGAAATATGTCCTGAGCATCAAAGATTGGCCCAGTTTCACTGGGACATCAAGCCTAAACCCACGGGGTGAGCCTCCAAAAATCTCGGTCCAGTGATTCAAAAGAACAACTTCATGAGATGAATCTCTCTGATATTGACTTAATGACTGCGTAGCTGCAGTAAACCACAATATTAGACACTACACAACGACATAAAGAAACAATAGGTGTTTGTAGTGATATGACTTACTATATGATTGCTTGTAGTGATATGACTTACTATATGACTGCAATCATTCTATTGTACAATTCACGATGCCATCACAGTAGTATATATCTAGATATCTATAAGCATGACCCTCACTACTCGGAGGTACAAATCGTAAGTGGCTTTCATAACCCTGATCGTAAGTCCCCATTTCATGGATACCATGTATAAAAACTATGGATATCACCTTCTGGTTATTTAACATATGGAACATCACGAGACGCCGAGGATCCGACGACCAGAACAGGGCGCGGAGACGACGACCAAAAAAAATAAAGACGACGAAAAAAAACACACCCCACAGCCCACGACCAAAAAACCATTATACCACGACTAACTCCTTTTTGGCCCCTCAACGGCCTGAATCCTTCAAAAAGGCGCCCGGCAGCCTCTAACTGGACCGGGTTCTCCTAGTCAAGCCGCTGGGCGCCTTTTTGGACCGTCAGCGGCCCGGATCTTCAAAAAGGCTCCCGGCAGCCTCTAACTGGACCGCTGACGGTCCAAAAAGGAGATTGTCGGCCTGAAAAGGAGATCCCGGTCCAGTTAGAGGCTGCCGGAAGCCTTTTTGAAGGATCCGGGCCGCTGACGATCCAAAAAGGAGATTGTCGGCTTGAAAAGGAGATCCCGGTCCAGTTAGAGGCTGCCGGAGGATCCAGGCCGCTGACGGTCCAAAAAGGAGATTGTCGGCCTGAAAAGGAGATCCCGGTCCAGTTCGAGGCTGCCGGAAGCCTTTTTGAAGGATCCAGGACGCTGATGGTCCAAAAAGGAGATTGTCGGCCTGAAAAGGAGATCCCGGTCCAGTTAGAGGCTGCCGGAAGCCTTTTTGAAGGATCCAGGCCGCTGACGGTCCAAAAAGGAGATTGTCGGCCTGAAAAGGAGATCCCGGTCCAGTTAGAGGCTGCCGGAAGCCTGTTTGAAGGATCCAGGCCGCTGACGGTCCAAAAAGGAAATTGTCGGCCTGAAAAGGAGATCCCGGTCCAGTTAGAGGCTGCCGGAAGCCTTTTTGAAGGATCCAGGCCGCTGACGGTCCAAAAAGGAGATTGTCGCCCCTTTTTTTTTTAAGTCGCGCGCCTGGAAACCTAGCAATTAGTCGTGGGATGTCTGACTCAGTCGTGGGATGTTGAATTTAGTCGTGGGATGCCCTCTGTCTCGGAACATCACCATGTTTAAATCATCATAAATCATCGAACTAAATGGGCCTTGACTTCCATAGCTATGTAACGCTATGTAACAATGTAACAACTAACTGGAGGGTGGCTAACCAAAAAGTGCTCAGATACTAACCAGTTGCTAACCACTATTCATGCGGAGATCGTTGAAAATGCTGAGAAAACACCAGGAGATAATTATTTGAGCGCCCAAAGATTCGCGCCGCTATGGCCATAATAATGTGTAAGTGTGTTCAAACAATTATATCATATTATATCTATCTATGAATCAATGTCAATATTAGTCTATATTACACTCAATAATACTTTTGTTATTATACTATTATACTAGCAATTATACTATATACTAACAATTTATACTATATATACTATTATACTATGTTACTTTGTGTTACTATTGTTCTCATTACTAAACTTACCCGCAGGCCGGGGGTGTTGACCAACTGTTTAGGGCTTCTTTAGGTTTTCATTTGGTTTTGTTAAATTTTGTTAGGTTGTTTTTTTTGCAACGGTTTGAATGAGATTTTACTTTCAAGGCTTACCTAGGGTTTCACGTCAGATTTAGGTTTTAGGGTTTTGTGTTTTGGAAACAACTCTGGTCAGCCAAATGGCCAGGTTCAACATGCAAAAAACACTGGCCCTCCCTGCGTCCCTGCGCAGTCTGCGCAGTCAGAATGCACTTCCCCCGGCAGTACCGCCGTCGAGGCCATAACCTTGCTATACATGTTAATGTTACTTATTATATCTGCATTGTATGTTTTGTGCTTTTTTTTTTAATATGTGCTTTTTCAATGTTTCATACATTGTATGTAACATACGTACATACATATATATATATGTGAAGATGGCCTACAACTATAATTGTATAAATGGGTCCATGACAAGTAAAAAATAGGATAGTGCGTAGCTCTGAAAAGGTTAGTTTGCTTGTGATATGGTGATGTCAATTAGCTTCCAGAAGGAAGGGGCACCACCCATCCACTGACGGCAACATGTCCGCTGATGAATGATAACTTGTGCCACCATTTTGAAGATGTTTTTTTTTGCCATGTAACTGCTGGTATGTAAATTACATACTCAGTTGCCAATAATAAGGTTATCCACCATGTAATAGTTCTTATTGGAATGTACAGTATGAATGAATTCATTTGACATCATTGTGTTGCTGATGAAATCACAACTCCTCACGCTTTGGCACCCCATACGATGCAGCTCCTCATCATTTTTTCACACTCTCTCCCAGGCATTTCAGTTGATGACATCCATTGAATCATTTTTTTTGCTAGTAAACTCCCCCTGGTTGTTGCTCTTGTCCTTTTTCACAAGTTGGCGCCCCCTAGAAAAATGGTTCTTGGTCTATGAACCCATCGAAGTCCAAGTATAGTCAGTTGTTTCATCGCTGGAAACCCAACTTATCGCAAAGTTAAATCCCAACTTTTCTCGCATTAATTCAAGTTAATACCCATTTAAAACCTATTAAGGCACCATTAAACAATACTTTTTTTGGGCTCTTGTTTAATGGGTTAAATCATCATGGGTTAAGAGATTAACCTTCACCATTTTTCTTGGTTAAATCTCCATTCTTGATGCTTAAGTCATCATTTTGTCAACTAAATCCCCCAATTCTCCTTGCTTGAATCCACCAACTATCGTTCACCACTAGCAACCCTAAAAAGATAGAACACTTTGAAGGAAATGATAGGGAAAACATCAAACTACCATCCTGGAACACTTAAGTCGATCTTTTTTTTTGCGGGCTTATGAAATACCCATATGCTCCATGGTGCTGGAATATGCACACCAACATTTGCCCAACATCCCAAAATCACCCAGTCATGTAGGTTTTTGTATACCAGCACCATGGTGAGCTAATATGGGTGCTTAAATCCCCTAAAATCCCCATAAATTCCCCATGAAATCCCCATGAAATCCCCATGAATTCCCCATGAAATCCCCGTGAAGTGCCCGCCATGGCTTTTCGTCCAAAGCTCTCGGGCGCCGGTGGCGCATCCTCCGGCACCGCCATGGCCTCGATGGGATCATCCTCCATCTCCGGCGCGCCGCTTCGGCGCCGGCGGGAGCCAACGCTGAAACCGGCGGAGTCAACGCTGAAACCATGTGTTTTTCCTATGGGGATCCTATGGATCCTATGGGAAATGGGATATATTTATGGGATATACTAGATATACTAGGATTTTCCATGTTGTTGTGAAATTGGTTTTTTCTATGATTTTCCAGATTTACCGGATGTTTATTGGATTTAACCATCAACAATAGGGATTTCCATGGGATTCTTTCATGGGACTTTACCCTCTGGTAATTTGTTACATACCTATTGGAAAATGGCACATTTATAGTTGACCGAACTTAAAGATGGTGATTTTCCATAGCTATCTTAGTTTCCCAGAGGGTAGTGGAACTTTTTTAAAGGGACTGCCAGTGATTTAAATGCTTCTGGCTGGGGTGATCATTCCATAACTGGGGTAACGCACTGACTTATAACTTATAACTTGTATTTTGGTCCATAACTGTAGGCTTTAACCATGGTTTCACCCGTGAAAATCGGAGCAAAACTCGTTTGTTGCTACAAAGTAGGGCCATCCAAACGAGGGGTGACTTGGTAAGGCAAAGTGGTGTCGGTTGGGTTCCTGGGACACCAAATCATTCCTGGAAAACGCAACTGGCATTCTGTAAACAAGCAACTAAGCACGAGATTATAGCTAACATGGATCCAAACATTTGGGAAATCACTTGTGAAATCAGTGAAATCTGACTTGCCTAATGATTTGGAGAGCATAGGGAAGCTTGGATCTTCGATGTTTAATAAGTTCATGGGGTATAAGTTCGGCATCTGGGTTTGTCTGAGAATAGGGTACCTACATACATTTCATCATCATGTTTTCCATTCAATGGCCATTTTGCGGCTATCCCCCATTTTCAAACACACCATATCTATCTGGTGGTTTCGACCAACGTTGAAAGCTACCACCTTATCATGTCGAAAAAGTACCGCTATTCTCCCACATATATAAATAACTCTGGCAATTCCACATCATTCAACTATATAGTGGAGAAAACCTATATTATATAGTTATTTGTAGATCGTATTTCTTTGATTTTCTCATGGGTCTTCGACATCTTTCTGTGACTGTTTTCTGAAGGGTATCCCCAACTCCAAGCAATTATATACATCATTTTCCTATTGAAGTTGCAATCAATTGGTATGAACTTGGACCATTATTTTCCTTCAAATATTTTTTTCCCTTAGATGGTGGTAAATTTGGATCACACGTATTTTGGAGAAATCCATGTCGACTTCAAACAGAAAATTGTGTCGATACCACCATTGATGTCGGCTTTCCAAGGACCGCTCGCAATTGCTGGCTCACCCCATGAATCGTAAGTGGGTCATAACCCCAGTTATATCTGGACCAACCCTACTGACGCTATAACTTATAACTGGGATTGAGCCACTTACGCTTCCTAGGGTGAACCAGAAAATGTAGGAACTGGATCATATTAAAATGGTGTGTTTCTAGTGTGGGACCCCAAAATCATCCACAAACCTCTTCTGATTTTTAACACGGTTTTGTCAAGAAGTTGTGTTTTGTTTGATCTCCGAGTTCTAGTTGCACTAGTAACTGGTTGGTGGTTGAGCCCTACCCCTCTGAAAAATATGAAAGTCAGTTGGGATCATTATTCCCAATATATGGAAAATATAATTCATGTTCCAAACCACAAAACCAGGTAACTCGTCTTCAGGAATCATCCGCAGCGTTCCCCTTCTGCACCCTGCCCTTTTTCGCATCAGAATGAAGGCGCCTGGACCCAATGGGATGCTCCGACAGATTTGGTCACAGCCGGGCCGCAAGTGGGGTACCACTTAAGTTGGACAATGAAAAATTAACTTCCAATATGATGTGGATGTAACACATAGATGTGTACCAATCCCAAACCCTGACATCAGTCAATCAAATTCAATCCATACGAAACATGGTCGGGCTGATTTGTTTTACATTGTCTTGCCATGTTTCCCTCATCCACATTTGAGTATGAATCTTCTTGGCAAATGAGTATCACAACGATATACAACTTCATAGTCCTTAAGATCCCTGGGCTCCCCAATGTTTCGCTAGGTGAATGGCCGGTGAATCAACCAATCCCAAAAATACGGATCTATTTCATCCACCAAAAAAAACGAAATACGGTAGAAAAAACGCGTTTCGTTTGACAAAAGTTTAGATGCTTATCTGGTTGGTCAAAAATTAGATACCCTCTGGTAATTTAACATAGCTATTGAAAATGACCATTTTTAATGGGAAAATCCACTATTAATGGCCATGTTCAATAGCTATGTTAAATTACCAGAGGGTACCCCAAGAATTTGATTTCTATCTGTCCCTTGCCGGGCAAAAAAAAAGTTTGACCATGCTTGGCCCAGATGAGTCACTGCCAAGTGGATCAATTTTCACGAAAATCACCCTGATTCATAGGTAAACTCATCGAAATACATGGTCCATTATAGCCTAACAAATTACCAGATATGTAGAAAATGATGTGAACAAGTGGGTTTAATGGGTAAATCTACCATAAATAGCAAACTGTAACTGAATGACCAGAGGGTACCGCTTGCCCCAGGCTGGATGTCCTCCGATGTTTCACCAGGCTGGATGCCAGGCTGTAGAACATGCAAACAACGAAGTGAAATTTGAAATTGCTAACAGGTTGCAAAAAGTAGTTGGATTATCCTAATTAGCTTCTGGGAGCATTATATATCATTATCATTACGAAATCAGATTATGAATGGGATTACATACCCATAATGGCATTATTATTAATCGCCATATATCCCCAACATATCCCCATAATGGGATTATTAATGGGGATGATTCCACTTCGATTGAAACTCGTTTATAGTGAGGTCTAATCTTATATTGTATATCCATTGCTGTTTCTTGATCTCCCATTTTTTAGTAATATGGACAGTGAAATGGATATTAGACCAAAAAACATCATGTGGACATATTATATATTATGGATGTATTATGATTATATATTATGGACATATTGTGGATATATTATGGATGTATTATGGGTGTATTGTGGGTATATTATGGATATATTTGAAATATGGGCAGTAACATGGGTATATTAATGTATATTATGATACTCTAGGCTCTAGGTACCCTTTTTTATCGCTTAATGGTGTGTTTATTTCCACCCATGTCTCGTTTAATATGTTTTGACCCATCCCCCATGTCTCATCTCCCACTCCTCGCCCTCACCTCACGGCTGCGCAGCCACATCTTCTGAGTCTCAGGGTCGCCAATGTTCCACTCGCGACCACCAAACACTTCCAGCGGGACCTGCCCAAAAAACCGGCCACGTTTGGTGCGATTCATTGCTTTGTCAATATGGTTTATGGTAGATATCTATATATATACATATATATATATACATATATAGCCTTAGATGGTGGATGTAGAACTAATCTATAGAACCTTTATGGTAGATATATAAGTAAACGATATCATTCAATATCTATGGTATTCAAATGTTTGATTGATAATAAGTATAGCTAGGGTTGATGCTAAAGATAGCAACTACAAACCAACTTGGTGTTTTATCTTAACATAAACACATGGTTGTTTATTAATATATATATATATTGTTAATGGGGTGAAGATAAACCAACTTATAACTTGGAGGGCGCTGCATGGTATGGAGATACAAATCGGATAGACAGCAGCAACATGATATCGCTTTGTCCTTGACCGGATTCAGAAACATCAACCACGGAAATTCATTCGTCCAAATTAACCATCAAACATCGGGATTTTGCTCTTGAAAAATGGATGTGGATTTGTTGTTCTGTTTGAAAATGGGTACAGTATGTTTCGGTTTCTTGCAATTGTGATAAACATGAAGTGTTAAACCGTTGGATTTGGGGAATCATGTATCACCTTGCATTTTGTTGGTTCTTCCCGGAACATTTACAGGACTCCATGCCATGTTTTGTTCCTCGGATACAGAAAAAGGATGAAAACAGTCCTTTGCACTAAAGTAGATGTGGAAAATCACCATGTTTGATAGGTAGTCATCACAGTAAACGGGACATTTGACACATCCATATTAGTTTACCCCAGGGATCCCAGCCATTGGAGTTTCACTGAAGAAAGAAAAGGTCTGCGAGGATCCTCTGATTTGTGGATGATGT
>Ga0126342_10021306_pt1 | contig 10817 bp, 7 predicted proteins | sample Cyp1metagenome_FD_92528 | JGI IMG/M metagenome (GOLD analysis project Ga0126342, IMG submission 92528) | Coral microbial communities from Lord Howe Island, Old Settlement Bay, Australia - Cyphastrea 1 metagenome | ecosystem: Host-associated > Invertebrates > Cnidaria > Coral ... | reverse complement strand
GCTTGGCATTGTCGAAGTTGAGCTAGGATGTTCAGAGTCCGTTTCACACCCTGTCTTTCCAATATGGAAACCAGCACACATTTTGGGAAATTACCAAAAGAAAAGTGTTTGCTCACCTTGAGACGTCGGCTTAAGATGTAGGATTCGTTGAGCATCTAAGAGTTGGTAATTGTTGGTAAGTTAAAGGAGAAGGTTCTCATTCCAGCCTAAGCTCCCCAAAGCTCCCTAAGCCACCCCCCCTTGGACCCCCCCCTCTTAAGAATCCTATAAATTATGGGAAATTTCTGATTGGGAAAATGATTATCACAATATTCTGATTGGATCACAATTCAGAATGAGAATGAACATGATAATGATTGGCTCATTTAATGATAATGATTGCTGTTTTTCGGGAAAATGAGAATGAGAACGAACACTTGTAACAAAACAACAAAGATTATCATGTTCATTCTCATTCTCATTCTTTGTGACAATAATAAAATGATTATGAGAATGAGAATGAACAATTGGATCATTTTCTCAAAATTGGATCACAATGTTTTGCCAAGAAAAATGGATGAGCATGACATGTCACTCATGAAACTTGGATAGAAAATCTGAGTGAGTTCAGTGAGTTCATGAACCAAAATTGGAAGTTACTATAACTAACAAGAATGGATGAATTGTGGATAGACGTTTTGGGCTGAAGAATTGCTTGCGTTTACCAAAGAGGTTTGAATAGACCAAAGAGGTGAGCTTCACCACGGAGAAACTCATCCAAATTACACTTGTTATTGGATGTTATGCCCCCTTGTCAATCTATATACAGTATCTATCTATATCTATATCTATATCTATATAATCTATATCTATATAATCTTTATCTATATCTATATCTATATCTATATAATCTAATCTAATCCAATCTAATCCAATCTAATCTATCCATCCTATCCCATCCTATCCTCCTAACTATATACATACATGTAGTCACATATCTATACCTTGTACATATATATGTATATATATATATGTATATATATATACCTATAGGTAATACTATATGTATGTATGCAAAGTGGCAAACCTAATATGATACACCATAATCGTGTCTTTCTCCAGCTCCCAACGAACCCAGCCCTTCGGTCGCCGCACCTTGCCATTCAAGAGCAGGTAGTCCAACACCGCGGGTTGCATTGGACGGTCGAACTTCACCTCGGTACTACCCAAACAACTCAAGGTCTCGAGGGGTCCTGGGAAAACCCAAAAAGATGGAGGAAAATCTCACTGAAAGTGTGATAAATGATCAAACTCTATCTTTTGATGAGTTTCTATAAGCTTCCTTGTAAGGATGCCTGCTTTGAAGAGGACTTATAGTAAGTTTCCCCAAGATACTGGGATGGTTACACCATGAGTGTCGGTTCTACCCCCATGATTGTTGGTGATATACCATGCAAACCCACTAGAACTCACCATTTTCACATTAGCAACTCCGGGAAAAAAAAAAAAGAAGAAACATGTTCTACCTAAAATAGTGATAGTACATATATTACCATATATCTGGGCAAATTATAATAATTCACTAATCTGAATAGTTCGGCCATTTGGGGATGATTCCCCTTACTAACCATGATTTCCAGTGAGGGAGAACAGTGAGGTCGTGATCAAATTTACCCAGATATATGACCTTTCATATAGGCCTACTTTTCTATCACCATCTTGGTCCTCCCATGAAATCCCCGAGGTCCAAGGCACCTTCAGCGCCACCTTCAAGCTGCTGCCTGTGGGCCACGCCACTTTGGCACCGTGCTTGGGAAACACCGACAGCACCACCTGGTGTGGCCGACAGGGTGTGATGGGATTTCATGGGAGTTTCAACCAACATGGTACTGGAATCTGTGAAAAACATGTGATATCAGTGATATCTATATAGAGAATCCAGAGATTGAAAAAACAGATGTGCTATTTGGTAAACCCCAAATGGTGAATGATTTTAGAATAGGCAGTGTTTAACTAGATATCAAACACAAAATAAAACTGTTTTGGAGTGCTGAATGATTCTGTGAATAAATGTAGGATATAGCAACCCCAAGAAAGATGCAGGATACTTGAAAAATCCAAGCGTAAAAATTGCTGAATTCAGCATCTTTTTGGATGCTACTGTTGACTGTTTAGGAGATTCTAGAAAATACCATGCTCAATCAAAAATATCAAATAGTCTTGGGTTTTCTTGAGATGATATAGTACCTTTACCATAAAAAATGAACACGTTCTCTCCGGTCACTTAAAGTAGCTATGGAAAAGGACCCATTTATGGATAATTTACATTAATTTAGCTAGTAAAAATGGTGTTACTCACCCCAAAAAGAAGATAGAGTTTAGTCATTTCCCACTAGTAGTGAGATTTTCCGTGTCTATTTCTGGGGATTGCGGTGCATCTGCCAGAGAAGCAGCAAATCCTGCTACGATAGTGGTAAATGACTAAACTCGATCATCTTATTGGAAAATACTATTTACCCTCTGGTAAACATACAAAAAGCTATGGATAATCACCAGCTTTAATGGGTAAATCAACGAACTAAATGGGCCATTTTCAATAGCAAACTGTTAAATTACCAGAGGGTATATACCCTGCGGCAATTTCACATAGCTCTGGAACATCAGCATGTTTATAATCAGTAAATCATCTCTAAATGAACCCAAATTCCTATAGCTATGTTGAATTCCTGGGTCTCATATTCCATATTTCCATCAATATTCCATTGAACATATCCCAATATCCCAAATTACTGGGTATATTCTTCTCATGAATGTCAAAAATATCCCAATAGATCCCTCTATATATATATGTCCCATATTATATATATATGTATATATATATGTATATATATATGTATATATATATATGTATATATATATATATGCATATATATATGTATATGTATATATATATATGTATGTCCCATTATATATATATTATGATATTCCATCTATTAGAATTTACAATACATATTGAACATATCCCAATATATCCCATTCTTTATAGATTTTTATCACCAGGACTATCTCCATTCAGCCCAGCTGCAGGTGGTAATGTAACCACCGGGGCTGGCACCTCGCCGAGCCGATAGGAAAAATCCAACGAAAATCGTGGAGTTTTTTGGGTTTCTTCAGTGGTAAAATGAAGGGTTTTTAGTGGGGAAAATCCACCAACAAATGGCCTAAATTATTGGTCTTGATTGTTTTTGAGTGGGAAAATTCCAGTTGTTATGTTGATTCTGAGGAAATGATTAGGGGTTTATTGACTATGAATCGCCTTGGTCTGAAAATGGTGGATACCTTTTTTAATGGCGGTTTAAGATGTTTTGCTGAGAAAATCAGGATGATTCATTGGCTTTTAGGGGATCTCCTATTTTTTCAGAGAAAACCTGAGATGTTCATAGGACTCTTAATCCGTGTTGGATTTTAAGGGCTAGGAATCTTAATCCATCTCAGATGCATCCCTTTACGCTGGATGGTGTGGGTTTCAAGAAACCTTCTGCCCTTTGGAACATTCTCAATATCACCAGATCCCATTTCAACTCAATTCAACATCCCCTTCTGTCTGAACATTCTCAATATCATCAAAAATGGGCCTTGGAACCAATAATGCCCTTTGGGTAAAAAAAAAAAGGAGGGGCCGGGAGCTGGTATACCATCTATCATCATTTACCTGTTAAAGGGAGTTTCTTCAAACCCCTCTTGTTTCATCAACCAACCAATGGGAATTTGGATGAATTTGGGACATCTATGGAACCACCAGATCCCATCTCAACTCACTTCACCTTGGATTCTCCACGACTTTCCCCTTCCATTTTGCTGCTAGGGGTCCCCAGTGGATTTCCCGTTGGGGAAAATGAGCCAAAAAACTCCCATCGATGCAGCAAATCCCACTAGATCATATAACTGGATGATTATAGGTGGATATTTGCATCTAAGATTTGGATTATAACATCTTATACCCACAATATAACTGGATGGTTATAGTCCCCCAAGTGGGTCAATAACTATTAATACTTTATGGCTAAGTGGGTCAATAACTATGGCTAAGTGGGTCGTAACTATTATAGTCCCCCAGAAGTTATCATAATACTTACTGGCTAAGTGGGTCAATAACTATGACAACTGTTGGACTATTATGGCGGACATATCGTTGCAAACAGACGGGACTTTTGACAAAAAAACTCAGCAAATCCTCCAGATCTATCCATAGCTACGGCCAGGACGAGATGAGAGTTTCCCCATAAATCCAACAGGTATCAGAGTCCCTGTTTATAGATATCCCGTAAATTAACAGTTCGACCCTGCCAGATTGGAGTTGGCAGATGGGTTTCCACCAAAAAAAATGTTATGTAATGTGTTATATATATATATATATTCTGGCTCAAACTGTTCATTTACCAAAGGGTATAACGTGGGTAAAACAATAATAAACCACCCATTTGTAAATGGTCGAAATGGTTTATTCCACCTATTTATAGTGATTTGGGGGATGGTGTAATCATTATTGTTTTACCCACATTATATTGTTATTTGTATAATCCACCTTTTTTGTAAAACAATGATAGTTTCTATTATCATTATTGTTATGTGGAATAACAGTATTGTTATTTCTAACAAAAAAGACATCTCTCATAACAAAATAATGTTATCCAACATAACAAAAATGATAGATCAACTTTAGATGTGGATCCCCATTATTGTTATTTTTGTTATGTTAGATTTCTATGATCCATTATAGTTATCATAACAAAAAAGACATCTCTCCCCCCATCCGTTTCCATTCCCCTGGGTCTCCCGGGCCAACACCAAGGCTTCCAACGGCTGCAGCTCGCGACGGATTTGGCCCGCTGAATCCACGGTGAGCACCTGCATGCTGCCCTGGTGAAATTGATGGTTTTTACCGCGAAAAATGGTGGATTTCACCACGGAAAAACGATGGATTTACCCTCTGGTTATTTAACATAGCCATGGTATAGATGACCCATAGAAATAGATGGTTTACCTATTAACAATGGTGGATCTTTCCATGGCTATGTTAGTCATAACCAGAGGGTAAGTTGATTTAAGCAGCAAAAATCATAGATTTTACCACATGGTGAGCGATCTTTCGAGTTGGAAATGTGATTCACAGAGTTTTTGCTAGGAAAATACTGGGTAACAAAATGTAACCAACCGTTTTGCAACATGTTATAGAATAAAATCAAAAAAAAAGAAAGGCTATTTTTTTTCTCCATCCAAACGGCATTGATGTAGCTAATCCTTCGTGCTGTTTCCGACCATCCGAATGCATTCGACTTAAGTTTCTCGTGCACGGCTTCACCTTTGACTGAAAGTCACAGTGTTTTTGCATCAAAAATCAAGTTTTCCCCTTGAAACATCACCTTCCGTTTTCTTAAACCTCCGAAGGAAAGAACTGAATCATTCTGGTCACCTGAAGACAATATCATGTGGTGTGGACACTCTGAATAGCTCCTTGGCTCCCGATTTAGTGGAAATGGATACAACCATAGTTCCTTCGTTTGCTCCTCCAATCCACCGCCGGGCCAGATAGACCATTATCCAACCACAGGTTCATCAACATCATCATCATCATCATCATCATCATCGTCATCATCGTCATCATCATCATCATCATCATCATCATCGTCATCGTCATCGTCATCATCATCATTATCATGTTGATTGATTGGTATTGACGATTCATTGTATGCATTTCATTGATTCAGTTGTGACCCCCTTCAAAGACTAAAAATCCCTCCATCGAAAGTGGAAGTTGAGGATCCGTAGCTCCGAACCTGACAAAACCATTCACCACTGGATACAGTAGTTGAAAAACTAAGAATCAATATCAATCAATAGCATTCAATATCACTCAATATCGTTCAATATCATTCAATATCATTCAATATCACTCAATATCATAGACAATATCATAGACAATATCAAGTCAATCATGGTGGAATCAAAATCAACATCAGCATGGGTGATTCAACATGTTCACTCAATAATGATATTCATGGAAATTCACTCAATAATCATTCAATATCAATCAACATGGCTGATTCATTTGAAATATATTTGATTGATTTATAGTTGATTCATAGTTGATTGATATTGTTTTTGATTGATATACCAATTATTGCTTGATATTGCTTGATGTTTGATTAATATTGCTTGATTGATTGATAAAAAGAACAGTGATTGAGGTCGATTTATAGATATATTGATATTGCTTGATCTATTGATCTATTGATTGATTTAAGGTTGAGTTCTAGATATTATAGATCAACTAGAACACATTCAACTAGAAAACCGAAAAATATCTATAGTTGATAGATCAACTAAAAACATTAATTATTGATATTATAGATCAATGATAGTTGATAGTTTTGATTATTGATATTATAGTTGATATCTATAGTTGATAGTTAATTATTGATATTAAAAACATTAATTATTGATATTATAGATCAATGATAGTTGATATTATAGTTGATAGATTATCTATAGTTGATAGATCAACTAATATCAACTAAGATCAATGATAGTTGACAGACCTTCATTGATCCAAAAGGTTGTTTTTCGAAACACGCCTCGTTGCTGGAAACCGAAACCGCGTTGCTCAGCGTGGTGCCCGGGCTCCACGGAACGCTGATGGTCACGTCTTTGGTGCCTCGAAACGACCATGAAAAATGCTGGAGTTCACCAGCAAAAACGGAGGATTTTTTTGTAGTTGATGTATAGAAACAATTGGGAAAGTTATATAACTTTTAAAAAAAAATAGGAAAGTTGATAACAATTTGGGAAAGTTGATAAGAAATCGTTGATGTATAGAAACAATTGGGAAAGTTGATTTGATAAAAAAACAATAGGAAAGTTGATAACAAATTGGGAAAGTTGATAAGAAATCGTTGATGTATAGAAACAATTGGGAAAGTTGATTTGATAAAAAAAAACAATAGGAAAGTTGATAACAAATTGGGAAAGTTGATAAGAAATCGTTGATGTATAGAAACAATTGGGAAAGTTGATTTGATAAAAAAATAGAAATGGTGGATTTAGACAGTTGCTTCATAGTAAAAAGGCGGAGTTAACAGACAATAAATAGGAAATTCACCATGTCAAAATGTGCGCAAAAAGTGGGGATTTAACCAGCAAAAACAGAGGATGTATATAGAATGGATTATGATAGCTGTGTTGGCTTATAACATGTTATAACCAGCATAAATGAGTGTTGATTAAATGAGTGTTGATTTCACCGGTCACCAGCTAAAAATAAATTTTCACGGATAATGAGTGGCGCCCAATCCATCCAACCATCTATCCATCCATCTACTAAATACCATTAATTACCACCACAAATGCTGATTTAAGATGATTTCACCGGGTATCTGAAAGGAATCAACGTGTAAGCAACCAAAGTCAAGGGGATTGATAGTTGAATTTTGGTAGCTCAGTTTGTCTATGTTGCGTGTACAACTGTGGGGTTTATTGTAGATATATCGAACTAGTTAGACAATGGGGGATTATAAGACTGAAAACATCCCATCACCCCATCCCCAGATTACCAATCCCTCCAATGGGTATGTGCTTGGGAAACTCGTGGTAGCTCCGGACCGCTAACCCTCCGAACCCTCCTAACCCCTGGATGTTTGCGGCTCCATGGCGAACCTGCAGAATCCCCGTCCGCCCCATCCGCCCGAGCCGCTGTTCTGATGGAAGTTCGCCAGCACCACCAGGCGTTGGGCGCTGCTGCAGCCGCGCTCGAAGACCAGGACGTCGGGGATCTGCGGCTCTGGCGTCGTCACCTGGGACTGGGACCCGGTCACCAGGAATGGAGGGAAAATGGTGGGAAAATGGTGGGAAAATGGTGGGAAAATGAGGGGAATGGATGGAAAATTGAAGAAAACTCAGGGAAAATGGTGGGTAAATGGGGAAGAATCGGGAAAAATGATGATTTTAGGACGGTTTGAAGAGAGATAAATGGGTGGTTTTAGCTCAATCAGCCAAATGTTGCAGTTCACTACCATGTCACCAATGTGAATAGTGATAGAAACCTCACAAGGTCAAGTTGGAAAACATGTATGTTCATCCCCAAAAAGATAGATTAACAAATCCCTACTAATTTGATGATGAATCACTTTTCCATCTTGTTGGGGATAACTATAGTATATATACATAGGAATCGCAAGATGATACACGCTTTGATGATCGGTTCCAGTATGAAAATCCGTGGCATTGGATGCCCCCCAGTGGTAGATCATCGGTGCCTGATCGCACATTTCCGAGCCAAAGGATCCGAAGTAGGCCTTCGGAAGGCATTGGGTGTGTTGGGATGGGAGACAGATATTTTTCATTTATATCGGTACAATGGTGATTTTTCATGGGACATAATGAGATATATAATGTGTGTTTGTGTTTGTATATAATATATATATATAATATAATATATATATATGCCCTCTGGTAATTTAATATAGCTATTGAAAATGGCCCAGTCGAAATAGTTGATTTACCCATTAAACATGGTGAAATTCCATAGTTACGTGAACGTTTACCAGAGGGTAAACCTCCATTTTCCATCATTTTCCTATGGTTTTCCTATGGTTTTCCCATTAAAACCTCCATTTTCCTATGGTTTTCCTATGGTGATGTACTTATCGGGGGATAAAAAAAGGTGATCATCCATCGGAGTTGTGGGATACCCGTTGGAAAAATTGGACTGGTCGTAACTCGGGAAAATGATGAGAATCCATTGGACTGGGGGGCAGAGAAGACATATATATATATGTATGTGTGCATGTATATATATATATGCTCTAAAAAGATAGGAAAAAATAAAATTCAAACCAAAAGAAGTGATGAATAAAAGTCAAACCAAAAGTAATGGCGAATTACGGTTCTACCTTTTTGGAGCTTACTATAAACGAATGGCCACTGAATGATGACTGAATCGATGGCCGGGGTTTTCATCCATCATTTTGGGTGGAACAGCTAGACGCGAAAGACCAAAGATACTCCCTATTTGACTGCTGAATTTCAAGATATTTCAAGTGCCTATACTCAGGCAGTGACATTCAATCAAGCACCCCGCATTCTGACTCATCTCCTGAAGTGGGCTCATCTCCAACACAGAAGTATAGGGAAAATGAACATCGAAAACCTTGAGGTATTGGTTTACACAACAAACCAGACGAACGTAACTCTGGTTTTGCCTGAAAATGGGGAAGATATCCTCAAATGTCTAAAAGGTGACGCCCTCCAAGTAAGTTTGTGAACTACTTCAATAAAACAAAATTAGAGGGGGCTATAAAATATTTAGCCCTTGGGCACCACATAATCGCAGACATATTTGGTAATTATATCCCCATGAAAGTTCCATTAACTCCACATATTGTTGGTTACTGTCCCAAAGACTCCATAGATTCGAGCCTCTTTTCAACATAACCATGGAAGCCATGGCCCATTTACAGATGATAAACACGAGTTACCCACGGAAAAACGGTGATGTTCCACTTCGCAAACTGTTGAATAACCGGTCAGTGAGAAAATTATGGTAAAACCCATGAAAACCCATGTAAAACCCATGAAACCCATGAAACCCAAACACCATCATCCGCGCCTCCCGCAGGCCGTTCAGTCGTGCAATGTAATGATAGGACTCCGAAGTCATGTCCTAAGCGCGCCAGCGATGGATTCCAGGGATCGGCGTTGCATCAAAACCCAACACCCACGGCAAGCACCACACCGAGCTACAAAGTTGTCGTTATCTGCAGGGTTGCCACCTGGCATCAAATTTGCTTGGTGGTCATTGCTTGGCACCATTTCTCAGGGCTCAAATTCTTCGTTTCATGTCCTCCTAGCATATCCCATCTAAACCCCATCATTCCCACACATTCTTAGTACCTAAACCCATCAACATCCCATCTAGACATGCTTCAGCCTATATACCGTCCGACACTGTCCCCGATGTTTTCAACATGTTTTCCCCAATATCATGATCCAAATCACTTCAGATCCTCAAGTTTCCACATAAATCACAAAGTTTAACCTCAGATCACCCTTGGATATTCATCATGAACCATCGATTTCCTTCATTTTCCCTCATTTTCCGATCATGTTCCCCTCATTTTCCCTATGTTTTCCTCATGTTTCCCTATGTTTTCACCATTTTTCCTATGTTTTCACCATGTTCCCACGTTTTTCCCACGTTTTTCCCCACGTTGTCGCCCCGTTCTCTCGGCGCCCCCGGTGGTTTCCGAGGCCTGGCTGCGTGGCCACGGCGCGCCAGGCCATGGACGGGCTCAGCTCCTCGCGGGACCAGCCGTCCAAGGCGCTGCCCGGGGTGTCCAGGTCCTGCTCGTCGCCTGCAGTGGAGCAAAGGTTATATTGAGTTTAGTATATAGATAGATATAAATATGTATATTATATATATATAGATATAGATATAGATATAGATATGGATATAGATGTAGATGTAGATAGACTATAGATGTATATTATGCCAGGTATCACAACCTCTGTTTTGAGATACCTCTGACCCACCCGGGTTGATATCGCCTGCGTAGTGCAGCGGCACGCCGGGCCAGAAGGTCACCACCACCAGGCACATCCTCATCTGGTCCCTGGCAACGGACGTTGAAAACGGCCCCAGAAACGAATGGAAAACCATAGGAAAATGGAGGTTTTCATGGGAAAACCATAGGAAAACCATAGGAAAATGATGGAAAATGGAGGTTTTCATGGGAAAACCATAGGAAAACCATAGGAAAATGATGGAAAATGGAGGTTTTCAT
>Ga0126342_10021305_pt1 | contig 10817 bp, 9 predicted proteins | sample Cyp1metagenome_FD_92528 | JGI IMG/M metagenome (GOLD analysis project Ga0126342, IMG submission 92528) | Coral microbial communities from Lord Howe Island, Old Settlement Bay, Australia - Cyphastrea 1 metagenome | ecosystem: Host-associated > Invertebrates > Cnidaria > Coral ... | reverse complement strand
GTTGCAAACCAAAAAATTGAGGTCAAAAAGTTGAAAAACACGGGTTTTTTTCACTTTTCGCTTGCCGATTTTGGACGGGCGCGTTCACGAACAGGTGTCTTCAGTACTGTTTTTTACAGTGTTTTTTGAAGGCGAGCGTCACGACCTATCAAAAACAGGAGGTTTTGGCCGAAAAATGCCCCCCCCGCCCCCAGGTAAACCTGTAACCTTTTACGGGTGCCATCCGGAAGATCACGCCCCAGCACCTTCGGTGCGGGCGGATTTCAATCATTTTGCTTGTGCCCTGCTCTGTTCCAGTCTGAAGATCTCAACACCCCAACAAGGGATTTCCATCACTTCCCTGCTGCTGTCCACTCTTCCCAATCTGGACCCTCCTGTTGATTCAACAAACTCTAGCATTGTTGATGGACTACCCCCTGAACATCGCACTATTGCCAATGAAAACGCATAAGCTACAAGTTACAAGGTTTCTTTGGATTTCTATAGGTTTCCCTGATGGCCTCACTCCCCCTACACAACACTAAACAAACCTTAAAGCAATAAAACAAAATAAGACAACAAAAATAAAACATGTTTTTTTTTTTGGGGGGGGATATCAAAAACAAGCCTTCTAAACGGAACACCTGCCCAATTCAGGCATGGCCAAGTACACCTCACCCTCAGGCAGTGATCACCAAATCAGTCTTTGCATGTGTGAACTTGGCCACCCTTCATGACAGAACTTGCATCATGTCTACAGTTTTCGGAAAATTTATCGTTCTAAGATTCCACGAAAAGATCGGCCATTTAGAAGGAACCTTAAATGATGACCTGCAGAAAGGGTTTCTACGTTTAATAAACCTCCATTTGGTTTACCCTCTGGTTATGTCAAAATAGCTATTGAAAATGGCAATTTATAGTGGATTTTCCCATTAAAAATTGTGATTTTCCATAGCTAATAGCTATGTTAGTTTACCAGAGGGTAGGGATTTCCGACGTTTGATGAAACTTGGGAGCATGCTGCCGAATTTAAACCGAGGCGTCAGATGACTACTATGGCAGCCTGGCGAGCCGACCAGAGATTTACCGGTAGGTCTATTGAACATACGGTGGATGGAAGAAATCCTGCACCAGTTGATGGGTGGTTTATCCCATTGTTTATAGGGTTTCAACCATCCAAGGTGATGCAGGATTTCTTCCATCCACAGTATGAATGACTGGTTGGTGGTTTGGAACATGAATTTGATTTTCCCCAATAGTTGGGATGATGATCCAATCTGACTAATATTTTTCAGAGGGGTAGGTATACCACCAACCAGATGCACATCTATGAACCATCTAATTGCTCAATGAGACTCAAGTAGTACCCTTTAAACTTTATGTATTTTGACTACCCAAAGGTCATCCACACCAAACAGAACTTGGTACTGTGATAAACGGAACATAGCGGAACAATAAACTATCCCATTAACATCCCATTAACCAACCCTTTGGGTCCGGTGGGGCTGACCGATCTTAGAATATATTCAATCTAGTATATATATATGGGAATAGTAAGATATAGCCATATAGCAACATATAGCAACCACCAAAAATATCGCAAAGTATGTCCAGACTGGTACAGATCATGTTTCATCCATGATTTCCAGGTGCCTTTTCTGATTTCTTGGGGGTTTTCGAGCAACCCTAGAGATGTTTTCGTTGTCACTGAAATGATGGTCCCAAGTCCCATCATTCTTTTATGGCCGGATCTCCCCGGTACGAACGGCTTATCAGTTGAATTGACCCATCTTTATAATCCATGCGTATCTATACATATTAATTACATATATGTATATATATATAGTAATGTAATAGTAACCATTTGCAACCCCGATATTTTCGACATAGTTATATACTATATAGTTCTTGGTTATGTATTATGTATATATATATATATCATAGCAATGTATATATATTATATAGTTACGTAATGTTATGTGTATATATATATGTATGTGGTACAACTACTTATAGAACGACAACTAACCATGACCAAAGATCTATCAACTAAAACTAACTATACAATCCACACACACATATATATATATACACATAACATTACGAAACTATATAATCTATATCTACATTGCTATGATTTATATATATACATAACCAAGAACTATACAGTATATAACTATATAGTATGTAACTATCTTATAAATCTAAACTATAAAATAAATAAATAATAATAAATAGTTGTACATATATATATAACGCCCCTTAATATTCCCATGATATGTCCCATACGTCCCTTATAAAGACCTTGGCCTCCGGGGCCGCCCAGGTCACGCCGGTCACGCCTCGCCCTCCTCAGACGGCGCGGCGACTTTGACGAAGCCGCTGGCGTTGGAGTTGCAGAGCGAGCCTCGGAGAAGTTCCACCGGGAAAAGGAGAAAACATAGGCATTTCATGGGGAAAAATTAGGACATTTCATGGGGAACTTCTCCACCTATGTTTTCTTAGGGGCTTGACATATCATGAAAACCACCCATCATGAAATGTTCTAATTTTGAAAAGTTCATGGGGAACAATTAGGACATTTCATGATGGGTGGTCTTATTTTTTTGGTAAAGTGGAAAACATATGGGAAATTGGAAAACTGCAATGAACATGGGAATTCTGCCTATTTTTTTTTGGTTGGACCTGATGGGCCAAGTTACCTATGAAATTCCAAGCTATTTTAGGGTAGCGTTTGTGTACCAGGGTTTTGACCCACAACCGCCCCGGATCTCATGTGCTTCTGCGAGCCGGTGTGGGCAACTGTGGGAATCCTGGGAACCCCAACCCACTACCCTCGTACTCAAAGATGGTAATAGAAAAACCCCTAAGCCCCTAAGAAATACCCTCCGGTAAACTAACTATGGAACATCACCATTTTATAGCTGGGTAAATCAACTATAAATGGTCCATTTTCAATAGCTAGGTGCTATGTTAAATTACCAGAGGGTATCTAAAAATGGAGGTTTTTTTTTCGGTCTTCCAATGAGAAACTTCGCGATTTTTCAAGGGTGGATTCGTTGGCGCGGTCGGCTGTCGAGGAACTCCTGGCAGAATTCACCTCTCCAAGCTTTCTGAAGGCCGAGATGTGGCTTTTGGATCCATTAAAGAAAAACCTTGAAAACGTGCTGGACCAGAATTTTGGATGATTTACTAGAAATTTTGAGTATATAGTCAAAAAATGTCCAAAATATCTTCTGTTTTTTTTGTCTGGGCTTTTGGGAACCAATTTTTGCACATACATCAGGTTTTGTATTTGAGACATCAGAACCCGGTGGCAATTGCCAGGTTAACAATTATCATCAGCAGATATCAGCAGCTATTCTTCCAGATCCAGAGTTTGACTGGCCATTGTCCGGAACCGTTTTGAACGGGCCACCCTGCCACAGGCAAAGCACACGTTAGTCACTGAGCTGCGAAAAGGGGAGGGTCAACGCAATATCCGGCGATTTAATGTGCACAAAGATCGCAAATGCAGAGTGCTGTAGCTGTACAGTTGGTCGCTTGATTTTTTTCTTACTACATATGATTACTCTGAATCCACATTTCTAGTTAGTTATTAGTTGCTTTATATTGATCATTATTAACCATTATTAACCATTGATCATTATTAACCATTATTACATTGATTAACCATTAATTATTAACCATTATTAACCATTACCATTGACCATATTACTATATTACTGTACATACCTTAGCCATCCAGGATGCCTGTGACGCGCTTTAGGTCCGGGAGCACTCCGTGAATACCTTGGCGTGTCGTGCGGCCCTGACGAAACTGGTGCGTGCCAGGCGGTAACTGTTACCGGGGGATGAAGGTATGGGGAGATGATCTGGTGGTTTGGAACCTTTATTAATAAGTGCCCTATATGAATGGGTTAATATGGGTTATTTATGATTATCGCCACATTTATATAATGGTGAATAATGGTGTTTAATAATGGTTAATGATGTTTAATGATGGTTATATAATGGTTAATCATGGTGATAAATTGACTGATTGGTGGTTTGGAACATGAATGGATGATTTTTCCATGGGGAAAAATCACCCCAACTGACGAAGTCCATCATTTTTCAGAGGGGTTGGTTGAAACCACCAACCATCACCAACCAGTGATAGAAAGTCAACACTGGGAAGAAATCATGGGAAAATATGGACAAAAAAAGACAGAACAGATATGAAAAGATGATGTTTTGCAGGCTATGGGAACATCATCATTTTTTTCCGTTTTTTTTCAGGAAAAACCATCGAATGGGCTGGGCCATGGCTTCCATAGCTCTGTAGCTAATAAGAAGAAATAGCAAGGGGTAAGATCAACAGGGGTGTTTTTTCAGCCAATTGATGGTGGTGTCATCAATCATGATCAAATGATGGCACTGTCTGTAGTCTCCAAACTACATCCCAATAGGATCCACCATCCCCAATAGGATCAACCAAATCCAAGCTATAAAAAATGGTTCATCCGGGGATGGTGGATCAACCATGAGTAAAATGATGAAAGGCGGAACCCATTTGGGGCTTGCATCCCTTGGGCTGGTCAGGCAGATGGATGTTCTGCCGCGATATGGCTTTGACTCCTCACCAGAAGGCGAGCGTTCAACGGGAAGAAGTCAGTCACAACGCAGCGTGGCGAAGAGGTAGGTGGATAATATATGATAATATATTCGCACTGAGGTGGGTGAGCAATGAGGAGGATGATTCCAAGTTGGATACAGCCTTCAGCACCAAGAACCCAGGATGATTCAATGATGACAACTTTACTAGCAGCGGCAACTCCATCAATTTTTGGTTTGACATGCCCTTTGCAATCAAGCCCTTGCTGAGTTTGTCTGAAAATAGGGTGCTCCCAAATCCACTGATTTATCATAATAATAATAATCATCATCATCTCAACATAAAAATGGCAATTTGGGGGTACGGTATGCCACATGTTCACAACCAGATATCACCTCAAGTTGGTTATATAGTGTTACGTATATATATATATATATCCCGTGAATTCCCGTGATATTCTACGAAGCATCAGCATGAAATAACGTTGTTTCAACATGCTGTTCCAAGCCTGAAAAATCAACGTTACGGGCGTCATTTTTTTGCGCCAGGTGTGGAGAGCATGCTTAGAGCCTTCAAGCAGCTGGAGAAGGATCCAGATATTTACGTCCCGAGCTCGGCAGTTGGAGAAATCCCAATCTGATGTCGAGAATGTCTGCTTCCATCCTGGGCCGTTTGAAAAAATTCTCAGTGGTCAAGGTTTTTACTCTATACTGATCACCTGACAATGACTTACTGGTGCTTAGTAGGGAATGGATGGGACTGGGGGAATGGGATGATTATTACTAGTGATTATGGATCATTCCCTCATTCCCTACTAAGCACCAGTAAGATACTGATCACCTGAAAATGAGGGCGTTTGGCAGCATATCCCACTATTCAAACAAGAAATAGAGGCGATGTTGAACGCGGACTAGAACAACCCGTGCTGGCTGGAGAAAGATGGGTGGACCAATTGATGAGATTTGACCCCCGCACCCGAACGTCCTGAAGCATTTGCTTGCTGCTTATTTTTGGTAGATATTTGCAGTTATTTGCTGTACCCCGCCAGCATTGATGATTAATTAGCTATTGAAAACACGACCCTGAATAAAACCAACCAGTTGCATATCGCCATGTTTGATCTTTTGTGTTCTAACCCGCCGCCCTGTAGCTGAACTTTCCCCTAATAAACCCATAGATGCCATAGACTATAAGGGTCTGTAAGACATACTTATCATTATATACATGATATGGTATGACAATCATCCCCATAAAGCAATCCTGATGTATTCTGTGTATAATGTGTATGGCAGTGTATGGTTTGTTCGTCCCACTAATGTATAATAATATGTCAATAATTATATATATAGAGATAAATATACACATAGCTCACTCCAATATGACGATGACCATGATGATGACGAAGACGATGATGACCACACGAGGATGATGATGATGATGATGATGATGATGATGATGATGATGATCAGGATCAGGATCAGGATGAGGAGGACGAGGACGAGGACGAGGACGGTGATGATGGTTTAAGACGTTTAAGGTTGGACTGATAGGTTTTCGCTGAAATGATGCTGCTGGTCGTTTGTAGGACCTTGTCAATTGTTGTTTAGCCACCTTCGAACAGTTTCTCTCTTTGGATTTGATTGTGCAGGCTGCGCTCCTCGCCCCTGACCCCCGGTCAGTCTCACCTGTTGAGATGGCGATGGAGAGAGAGAGAGAGAGAGATATATATATAATTATATATATATACAATTATATATATAGATATATAGATATATATATATATGTGTGTGTTTTATCTGCTACTGGTACTGTCTTTGTGCCTGCCCCGATATAGCAGAAAAAACAAAAAACAGCTCACCAGCTGAGCTGAATTTCTCAGCTGTCCTCTTGAATATCTTGAGGTGAACTCAGTCGCCATTCAAGATGCCTTGTCCTTGTCGTCCGCATCTTCCAGAGACATCTCGGCCCTGCCGGAACCCGAGGCTCGTCATTGAACGTTAAGGGACAGCCAAATCACCAAAACCATGAACCCCATGGATACCAGATATATGTATTTGAAGATAAGGGATGAATTCATATGACCACTTGGTCATTTTATATATATATATATATTTATATTTTTATACACAATTTCCATAATATTTATTGTCATTCTGCACATTTCTGTGCATCAAATCCAACCTAGCCAAGTTTGAATGAACCAAGATCTATGGCATATCCATATCCAGATTGCTATACTACATACCCACCTTCACAATCGACCACAATGTTCGCTTGTCCGCTAAGGACCTGGTGACAAAACCAACGACCAATCATCGCGTTTGCGAGTCACCTGGAGGAGCCGGTTTCAGGAGGAGTTTCCATAAATGGGGTACCCCAAATGGATGGTTTATAAGGGAAATCCCAACCAAACATGGATGATTTAGGGGTAGCCCTATTTCAGGAAACCTCCGAAAAAAGTTTCATGATGTTGCGGCTTGTTTTTTGATTCATAATACGTCCTCATGATGTTGTTCATGATTTAAAACAAACATTTTCTCATTATACATGTTCACATGTGTAATATTTGTCACATTTGTGTCACATTCGTTGAATTTTGTTTTGCGGTGATCACCAGAAACATCCAGAAACATTTGGTATTTCTCACCAGCTTCAAGGACCACCATGGCAAATCACAGCTGTTGGTAGGAAAATCAATGTGTAAAAAATGTCATTTCTCAATGCCAGCTTTTACGTATACAGATGCATATAATACATATATTTTGTATGTACATATGCATGTACGTAGATACATGTTATGCAAATGTGCACATATACACGCACACACACACACACGTGTGTGTATATATATATAAATGTGTGTTTGTGCATGCATGCATATGTATATATATATATATATATATATATACATATGCATATTTATATTTATGCACAGGTACCTTTTTCCTAATGTTTTGCATCTAAGTATGGCTGGTTTCGGAAAGTCTAATTGGATGTATTCTGCTTGAATCGTTGGTCCCGGAAGTTGCTAAAGATGGAAAAATGGCTGCTGGTAACCATATGATGCCCTATGATTTTCCAGGTTTGTTTCTCTAAACATCAATCCATGGACCCATGAAACCCAGTAGTGGTTAATTTCCACAATTTCGATGGTTCAGTTCCCATAAATGTAAAACCAACCACTTCAGGGTTTCCAAGAGGAACTTTGAACTTTCCCATGTTCTTTCTGTTCCATGATGCCGGCTGGCATTTTTTTTGTTTGTAGCCGGATGTAGCCCACCATTTGCTTGGATATCTTGGGAGGACATATATGCATACGCAGACACACATAAAATCGCATACATACCTACATGGCATGGATGAACACAATATCTGAATAAATATATACTCCGACATTACGTGGGGTTTACACGTGGGATTGATTGGGGTGTATTCTGACATAAGGGGATGATATAGCCATACCCATAGGATCCACGTATGGTATATACATATATATATATATACTAACATTGGGGGTATATTGATGGTAAATGTTACCAAATATATCCATATATAGCATACATGGATCCTATGGGATACCCTTCTTTCCAACCGGTTGAACACATTTCCCAAGGGTGCTGGACCACTGGAGGTTTCCAACCGGACCACTGGACCCGTCCCCAGGTTGCTGCGAGCTTTGCTGGTTGAGTTCAGCATGGCTTCCTTTCAGCAGGACGTCGACGACCTGAAACGCAAGGTGGGACGGCGGCGCCCGGGGAATCCAGGGGACCCCCGGGGACCCCGGGGACCGGTTTTTGAGGTCTGTTTGGGCTGCGGAAATCGGGCTTGAACCCTGGGGTACTTTCGTAGAACCCCGGTTTTTTTGCCATTTTTTCAATGGAAATTTCAGGAACCTAAATTGGAGGTACCTACCATATATACGGCCTATATAAGGGCTATGTAAGGGGATATCCCTCCAGAATTCCCATTGATTTTTGTGAAGGAGAGATCCACCTAACCAATTGTTTGTTCAGCTTTCGCAGCCCATCAAAGATTAGCCATGAAATAAATCATTTTCATGAAACTCAGATGATCCAATAGGGCACGATGCGGCACGATGCGGCACGCTGCGACGAGGCCAGCACACAACGACGAAGAATGAAGGGTAGCAGTGAAGATCCCGATGCTGGTCACGTTTGATATCCCACCTGGATGAGTTGTTTCAAAGGGGGTACCCTCTGGTAAACGTTTACATAACTATGGAAAATCACCATGTTTAATGGGAAAAGCCACTATAAATCACCATTTTCAATAGCTTTTTGATGATTTTTGTATGTTTACCAGAGGGTATCTGAGATTAATCAGTCGTGAAATCGTGAGAGTCTGTGTTGTTTATTCAATGCCATGGGTTTGCCCAGCAGAACATGTGCAGTGAACCAACGAGACTGAGGAATCAAAGTGACACTGGGATATCCCATAGGATCCATGTCATCATGTATGGTATATATACTAACATTGGGGGTATATTGATGGTAAATGTTACCATATATATATATAGCATACATGGATCCTATGGGATATCAGATGCAAATGCCAAAGCGGATTGTAAAAGACGTCATTTCCCCAATGCGTTTCTCCGATGTTTTTCAGGCTTGAAATTGGAAATGCCTAGACCCGGCTCGCAGGTTTATGTCATGTCGATTGCCTTGCCGAAATCCAATGTGGCGATATAACATCCTAATTCTATCCAATTCTGATTCTGACTACACAAATCAGTCCTGTAATATATATATATATATGTACACTTACATACACACACACACACACGCGCAAATATATATATATATATATATATATACACATGTGTGCGTGTAAAATTATGTAACTGGTATGTTTACAATTGCCTCGTTGCATTACCAGAGGGCAAATCACTGCTATATCCGCTGATGTCAATCCCGAATTAGTCATCCCCTGGGCTGTTCTAGTGGGAGTCTCAGATGAAATCACTTTTCTGGGGGTTACCCCTGCTAGAGCAACTAGGGTTAATTAATCTCATTCTGACCTTGAAATTGCATTAGATGTCCAATCTTTGCTTGGTAGTTTCTAATTCTGTTCATTTCCCATTCCTAAACTTTTGTTTTTTTCCCCAAGTGACAGCCAATAGATATATTCAAAATTGGCCCAAGGACCACCCCATCAATGGATGGATGATCTACCGGAGAGTATCCGGGATACCACTTCTGAAAGCATTGTTTCTACTACCATGAAGTATCCGCTGTCCTGAAACATGTCCGATAAATCTGGGAAAACCAGGATGGGTACTTTAGTACTATATATATATGTATATTTGCTAGAAATGGAAACGCGAATGAACCCATCAAATATATTCAACTATGTAATTTGTTGCGGTCTTTTCCCTATTTTCCCATCGATTTTCTCAAACTTGTCCAAGGATTTCATGGGTGTTTCGAGCATGTTTTCTGGTCATTTCTCCAAGGAGGGCTACTATCACCTTCCGGGCCGCAGCGCCTTAGCTCTCCAAGTCTATCGAATGGTGCTCCCTTGTTTTGGCCCCTCGGCGGAGGATCAGGCTCCCAACGAAGACTGAGCTGTTTCCATTTTTTGGGCACCGGGTTATCCCAAAATGATGGAAAATTACCCTCTGGTAATTTAACATAGCTATTGAAAATGACCATTTACAGTGGATTTTCCCATTAAAAATGGTGATTTTCCATAGCTATGTTAGTTTACCAGAGGGTATGGAAAATCATCCTGTGTAAAAATCATGTTTTTCACAGGGCCCTTTAAACATGCTTAAAAATGCTGATCATGTAAATCATTGTAAATCATGTGATTTCATCATATTTCATCCCCGAAATTCAGGGTTTCTGGGGTGTAAAACCAAACGGGATGGGGCGATGTGACCATATGATAAGACGGGATATATTTATATATATTTTGGATATCGGGGTATGCCATATGATGTTGACCATAGTTCTAGCTCCAGGTTACCCAAATTCAGAAAAAATACCTATACCATGAATCCATCGTACTCCAGACCTGTCTCTTTGGACCCATTGTTTTCCCAACCTGTTTCCCTGTGTGTGACATGTTTCACACCTGTGAATTGACTGGTTGTGGTGGGAAGACCTTTCAGCTCAATTTGGAAATTGTTTGGCACCATGTCGATGCCTTGTGTTGTTCCTGAAATGCTATGGAGCCTGGATGAGCTAAAGCGTACCCTGATAAGTGAGTTTCCCAT
>Ga0126342_10021304_pt1 | contig 10817 bp, 14 predicted proteins | sample Cyp1metagenome_FD_92528 | JGI IMG/M metagenome (GOLD analysis project Ga0126342, IMG submission 92528) | Coral microbial communities from Lord Howe Island, Old Settlement Bay, Australia - Cyphastrea 1 metagenome | ecosystem: Host-associated > Invertebrates > Cnidaria > Coral ... | reverse complement strand
GAGAGAAAGAGAGGAGACCTCAACCACCTTTCGGTCCATCAGTGGATTCGCTCTGCCATCCGTGATTCACAACAACCAACCTCTCCTATAGGTTTCCTATTTTTGAAACTTCCGCCACCGCCTCGTGCGGTACTACTGGTATCAATAATAATATCCTCATCCTGCAACAATTCGAAATTCAATATATAGTTTTATCCGGATTACCACGATGGAAAATGATATTCACCAATTCAATAGTAGTATCCAGTCCTTTTCGTTCAACATTTCAATAGTTGTGCTATTCCCAACTTGGAAGTGCAGTTCCCAGTTATAGGTAGATATATACATGACTATGACCATAGTTTTAGGGGCCCCGGATCCCAACTATGTGGCTTCAAAATCCCAGGTTATACCCTTTTTCTGCAGCTCCATAAGTTTTGGGTTAACGTTATTTTAAAAAAAAACGTGGTTATAACCATACAATCCATGTGTTGAAAATCCTCATGGGGTAACCTCAACTGCCCCAAGAATGCCCACCATGAGGCGCTCCCATCAAGCGCCTGTGCCGTCAGCGTCAAGCCATGCTTCTGTGCAAACGACGCCACCTCGGGCGTGAGCCCGTTGCCTCTGCCATACGAAAAGAGGGGCATCTGGCTTTAAGTCTGATTTGATGGGGGATTTAACCAACAAGTATAGGAATTTAATGAGGATTTAACTAATCAACCAATACCAACCAGAATTATCTGGGTTTCAGTCTGAAAATGGGGGATTTACCTTATCTATGGCCATTCCAATAGGAAACAGGACGGGAAAGCTGCAGATTTAGGGGTCGGCATCCTATTTGCAGACAAACCTATGTGGGGATCAACGCAATCCTTTGGTGCTGCGAGACTCAAAAGTCTGTTTTTGTTGGATGATTTGGATGAAATCTGTCCCGTCCCGTTGGCTATTGATGATCATCATGAATTTTCGCCCAAAGAAAGAGGGCGAAGGACAAATCTTAAAACTGGCTATGGGTCAAACCTGATATGAAGGGACCCACAAATTGTGGTCAGCTTTTGCATTGCACCATCCATTCTTTTGGAGCACCTCCTTTTGAACCAACATCCAAATATCTGTCAGCTTGAAACTGATAGAAACCTCTGGCAAGCCGCGCCTGCATAGGTGGCCATGGTGACTCACAGGGCCACTAAGCTTGAGCACAATGCAGGTGGCCCAATCCCCAGCTGTATGCTGCATCCATGGCAGGTTGAACGTGCTGCAACTATGAGAAAAATCTCCCAATTGGTCTCAGGGGGCTTCGAGCCCCAAATGTTGTGTGCTCTTAGAGGGGTTCCCAATCTTGATCCATGCCCACTTGGCAGCTGCAATGAGGCACGGCCCTGTCACACCATCGTCCATCTCTTTTCCTTCTGAAAATACACTTTGTATGGCTCGTCAACTACCGATTCAAACTAGGTGAAATCAGTGAAATCGACGGCTCCCCCGGCAGAGCCCTGCAGGGCTTGTCAAGCGGGTCGTTCCTTTCAAATCGGCCGGCCCTGCAAATGTCCAAGCAAACTCATCCTGGCGAAAAATTGCCAGAATGGCCTGGTGCGGCCGGTGAAACTCTCAACGAATTCGCAGAGATTTCTGCGCTTCGGGCAGCGCTGAAAAAGCGCATGAACAGCAGCGCGACCCCTGCAGTCGCACAGAGCAGCAAAGTAGCAAATGTGCAAAAAAATACATGTATGATCGCAACATACAGGGACAGCTCAAAAAGGTGTAGCGCAACAGTTGGATGCTGATAACATGAACAAAAACAGACTCAGTACGACTGAAAGGAATCGCGAAGAGAAGCCCAGCAAGAGCTAGATGTCTACGTCGTTGAATTAGAGCAACAAAACTGCAAGACCCAGCCCCATGCTGGTGGTAAAGAATATGACCGGCTGCATCACGCCAGTGCACTCCATACCAAAACTTCAGCAGAAAATTTGGACAAACGTTTCATTTTACTTTGGAGGTTTCTATGGAAAAGGCCACGTCTTATGGAATGTCATTTATTTGGAAATCAGGTCGATTGACATGTGCTTGAATTGGAGAAGTGCAAAGCTCTTCACAAGCCGGCGCCGGTGAGATGTTGATCTCTTTTTCTAGAGCAAAGCATTTAAGCATTTTGCTCCACACAACAGACAAGAAGCTCCAAGCAAGTACCATAATTTAGGCATGTCTTTAGTGAAGACCCTATATCCAACATCCAATTCCTGTTTCGCCAACACTCTACAAAACGATTTCTCCAGTGACCATGTCACTGTCAAAAGAAAACATGACCAACGTGTGCAGTGGCAGAAGAAGAAAGCAAAATATTCCACCAGAATCACCATGCATTTGGGACACTTCTCCAAACAAAATGCAACTGGTCCACTTCTTCCACCACACGATCACCGATGGGACACATGTTTTTACTTCAGCTGATGACACCTGAGATGGCTTTGTCTCAAGCTATTGGAGGAGTAAATCCCCAAATTATGGTTCTTAAATCATGGGGAAAGGGATATTTTAAACCATGTTGGGTGGGGAGCAGCCAGGGGGAGGAACACCTAGAAGAGGGATAGATGGATGAAAAGATTGTATCGGTGGCCAGCTCCTGCTGTAATTCCAGACACAAATCAAGGCGGGCGATAGCTGCACTTGTTTGGGCAAGCATGCCCTCACGCAAGCCCCCTTCGGGAACGTCTGTTCAAACTGATGCTTGTTCAATGAAGCGCTATGATGGTATCGATGGTCGATCGTGGTGTTCACAAATGGATACAAAGAGCAAAGCACCCATCAACCAACATGTTGTTTTGCCTCTCTATATCTAGTTGAGACCAGCGAACTCAACTATCCGACCTTTGAAAATTGCTTTTTGATCAACCCTGGCATAATTGCCACCGGAAAATATAATAATCCCCTTGAAAATTGGACCGCAGCTCAAAATCCTGGCCAAGTTGCAGTTGGGCCTTGACTTCCTGGGCGATCCGCTAAGCCATGCCTTGGGGAGCAGCAACATCGCAGGGAGAATTGACTGCAAACTATCGACACTGTCGCCTCTTTTTGCACACCACCCGTAGTCGCTGGTTTGCAGAACGCTCATTCCATCCCAGGCGATCTTAGTATTGGACCATGTTCCAAGCAGACCAGTGAGTCTTGTCTTCGTAGCACGACCTTCCAAAAAGTTGATGGGATGGGGATGAGGAATGTAATTTGATCAAATTCATACTTGGTGTCAAATCATCTTTGTCACACCTTGGGAAATCGGTTCGGCGATAACAAACAAATAAATATGTGCACCATCGCCATATCCGTTCACAACAGGGCATCTCAATTCTGGGTCGAAAATGAAGGCCCTGGTTTTGAATGGGTCTGGCTCAAATTTGTAGCATTCCAATTCGGATTTGCTCCAAAAAATTGCCAACTTTTGCGCATTTTCTTCCGACTGTTCAAATGGCTGACCGCCTATACAAATCCCCGAAAAAATCCTTGGTTCACACCAAACATCAGCACCCATTCTTCTTCCTAACTTCCCCCAGTCCCTTGTTTCCTCCAGGAAATCCCCCAGCAATGGCACTCCGCCGAGGAACTCCCCAAGACACAAGCGATCCTCCGGGTGGAGCTCCAGAAGGCCATCGAGAAGCTCAGCAAGTTCCGGTGATAAGACCTGCGGTAGATGGCAGAAATGGGGATTGAAAATGTGGTATGGATCGGATATGTATATCATAGATGTATTTATATAATGTGACTGTGACAATCTGATATTTCGATTTAAGTTTCCAAAATTGAGGAGTTGCCCCCAAATTATGGTCATGGTCGTGTTATGCCCTTCACCTATCAAAAATGTGGGGAGAAGAAACTGTTTTACCCATCAAAAGTTTGGATTTTACCCCTGAGGTATTGGCGTTTATCTATCCTTAATCACAAAGATTAGAGTCAACCATCAAATTTGGCAACCACCCCCAAAGTCACCGGTTGATAGGGGTTAGAGTGGATTTGTATTGGTAGCTATGGAGCTATTGGATTTAACAAACACAATTGGGGAGGATGGGATTGCTCCAGTTCTCCCATGTTTGGATGGGAGAAATTATTCCAATCATCTATAAGTGGATATGTCCATGGATGCCTAACCACCATGACCAAAGTTGCTGGTTGGTTAATCATCTTTACTGAGTGCGGATCATATCAGTTTACTGGAAATTGTATAGTGGACTGTTAATTAGTAGATTGATTTTAAAGAAATATACCAGACCCCACCAAACAAGGCTGGCTGGTGGGTTAAGCCCCACCCTGAAAAATCTCATCATCCAAGGCAAATGCGAAACCACAAACCAGTGGTTGGATGGTGACCAAATGCTAGGAAGTCTCCCATTTGTATGTTGGTCCAACATACGAGTGTGTGACAACATCTGATAACTATAAATGATTATTATTATTATTGTTGTTGTTATTATTATTATATATTATTATTTTATTGTTATTATTTTTATTATTATTATTCGTATTATTACTATTATTATATATATAATACTGTATTTGTCACAATATTATGTGTATAATATATACTTTGTACATATGTATATATATATATATATGCTAATTATGTATTCATTATGTATTCACTATGTGTTCAATAGGTATACATTATGTATTCATCAAGTATTCATGATGTATTCATAAAGTATTCACTGTGTATTCATTTTGTAAATCTCTAGCAGCTCATAGAAATGGCTCGTTGACCTCCCTGGGTTCCCATCCGCCCCGAGTACCTCGATGATTCTGGGACTGGTGCCCTTCTTGCAGCTCCGCTTCTTGATGAACTCCATGAAACCCCAGGTGTGGATGAACCTGACATGCCACGTGGATGAACAGCTTGTAATTTGCTGGGCTTACAAGATCCTGTATATTCGTGTATATATATATATATATATGTAGAGAGAGATTGTATATATATATTATATCATATTATATATACATGATTGGGGACAAGCTTGGGCATAAACTTGGGAACTATCCATGGTGATATAACTTCATGGGAATACCACTGGGAAACAACATGGGGGTACATATACATACATATACAATATTGGATCTCAAGAATATTTACCAAAAAAAACAAGTGAGGTATGACTATTGGTCAAAACCTATGGAATCCCCGGGTGAACTCACACCACATCAGCTGGGAGTTCTTGATGTTGATGTTTTTAATCTGCAAAAACAAGGCACAGATGCAAGGTTCACTGTCTCACCTTGCAGGGTTCCTTCAATGTCTTAGAAAGATTCTTGATGTTGATCCCCAGAAAATATACGGTAGCATAGGTCTTGACACATCCCCACATAGGTATGGGTCAAGTCAGATTGGACCCCATTTACAAGTGAACATGGCCACAATGTCTGTGGTTTGTGGGTATCAGAATTCTTTGACCTGTGCCCATTCAGTAGGAGAACATGTTGCTGCGGTAGGGAAACCTCATCACCAAAAAAAATAGATGAGCTTCGAATGTGAAGACCTCCCCAACTTGGGGGCTAGTTCTTCAGCCGCAAAATAATTTGGACAAACGTTAGTTGGACAAGCAGCTCAAACAGCTTGCAGCCGCCCAGTCTGGTTGCAACCCATGGATAGTCGCTCAGCGCCATGGCATACAGCACCACCTGAGTTTTTTTCCACGCCTTACGTGATTTTTTTAGGCCTTTCTGCTGAGGTATCCCAAGGGTCCCAGTGTTCCAAACCGTTGACGGCTGATGGACTTTGGAGCTATATGCTCAAGGAGTGATCATGCCTACATCTTAGCATCTGATCTCGACCGAGCTGCGCCCAAAGCGAAATCATCTGCAAGAAAGCTATCATAGTCCGGGTCAGTGCATTTCGGGGGCCTCCAAGCTGCCAAACCAAATGCAATTGTTGCCTAAATGGCCCATTTCGTAACTCTAGACTCCTATATAACCCATCTCCAAATGCTGGGGTTTGGTAAGAAACTGTCACGAGGTCTCTTACCGTTACAGCCACCACTGTTGGAGCAGACTCTGTGATTGGGTCCTACTGGTGCTGCTAAGCCCCCCTCTTCAATGTCTCTGGATGGGATTCCTTCTTCATCATCTGGCACATTCTCTTCTTTACATTTCTTGGCTTCTGATCTTCCTCCTTCCATTTTTTGCTGTTTCAGCTGCCCTTTTTGATAAAACCCTCAGGCCATATGCCGATCAACTGGCCCTGCCTGATATGCTTTCTTCCCCCTCACCTCTGTGCACCTTCTCGACCTGAAAACATCGCTGCAGATGTAACAAAAAACGCTCCGAAACTAGCTGAGTCGCAGCTGAGAAACAGGGTTGCCATGCCAAAATCAATCAGCTGGAGTTGAATTCCTCCTGAAGGCGACACTTACGGACACGTGTCAGCAGATTTTTTGGCAATGATGGTGCGTTGCAGGAGCATGCAGGAACGCACACGGTGGAGGGCACTCGCAGCTTGGACTTGTGGAATTGCTTGGTGGGTCCTTCAGAATTTGTCGTCAGCAATGTATTCTCCTTGGCTGCAAAGATTGATGACACATTATACGAGCGGCGGATCAAACAAGCCAAATAATCGACATGGTTTCTCAGTTGTATGACTAGTACATAGGTATGTGTATATATATACATATACATATATCAACAGATTATCTTGTTGATTAAATGCACATGTTCATTTTATGTGCTATCGAAAATGCAATGTTTTCTGTAGCACAAAATCCATATCACATACTTGCCTTGCCAGTGTTGCAAGCATTGTGCCTTGCTAAGCGAAAAATTCAACAAACGGAAAAGAGCTGGCTGGTTGATCAAGCATTGGAAGGTGCTTGCTCGACATTTCCAGCCAAATGACTCTTGAGAACGGGGCAATTAGATTTCACATGACTGTGGGCCTATTTCAGCTTGAGACAGAAATGAGGTAATCAGAAATCCAATGATTTGTCATCATTTTCCGATTCAAAGATCTTCTGTAATTACTTAAATTGCAATTGTGCGTTAAATCTCACCCATTCTCGACAAATCCATATCATGTTGTTGGTTATATACATATATATATATCCAATTAGTGTATCCCCATTACATTCACATAGAATCTGTGGTTGATTTGATACCCCTGTTGGCTTAGCCACCGGCTGGACCCGCTTACCACAAACCCGAGCATCCAGTGAGATGTCCCGATGAGCAATGCCAAGATCATGCAGCTTCTGAACAGCTGAAAACCTTAGCTTTTTGATGGTGAGAAAGGGCCTATGGGCACTGAATTAACCAACAAAAAATAAGGGAAATCAACCAAGCACTGAAAATGGAGAATTCACCAAACATTTCGATTCCTAGCCAGAATTGGGATTTTACTCATCGCAGGAAACCCAAAAGATGGGACTGAAAGACAAGCTTCCGCACGTGTACACTTTTTGAGTCCCATGATAAACTTGGGGATGACACTATTGACGGACAGCACCACAGCTGTCTGCTTTTCTGTTTGGGAATGGCTCACAGCACTGCTGGTGGATGTGGTGGAAATTGGTGGATCTCAGCATGGGATGCTGCCAAACCACAGCTGGCCCATCATCGGCCGGATCATTCCTTTGCGCCAAGAAATTGGCCAACAAAAATGCGCCAGAGAGATATAAAGTGGATATGACATCTACACGCGTAAACATTTATCCGCATCTGTCATATCTGCATCTGTGTATCTACATACAGTCCCTAACTAACATATACCGTGAGAATCGCTACGTTTTAGAGGAACGTAGTCTTCCACTCCCCAACTAATGGTTAGGTCTGGTCTGGTATATGGGTCTGTCTGAAAATTGGGTATCCGTAAATTCATTGGTGAAGCATCATTTTCCCCATTCAATTGGGCATTTGGGAGTACAGTAGTGAAGTCCTCCAGCTGTGACATCAATGTTGGGAATGTGTAAATGCCATGTGCTGGGGGCTTCAACCCATCCAACTCATCGTCTATTGGCACCATGATCCAGTTGAAAGTTGAAACACAGTTGTAAATAGTCTATGAGTCAATGAAAGTCACAAAGAAAACAACCGAAACCACCAAGAACTTGTTGCCTTGCATTTCCAATTGCTGTTGATTTGATCAAATCGACGCGAACCCGGGCAAATCTGAACTGGCTTGCTGCTGATCTTGAGGTCTCGCCAAGGATGATGATTTCAACCCACCCAAAAAGCTATTCAAGGCCATTGGGACCAACCCACCAAGGTTTTCCATGGTTTCCCCAGCGAAATCGCCCCTTCTCCAAGTCACTCTCACGGTCCAGGCCGGGTGCCAGGGAAAGTTGCTCCACCCAGTGAAATAGGTCACCTTCGGAGGCTAACCTGGAGCTGCTTGCGAGCTGAGAAACCGTGTTTCTCTTGCAGCAATTAGGTGATCTGTTTCAATATGTTTTTTTCTTTTTTTTTGTGGAAATTAAAAAACAGAAAATAGTAGTAATAATAATCTGGCCTTCAATGAGAAGTGATTTGAGTCTTGTACATCTTCAATGTGGCACAGCTGTGCTTGTCACTTGGCTCCCAGCGATGTTGCAACATAGGTATACTCCTCATCCCGGAAGATGCCAAACAGGTCGCAGACATGAGGGAACCTCATCGACTTTGGGGACTTGGTCAAACTGATTTACCCCCATGTAACCCAAAAAAAAATTACACCACCGTAGACCCCAAACAGTGGGTGTATTCAGAAAGTGTTTTGAGGAGCAGGGTCAAACACATGAAATAGCAGCGACAGGAAGCGTGAAAATGTCTGCAATAAGTGCCGGAGACCACTTCACGTTTTTTTCCGGTTTCGCTTGCTTTGTCGCAACGCTAGATGCCGCGAAGAAAGATGAAGAAAACATCCAATAGGGGTGCAAGTATTTGGATCTAGCACACACCATCCAACAAAGGAAACAAGAAGCAAGACAAGCTGGGAGACAAGATGGGAGACAAGCTGGGAGACAAGCTGGGAGACAAGATCGGAGACAAGCTGAGAGACAAGCTGGGGGACGAGCTGAGACAAGGGGAGACAAGACCTCGGGAAGGCAGACACACCATCCAACACCAAGGCGGACACCTTAAGAAAGCATTAAGAACCCCTAACAGCACACTGTTTGGGGAAATAGAAGAGAAACTCCGAGTAAAATAGAAGTATGTAAATCAGGTTTCATGTTTTTCAGGCTTGCCGTAAAAAGAACCAGTTTGTCGGGCGTTCGTTGGTGCCCTGTTTTTGACCCATACCCACTAGCAGATGATGAAGGGAGAAGAATTCAAACTGAACCAGGAAATACGTGCAGAGATGAAAAGGATCGATTGCAATTCCACTGGCAAACAAGCCAGAGGTAGACCTGAGGACTGAACCCCAGAGCATTGAGATATCTCAGCAGCCCGATTTCAATCCACGGTTTTTCCGAAGACTTTGGATTACTCTCATCAAACCTCAGTGAATCGGAAAGGCCCCCCAGCTAGGTCTAACAAGTCCAGACAGTATCCCAGCAGGTCCACTTCCAAAGGCTCACACTCTGACGCTCGCGACTTGATCCACCTGCTCAAAAGCGATAGGCCGATGGCGCGATGGCCAAATGTATCTCCCTTTCACACGAGCTTCTATTTTAAAAACATTCGCACTCTTGCTCTTTTGCTCGCACCTTCGCAGAAACAACAAACTTATAACAACTTGACAAGAAAAGACTTGACCATATTTGGTAACTCTTGCATACTCTTGCCCTTTTTCCAAATAAATCTGCGATGGGCAGAATCCACCTGCATCTCTCCCCAAAAAAACCTGGATCCCCACCTGTTCGGCATGCGCTTCACCGCCAAGGACTTACTTTGATGCTTCACAAAGTCCACAGAGGCACGAGACTGGTTGGGCTCCTGCAATCAGACTTCAGAATGGGGAGGAAACCATGAAAATTATGGGAAATCCATGGGAAATTCAACGGTCAAATCGTGGGAAAATGAGGAGATTGATCTCTTGTAACTACCGAAAATTACAGGAGATTGTTGCCGAACTCGATTGGTGCCAGCATCTTTGGTGCACACCGCATCTCTCTGTGCCAAGCGGACTACAGGTGTCAACAAACTGACCCAGCGGATCCTGCAGGGAACACACTGTCGTGAACCTCGGTTGCCGGTTGCAACGGAGCCCCGAACCGTTGGTACCCACAGTCCGAGTCAAAGATGCACCGAGCCAAGCAACTCATCTGGATTCCAGCACTCAATGTGCGCAGCAGCAGCTTCTATCACCTGAGGCTGGTCACTGTCTAGGTTTCGAGACTTGGATGTACTAGTTGATATATGGTCCATAATGTCCATAACCATTACAGTTGCAGGTTATATAAGTTATAAGCCATTTATAATCATGTACATATGAGATGCATATCTCTGTAAGACCGTCCGAAATCTTGAACCTCAGTGCTAAAGTCGCGATATGAATAAATATATATATATATATCCGCCGACCCCAGCGTGCTGCAGGGGGAGCGCGTTAGAGAAACCACGGACTTAGGCTTGCAGCACGCGGCGTTAGTGCCAGGTGAATGCTTTAGTCCGTTTCAAAGGCGACGTGAGGCACGCAGGGGTGAGCTGTGGGGAACCTGTCCGTCTGTCACGGTGAAGGGGCTAGGGCTCTGCGAAGTTCGGCCCTTTGGAAGTGCGCCGTGGGAAACCTGTCCGTCCTCGAGGAGGGTGGGGCTAGGGCCCTGGTATTTACAATGTTTCTGCAATTTCAAGCAAACGTGGAAGGCACGAAACACTGTAAATAGCGGTGTTTTGGCAACTTTTGGACGCCGAAACGCTGGTATTTACGCAGTTTTTTGCTTGTG
>Ga0126342_10021303_pt1 | contig 10818 bp, 7 predicted proteins | sample Cyp1metagenome_FD_92528 | JGI IMG/M metagenome (GOLD analysis project Ga0126342, IMG submission 92528) | Coral microbial communities from Lord Howe Island, Old Settlement Bay, Australia - Cyphastrea 1 metagenome | ecosystem: Host-associated > Invertebrates > Cnidaria > Coral ... | reverse complement strand
TGTTATCATTTGGAGTAACAGCCTGCATGGGGTAGAGAAAGGCATGGCTTGGGTTAGGTTTGTGAAACCGCCTGCGGGGGAGATTTGGGTCTACAGCTGCTTGAACCCTCAATGTATATGAATCATATTCTCCAACAATGGGCCAGGGCCACCCTCCGAAAATCACCAAAAAAACTAGTAGCTTAGTAGCTGGAAAATTGCCCGTTTAGTTCGATGATTTTTAATCTGCAAGCCTTCATGTCCTAGGGATTTCCCCACTGCCGTGTTGGAGTACCGCTGCCAGCTGTGTCAAGGGTATGGATTGGCCATCGTCAGCTGTGGCCGTTTGGTGCAGGTGTATGGTCCTGTCGAATTTCACGGTGGCGAGGCATATCGGAAAGCCATGGGAAAACTGTGGGAAGATCATGGAAAAAGCCATGGATTTTACTCCATTTTGTAGCAAGTGACTAGGGATTTGACACATCAGAAATGGGGATATCATGGGATACCATATAGTGATCTACTGAAGGTATTACTATGACACTGGATGGGTGTAGTCTTGGATGATGCTTTACTCAACCACGGGGGTATGGACACCTGTAAAAATGGAATGGTGATGTCCAATCGACGTTGATATGTTTGGGGATGCAAACCATCACCCTGAGCAAATTAGTCTCTTCATGTCTCTTCTTTTCATTTTGTGATCCCAAGTAACTCCTATGAATGGGACGATGATTCCAATGTCTATTGAATTGGTTTTGAATTAAGAGGAAAACCTAGAAAAACATGCCGAAATCTGGATTTGCCAGACAAGTATCGTGTAAAAGACCTGTGAAGCTTCCTGTGCAACCGAAGTCTGGGCATAAGGAAAATCCCTTTGACAGTAAGGCTGGCCCAGGAAATTCACAACTTAATCCCACCTATTCATATGAAACACCCTTTTTTGTGGTGCCGGAAATGTGTATTTCTGGCCGTTTCCGGGGGGTGTTTTTTTATATTGGGACGATGGGATTAATTACTATCAGATATTTTTTTTCGAAGTGGGATGATCATCCAAGTTGATCCCAATGGCTGGTAGAAGTCATTCCTGGTAGCTAAAATTGGCATAGCTTATCCCGCGTGAAGCCGAAACCTGGGTCCCTGGGTTCTGTTTGCATAGACAGAGAGAGAGAGAGGTTGCAACCGATTGCAAGCCCTAAATTTGTTACGCTATCATATGTTGGGAAAACACGTGGCACACTTTTGGATAGTAAACCCTCCCTGGTTGAAACCATCTCTGATCTTTGTTGATCCAATTTGTATTTTCTTGTGGTGAACTCATCACAAAATTCTGGACCAATCTCTTCGCTTCTCGTCTTGGCTGATGCAAATAGTTTTGTCTGAGAATATGCCTCCGATTTTTAAATGGTGAATCATCATGAATCGCCATTTTCTCATGAAAGCTAGCATTTTCATGCATTTACGGGAATGCCCATTTTCATTCCCAGCCTTGTACGGATGATTCACTGCAGGATCTGCGACGTGAGTGGCGCCGATGCTACTAGTGTCTCTTGGATGGGGAGAGGACAGGGAGCTGCAGTTCAAAAGAAACACAAAAATGTACGCAGTTGTATATGTATATTACGTGTACCCTCTGGTAAACTAACATAGCTATGGAAAATCACCATTTTCAATAGGTAAATCCACTATAAATGGCAATTTTCAATAGCTATGTTAAATTGCCAGAGGGTATATTACGTGTATACATGTCATGTGTACCTCATAATATTTGGGAAACGTCGCAACATCCAACCAGCTGTTGTAAGTTGTACGACATTGTGGGATGGGTTTAACCCAGCAACTCCCCATGCACAGGAGTTGTTGGTACCCAACTGGCCATCAAAATAGTAGGGGCATCCCATTTCCAGAGAAACCCATATGGCATGAACCACTTTTGAAATCATGATTAATCCATAAGACCATAAAACTATCATGAAACTATCTATATAAACATCAGCAAAAATAAACCTCATATAAAACTATCATCCCCAGTGAAACCTGGAGAATGATCTGCTCATCCATTGTTTATGGACCTCCTGGCATCGGCACAATCTCAGGCTCAAAGTCTGGTGGCCACACGCTGCTGTTGTTGTGGCCACGCTCGGGAGCTTCAGATTCGGACGGAACCGGATTTGAAAGAAGCCTCACAATTTAATGGCCAGTTTAATTATATTATATATAATGGGTAATATAGGTGTATATATATATATATATCATGATATATCATGATATATCATGATATATCGAATTTTCCATAAACATGGGGTATAACCCAGCTTTCCAGGAAAATTGGTTGAAGGTCAATTGAACATCTACAGCACCCCTCCAGTGGCTTCCTGTAAATTTCCTGCAATTTTTACGGGGAAATGATGAAGACCCAATTGTGAACCCAGACATTGAGGGACATCAACCTGGTTTCTTTGGCTGGTGAGTCGATCCAATGGTTTGGTGGGCTATGACTCGCCATTTTGAGAATATCTCGCCATGTTTGGTGTACCCTCCGGTAAACATACAAAAAGCTATTGAAAATGGCCATTTATAGTGGATTTTCCCATTAAAAATGGTGATTTTCCATAGCTATGTTAGTTTACCAGAGGGTAAGGCATTTTAAAACTGAGTATTTTGTTGGTGCAATCCACCTTGTGATTAACTGTACCCATCGGCCAATTTCGGTAACCTCGGTAACGTCCCGATTTCTGTTGGTTAAATCCCCTTTTTGGTTGCTTAAAACTTCTCTTAAAGAACAGATACCAAGTTGGGAGACTGGCCTTGAACCTCCTCTCCCGAGACCTTTGCAGCACCGGATCAACACGTTCGTGCGGTGAAGCGACAGAGAAAGGCGCGTATATACGCACGAGCAATCATCTGTTATATATAATATATATATATATATAATATGTATTTATTACATATATATATACGTGTATGTATATATGTGTAATATATATATATGATTATTATATTTGGTTGCTATTTCATTTGGGTGGATAATTATTATCTATGTATAGCTGTTGCAAGCAATATTCATCCAACTGGGCCGCTTTTGTAATATGAATATTTCTTTAAAGTGACTGGGTTATTTCATATGGTTATAAGCCACTTGTTAACTGCAATGCACACTGAAGTACAACAAAACGACGTGTTGTTCCCAGACAAATCTTTGGGGTTCTGGCAAGGTTGCCTCAAACCCCCAAGATATAGCATCCCAGAATCTCCTGGTTTAGTACCGGCCCTGTTCATCATGGCGGCCCAGCCAATGGGGGGCATTTACAATCAAGCTAGAAATGTTTGCATAAATTGGCTATATATCACAATTTCATCCCATTTCAGGATGGTTTATCCAGCAAGTAGGGTTAATAAGTTAAACGTATTCAATTTTAAATAGGCAATAGCACATGATGCTAAGTACCCTTCCCCTTTCATCCACAATTTTGATGGCTATTCAACAGTAGGGGGATGGATGATAACCGAAAAACACGAAACTCCGACCTACTTTAGCCCGGCCAGCCGCGGGACAGGTATGGCCCTGTGGACATTGGCTGTTCAGGCCCGAGACCGATGCCTTGTTGATCCGATGTTCGGGATGTTCGTACGAAAAAGATGTGGCTTTCAACAAACATGTTTCCACTTGTACGGAGATGTTGTTTCCAAGAGTTTCCAGAAAATGACTTGTTGAAATTGTTGAAAGGTAGAGATGAACTGAAATCTACAAGCCCCTTAAGTCGTATCTTGAAATTCTGGGGACCAAATCTGTTGGCCAAAACACAAACCGATAAATATGGATAAGTGGTGGTCAAAGATGTTCTTTGAATGTTGGGCATATTCTTTTCGGGTTGATGTCCCCTTTTTTCTCATGATTGTTGGTGCTTCTTCCAGCCTTGGTTGTACCTCAAGACACCCATCAAACCACTGAGAACTCCAACAGCAGCACCTCCAGGCTTCAGTTCCGCTTCAAGCTGGCCTTGCAACAGGCAAGGTCGTTCTCGCCGTGGGCTGCGCAGTGCTCGAATCTGCACAATTTTCATCCACACTTTGATATTTCATGACATTAAACTGAAATTGTAGATTAATGTCTTAGATAGTTAATGTACAGATTAACATCAACAGATTTTTTCTAAGTCTCTCTCTGTACATTGCAGCAACTCTGTATACATGCATGATGCGCATATTTATGTAAATATAGATATAAATAATATCGATGTAGATGTAGATGCAGCTATAGACCTACAGTACAGATATGGAGATAGAGCTAGATATCAATCTACAGATGGAAAGATAGATGGATCGATAGATAGATAGCTACAAACACACTCATACATATATTTATAAATAGATATATAACTAAATTGATAATACAAACACATAAATGAAACTATAGATATACATACATACACAGATGTAGCAGATTTCCTGCGCATTTTTGGCCTAAGAAAACACGCTAGTTTGCAGGATGAACACCTTCTGTGGGTCTTTGTGGCTGATGAGGTGCAAAAAGTGGGAGGAGAAGGGATGAAACCCGGGGAAATGAATAAAAACAAACCGGAACAAATTGGCAACCAACAAATCCACAATTTGGAACAAATTAGATTTTCACAGTTTTTTTTGTTGTTCTTCCGATTTTTTTTAAGATTGGGATTTCAACACAACCAAAATGGGGTGTCCAACGGAAATCCGGGATTTTTTACCCAACAATCATGTGGATTTCCGACGAAGGGGACATGTCATCACAACCGGGGGATTCAACCCGCTGAAATTGGCTAAAACCACTGGTCAATTGATGGAGGAATGCCACATATATCCTGTCCCAAAAAAATGGTGTTTCAAGGGAATGCCACTATCGAAAATAGTGACCACAAATGGGAAGATAACATGGCCGTTTGGTTTATGGATGAAATTGCGCCAACGGCATCGCACTTTTTCATGTTTTTTTCCTGGTTTTACTATGATTCATAGAATTGGATGATGGGAAAATTTACAGGAAAACCCTATATTTGATGGTAAAAACCATGGTTTCCTGTAAATTTTCCCTTAAACCAATCCATTGAATTTTGGCCATCCTCCAAAACACGTCAGAGGTCCACCGCACCCAGCTTTGCAATTACCATCAACCGGAGGTTGTTGTGAGTAATGGGCATTTCTGTCCCAGGATTTTCAACGTTCAAAAAAATGATTAAGTTAAATCATAGCAACCCCAAAATAGAAAATGGATGGGAACTATGATGTAAATATACCATTTAAATAATCGAAAACCAACTTGATATGGACCACCCGTAAATCAACGTTTCGGCCCTCTCTGCCAGTTTTCGGGCCTCCTTGGGGAAACAGCCGAAGATGGCCTGGGGGCTCAGGGGAACGTGGCCAGATCCATCCAGATCCGGCCGAGGATTTTTGTTGGACCAACGGTAAACTTATGGAAAGGTGTGAGTTTCCCGGAAAAATGATTGACACATATTGACACATTATTGGTTTTCCAAATCTATAACAGTTTACTGGAGGGTATACCAGATGTAGCGGGGATGATCAGCCAGTATAGAATCAGTCCATCGAATCTAATTTCTTCACTTTGGCTCACGATTTACCATGATTTACCAGCATCCACAAATTCTGGTGTCAGAACCATATGGCTTAGTAAGATGCACCCTTTGGGTGCGGGGGTTTCATGATGCCTGGAAAACGTTCAGCATGATTTCGCTGGATGATCTGATCTGGTGGAAAAACAATCGGAAAAACGTGCAATGGCCGCGACCGTCACGGTCTCTGAGTGCCATGAGGAAAAACAAACAGTATGTTATGTTTGCCATATTATAATATTAATATCAACTATTAACAATAATAATAATAATCACAATCATATATATACCCTCTGGTAAACTAACATAACTATGCAACATCACCATCTTTAAGTTCGGTAAATCAACTATTTCTATGGGCCATTTTCAATAGCACTCTGGTCTGCAGAATACATCTTCAGTTCCCAAATCCCCAGATTTTCGACCGCGGCCTGAGTTGTGGGTGACAGCGCCGCGCGGGCGCGGGCCCAGAAGCGCCTGGATGCTTTGAGGGAGGCGCGTCTGGAGGGAACCGGGGCTTTTACCGGGAAAAAATGCGTTAAAAAATGGAAAAAGTGTGAAAAACGTAGGAAAACATGGGAATTTGTCTAACAAAAGTGACGATTTAGAAGAATTTGTAATTCTGATTTATGTCTGAAAGGATATATCTGCGCAATTCCTACAATGGAGAATGGATGCACCTAAGCATCTCATGGAATAATAGGAGTTTGATGAGGAGGTGACAGATTATACACCCAGCCCAGCCATATTTATGTTTTTTGGGGTATGTTTGAACATGTAGGGAAAATCATGGTACATCATTGGATAGAATGGGGTGCCCTATTTCATACAAACCCAGCATGATTAGATGATTTGATGTGTTTCACCTCTTGGGTGAAACATTGGTCTTTCCATGCATGGATATGAAGCCTTTATGGATACCATGTTTTCAGACAGCAACTAATTGTTTTAAATCTATCATAGTTACATGGTAACAACTACTATATATTATATGATATTATATGTGTCCATCTATATATAATCCCAGAAGTATCACCCATTAACTTGGGTCAAAATTACTATTACCATATGACTGGGGGTTTATTCACATCCATTAACCAGCTATTCGAAGGTACCTAGAATACCATTGTTTTGACTCATGTCATAGCCATAAAATCCACTAATAATCCATAAATTATCCCCAAGTTATTCCCATAATATTCCCACAATCATTGAAATACCATCCATTAACTAAATCATCATCCACCAAAAGTCCAGTATTTATCCATTAACTATCCATTAATTGTCCATTGGTTACCAAGCTCAGGATGATAGTTAATAGATAGTTAATATTATATTTAATAGATTGTTAAATAGATAGTTACTATCATATTTACTATCATCCCATTGACTATTATCATCTATTAGCTGCTATATATTTCTGCAGGATTTCTCCCAGCCTCAGGATTTGTCCAAGCCCCGGATGCAGGAACTGAGTGCACCGCCTCAGATTTTGCCACCTAAAGTTGGCATGGAAGAACTGGTGGAATTGACATGTTTTTGAACCTACAAAAGATTTGGTAAGCCACAAACAATTATGGTTCTAGCCTTTGACAGAAATATGGTTAAACCTCTACAAAAATGGAGATTTGTTTCAGAAATAGTGGTTAAACTTTAAACCAGAGAAAATACGTGTCTCAAGCCACAAGGCAACTCGATGGCCGTGTATCGCCACGTGCGAAGCTCAGGGGGTGAACCAATGGTTGATGTTAACTAATGGTTAACTCGTGGAAAGAAAAACAATGGCTGATGTTTAACTATCAATTGAGATATTTGACTATCAAATGCAACATAGTCAACAGTTGGATTGTATATGAATACATATATATATATATATATTTGTATATAAACTCAGATTGGGGGATGTTCATCAATCCTATGTTCATATTTTTTTTATCCGTGGAAAAATCCCATTCATGATGAACATGAAACATATACCGTACCATCTAACTTGGTCATGGCACATGGTGGAAAGGGGGGGAGCTCTTCAGAGCTATGGGCATCCATGCTCCTAAAAAACGGGTAGCCCTGCGAAGTCAATGATATGTATATGTACACATAGATAGATAGATAAATAGATAGAAAGCTAGATAGATAGGTAGACAGATAGATAGGTAGATAGATAGGTAGAGATAGATAGATTTGGAGATAGAGATAGATATAGAGATATAGATAGATAGATAGATAGATAGATTAGATTAGATTAGATTAGATTAGATTAGATTAGATAGATATCAACAATAGATAGATAGATAGATAGATAGATAGATATCAACAATAGATAGATAGATAGATGTCAACAATAGATAGATAGATAGATAGATAGATTAGATTAGATTAGATTAGATTAGATTAGATTAGAATAGATAGATAGATAGATAGATATCAACAATTGCGCAAAACCGCCAATTATACATTTGACAATTGGCTGAGGATAAATCCTTTCATGACATTTCGACCAAGTGCATTCTAGGAATGATCAATGGCTGGATTCTCCAACTTGATTCAAACCGATATGAAATGTGATTAGCTACCCAAAGGCGTTTTTATTATTCTATCCGATAACTGATGATCCAAAATACCTTCTGGTTATTTAACATAGCTATGGAAAATGGCCCATTTATAGATGATTTATGATGGTTTACCTACCAAAAATGGTGATTTATCAGAGGAACATCAAACGACCAGAGGGTAAATCCAATTAAACACCAGTCCAGCAATTCATTCTCCAATTCTACTTCCGGAGCCCAGGATGGACCGGATACCACCGTCTTTGGCTCGTGCGACGACAAAGATGGGAACTGAAGCGGACTTAAAATTTTGATGCTACAGAAGTGTGCACTTCACCAAAGTGGGACCTGTATCAAAATATACCAATAATGTGGTAAACCATGGTAAATCCAATTATAAACAACTTTTGGACATGTTTTTGTTGTATTTATCGGGTTTACCGCATTGACCCATACAAGAATAAAATCAAGAATTAGTTTACAGTAAATAACAGTAAACCAGGGTTTTGCCAAAGCATAACTAGGCAATTTCGACACCAAAGCCAGGGATAAGAACTACAAAGTCAACGACGATGCTACCATGCAATCAATGTGCGAATGAAAACAACAAGGGTCTGACTCAGGGAGTTCTGATATCAACATTCTACCCTTTGGTTATTTAACATGGCAAACTGGAAAGATCACCTTCTCTAGGTAAATCATGCTAAATTATCATTTGAATCATGAGTTTTTTTGGGGCCATAGTTTCCAGTTCGCTATGTACATTAAAATAACCATCGTTTTTTGATGTTTTTTGCTGGTTGCTGTACATCTCAGGTACGTGGTTTGTGATACATCTCTGGAGCTGCTCCCGGAGAACTGATGGGGATCGGGGCCGCAGCCTTTGGTTTTTTTTTGACTCATGATGGATCCCCAAGTACAGTTTTCATGGCTTGGGAAACCTCCAATTGACCTTTTTTTCTACATGTTTTTTGTATTGTTTTTCCGTAGATCATCATTTGAGCTCAAATGGTGGGTTCTTGAGGACTAACAAGTCGGACTGAGCATACCCATCAGCATTAGATTCATCTACCGAATGTGGTCATAACTACCTCTAACTTCTCCCGAAGTGGTTGCAGGGGCCATCCGAAGGCTGTGACTTGCACAATTCGATGCGGGGAAGCTGCTCACAGTGGCATTAGGGCTCTTGGTGTATCACCAAGGAAAATTCAGGAAGGAAATGATTTGGTTGGTTGTTTCAATATTACCTTCTGGTAATTTAACATGGCTATGGAAAATCACCATCTTTAAGATACAATATAGGTAAATAGGATTAACTAGGTAAATCATCTATGGAACATGTTCAATATGTTACAATTGCCGGAGAGTACCAATCAGATGACTGATGAGTCACTTGGTGAATTACATGGGGATGGGTGGGTCAATTGCCAACCAGTGATTGGGTGGTAAATCCCTATATATTTTTGCTTAACCCCCCCTGCTCTTGAAATGATTTATATAGATTTGTATAGTGTGTGAAATCCGCAATAACTGTTCCTTCTTTTTGCTTCCCATTGTATCAGTCACAGAATTGGATGAAAGGAACACTTGCAGGAAATCCATATCAATCATTATCAATCCGCATTTTCAATTGACAAAAGGTGACGTCTGTAATATGTTGCCTTTCAAACCAATTGAAGAATCAGCTATTTCACGGCAGTGGGTTTCGTTCACACCTGGAGTTCGACAACTGTGGCGGCAAAGTTTTTTACCGAAGCTGCGCAGAAATCGTGGTGGAGATGTGGGCTGCCGACCATATGCCTCCCCGCAACCATATGGGTAAGCATTGCATACACACAAAGGCATATTTGGGTTTCTCTGAAAACAGGCTACCCAAAAATCTTACAAAATAGAACAACTATCATAATTAGTCATGATGTTTTTCCGTAGTTTCAGCTTTTTTAGCATTTTTGTTGGTGGCATACCCATTTTCTGATAATTCCCAAAATAAGTTGTCTTCAAGATGCGCGGGTTGCCAGGGTACAAGGAGTCCGTGGCGAAAGCATGGTGAAATCCAGAACTGTTGATAAGTTTCCATCTTGGTTCTCATTGGTTGAAGGGACTATTTCAGGAATCCCTTACTTGATGTATGTGGAGGAAAAAACGTGGTTTCCGATTAAAAGTATTATCCTGGAGCTAATCGATTTGATTGATTTGAGTGGTTGTGGTCAAGAAATCATTCTCGCGAGTGCAGTTTGACATGTCGACACATCCTGTTTCGTGCTGCGGTTTTCAGCATCAAACACAGCAAGATTGTGAAGCTTGTGACCTGCTCTGGGTCGTTGTTTCGCATAGACCTTGCCGGGTTCGGACCCGGCCACTTTTCAAACAAGGCCTGGTGGTCCCAAAAACCGCTTTTCCGAACCTTGGAAACCTCGAAGATCCTGGAAGCTACTGTTGGGCAAGCCAATCATAAACAAACCATCGATTTTGAAGTACACCCAGTTGTTCGAGTTTTGAGGGCTTTTGAATCTCGATGGCTCAGCTAATTGGTTCGGGTGCCAGCTGAATACATTTGAGATCCTCCTTCAAATTTCAGCTACGAAATGGGGAGGACTTGGGCTACAGTACAGATTGCCAGCCAGCATTTTTTTGTACAAACAGGAGGGGTTGTGCCCCCCATTTTGTATTTGGAATCATTT
>Ga0126342_10021302_pt1 | contig 10818 bp, 13 predicted proteins | sample Cyp1metagenome_FD_92528 | JGI IMG/M metagenome (GOLD analysis project Ga0126342, IMG submission 92528) | Coral microbial communities from Lord Howe Island, Old Settlement Bay, Australia - Cyphastrea 1 metagenome | ecosystem: Host-associated > Invertebrates > Cnidaria > Coral ... | reverse complement strand
ATGCCTCAAGTTGGTCCCATCAAAGCCTCAAGTTAGAAGGTTCCAGCCAGGTATATTAAATATACCTGCCAAAAACGACTCAACTGCAGCCTTCCATGGCCCAACTAGGCCTCAAAATTCCTCCTCACTTGAGGGACCCACACGCAACCAGTCCGATCCACTGCATTCTCGGTGTCGAACTCGGATCAATCTTCCGTCACCTCTGAAACCAACGACACGAACATCTGGACTTGAATGTAAGAATCACTAGACATTAAAGCTGACTACGTTTCAGGTAATTTAACATAGCTAGAGAAAATCACTATCAAAATAATGGGTACGCCATCTATAGATGGACCATTTTGTCAACGTTTACCAGAAGAGTTTCTGAGCAATGCACAGCAAGGAAGTTCACAGAAGGAGCCTCCGTAGCTCACTCATTGGAACTCATGGATGATCAAAAAATCATGTGGATTGCATGGCTTGTTATGGTTTGTTGCTTCTATAGGCCACTGTTGCTTCTAGCATCTTCTAGACCTTACCATTACTGAAGACAAACTCGTGTTGTGTCCATATTTGGCCAACTCCTCGACAATTTCGGACGTGTCAGAATAAATCACTCCCCCAACCTAAAGTATCATCATCTATATAAACTCTATATGAAATATATATATCCCATGTCGTAGCTGATCCATGCTAGTCTATGAACCGCCATCCCCAATCCTGTCCGTCGATCTCCCGTGGACAGCTGCGCGGGTTTTGCTACAAAGCTGGGTCCCGATGCCAATTTTGGTCTTGTTGCTGTTGGTTCTGGTGCTGCAACGCGACTCCACCTTGGAGTAGCAGTCCATCCAGAATGGCCATCAATGATGGTTGAATATAATGTGAGTACAACAATAATAAACCACCCATTTTTCATGGTTGATACCACCTATAAAAATGGTGATCATGGAGATGGTTTATGATTGTTATACCCACAGTCAATTAAGCCATAATTAAGCATATTTCTTTCATGAATTTCACCCAATTTCATAGGATATCATGGTGATTCTTATGAAATGGTTTTGCTGCCTATATCTTTGGATTCTGGGGTTTTGCTTTCGTCACCGGTACCCAAGATGGAACCAAAACGAAAAAGAATTCGGATAACAAAATTTTCCATATGAGGATGCGACTTCCAGAAGGGTCAGCCCACCATGAAACGAAGTTTTGCAACATACATCCATGCCTGCTGTTCTGCTGTTCAACGCCAACACGGCGAAGCCTTCTCTTCCCAGCCCCATGATACCAATTCAATCACTCTTTCCCGCCATCATGTGAAGTGACAGTGGCAAGCCTACTGTTGCAGCGGTGCTATAAACTACTCTGTAGCATGCATTGTAAACTTGCACTTTCAAATGATTCAAACTGATTCTGTACAATGTCATTGAGCGAGAAGTTCGAAGTTCGTCCCTGCTGTTCCCTTGGCACTCTGTACCTCTCGGATCCAAACAAAATGATACTCTCGGATCCAAAGACAATGCTACCGTAGAGCCAAATCTCTACAAGCGCATGCACATGAAGCTACGGAGCCTAACTGTACATCGCTGACTCTTGTGCCAAGCTCCAACAGTGAACCCTCTGAAGCAGCACTTGAAACATGAAGAGTTTTGCCAAATGTCAATCGCCAGGCCGAATATTTACAGAGACGCCATGCGATACGTCAGGAAAAGCTCTACAACAATCCTACAAAAAATCAGACCTCTCCGTCTGCCTTATCAGTTGGCTGCACCTCCAAGTCTTTCACACGCAAACCTGCACACTGCACTGCACTCAAACGGGATGCCAAGGTCGCAATCTTCGACCTCAGCAGGTTCGATTTATCCACCACAACCAAAAGACTGATGTTCCAACGGCTACACCATCAACATCCAAAATCACTTTGGCCGAATGTACATGGAATCCGATGCATTCTACTTCTTCAACTCCCTGCAGTAATCCACCAAGGCACGCATCCGTTCGACGAGATTTCTGTGATCCAGACTCCCCTCGAAGCTTCAAGAGCCGATCAACAAGAGATAAATCAACAGCCTGCAAGTGCTCCATCTGTCGGCATCGTTTCGCCCGCAAATCCTGGTCCCCTTTCTTCCGCGCTTCAAACTCGGCACCTTCAACGACATGCACTGCCGTGAACGCTTCCTTCAACTTCGTGACGATGGCATTGAACTCTTTGTCAGTCGTCGGCACCGTCAAGCATAGGTAGATGGATTTCCAGGATTCACGGCGAGCCTCATCAACCCAAGGATTTACTACTACATCCTCCTATGTCATCGCTAGTCATCTCTTTTGCCTACATGAAAGCTGCACCCATTTCTTAACCATGATTCCACTTTATTGCAGTGAGGACACTATAATGTGACCAGGCTGACATCTTTCCGACTCTTTTGGTGCGATGTCTCAACCCTACACATTCCATACATGAAGCTTGGAAGTGTTACTACATATTTCCTACCCAACCACATTGCTTCATCAACCGACCCCAGCCTTGAAGATCAAATTCTCTTTGCCTTCCATTGCTTCGTCGACCAATGCACGTGCATCATCATGATTCTGCACCACTGGCTTACTCAACGTGCAAATCAGGGCGGATTGCGGCTGCGCCATCACGATACCAGCAACTACTTGCTTGAATTCATGCAGAACTGCCGGGACATGAATTTCACATCAAACTGTCCAATTCCAAAGATACCCCATTGTTGATCCCTTCCCATGTGATGTGACCTGAAATCGTCCCGCAACAAGTCAACCAAGAAACCAAATTTGATCGTGTTGCTCTGCGACTACGACGCAAAAGAGTTTTCCCATTCAACATACTGATTTTCCATGGCTATGTTAGATCATTTCCCAAGAACGCTGCTACGTGCCTGATTTCGCATCTACAATCTGCAAATTGAAACGTTTGTTTGGATATGAGGATTCACAATGTTGAGACTTCAGAAGTGTAGGATATGCCCATGTGCAGCTATCTGCCAATATCATCGGATTCAGATGTAATGTTCCGGATATAGTGTGCTCAGAAACCTCGCAGTCTTGCTTTATAAACCTTTTCCGGAAAGCGTTCTTGGATCCAGACATACTCTGAGATCAACGTCTGGAGGGCCCACCGATTTTGCCTCAAGCAAGGGCAGTTTCAAATTCATCTGCGAGGACTGACCCTGCGGCAATGAATCCATTCATTTTCGCGCCCTTCGAATGAGTTTATATTTGTTGCTTGAGACCGCAGGCTCCAAAGCCGTCCAGCACTCACCTAACAACTATTTATTTGAATCGACTCCTGGATTGTAAAATCCTGGACTTCTGATTTATATAACCGTATTCTTGTGTAAACTATTGTGCATATATAAAAAGTGCAGCCACAGTGAAGAATGACTTAGCCACAATGTAGATCTTGGATTCTTGGATCATCCAATAAATCATCATCATCAACCATACTGACATATACTGACCATACTTTAGGTAAATCAATGTAAATCGTCAATCAATCCAAAGACAAATCATCAATCAGATTCATCCTCATCTTGCTGAACCGGCCTCGATGGAGATACGGTTAAACTCATCGAAACATCCCCAGGCACCGACCTCCCACAGCGCTTCAGGCGATATCTGGTGGTTTGTTGATTGAACATCAACAAAGTCAAGAGATCGTCTGTTCTGAAATTCCGATCACCAATGGGATGGAGTAGGAGGAATCCACTTTGAAGCAAACCCACATGGATGCATAGGTGACACTACGATGGCATCGGAAATGTGAGGATCCACCTGGTCGATTTCCAGCCACGACATCGAAATGGTGCAGCCGCAGCGATTCAGCCACAAATTCAGACATGAAATGACTATCTGCAAGTCTGCACATTTCAGTGGAATTCAAAATACACTAGCCGCAGCCACAGCCTGTATGTATATATATGTATATATATATATCTCTACATATATGTATATATATATGGATTGGGAATATGGGTACCCCCAAACGCTCCTTAGCTCCCTCCTAGCCACTGGTGAAATCAGCGACGATTTTTTTTTACGTTGGCTATAACAATCAGTCATCACCATAAGTAGATATAAATAGGTGGTTTTTCAACCATTCTCAAATAATAGGTGATTTATTATGATTATTATACCCACATTACGTTCGATTTGATGTTGTTTCAGAATGGTTGTGGTTTCAGTCAGTCTTGAATTCTTTCAGAAAGAGATTCACCTGTGGAGTATCTTCTGAGACCGGAACTCCTTTCTTCATGTTGGCACCCCGATTCACAGCAGGTCCCACCAGCCGGTCCTAGCTGTGTCATTGAGTGTCAGTGACTCACACCATGGCATCTTGACAAACATAACCTAAGCCTTACAACAATGCTGTAAGCACTAGAACCCCCAAAATCCTGAAGCTTGAACACTCAGGAGAAACTCAAAGGCCGAAAGAGCGACACTCTTATAAGACCCTCGTGCAAATTTCCTGGGACGCTCCTTTTTTTGGACCAGAAAATCACAAAAAGAAAATCCCAATGATCTCGCAATTGGCAATTGGCATTTGGGATCAATTTCTGCGTCATGTCCCCCATCTGCTGCAAAGAACCATCCATGGCTGTCCTTGTGGTCGCAGAGTAGCTTTTCAGAGTGATGGGCGCCTCCAGTACTTCTTGCGCCTGAAGCTGGACTGTTGGAGATCCGCACACATAGATCACCGACAAAAATTTGGTTCTGCCTAACCATCAACAATATATAAAAATATGGTAATGTCACCAACATCCACATCGTGCTTTTGGCAAGCACCTGATTTTTCTGCTCTATAGGTAGATGTTCTCAACTCCAAACTCCAAACAAAAATATTCTCTGGTGAATAGATAGATGGTTGTGATACCATGTTATACCATCTCCCAGTTACTAGTCGCTTCTGCAAATCATGTCACCATTTCAGCATCGCTACATCTCTGGTTGTTTCCCACATCTTTTGACAGTTGAATCACTGGTCCTTCCGGCCTGGGGCCAAAGAGCAACAGAGCCCACCCTTCACTCCCTGACAGGTGCCACGGTCAAACATCTTCAAAAAGTACCCAAAATCTGATCCAAAAATTGGTCGACTGTATTGAAGCATCCAATTTGGAGAGTCAACCATTTTGCAAGATTTTGCATGTCAAGGGCATACCCAATCACACCCAACCCCCACTTTTGTCATAGATTTCTTCATAGTCAATACGGGTTTTCATAATCAGTCACATACTATCCCGACGTTTTCATATGAACATCCCCATGTCTATTTTAGTTATATATACTGTATATGTATCTGTATAACTATATATATATATATACATTATAATGTGAAACATGGCATCCCATGGTTTTCGTGTCGTGAATCCCCCACTAACTTTGGCCCTGCAGGGCCCTGCCTGCAGTGACGGAGGCAGGCCTTCACTTGCGACTTGGCTAAGGCACCAGAAGAAAGCTGTGCCTAGGCGCTGAGGAGATGGGATGATTCTCATTTCTCTTGATCAAAATATGATATGTATGTATATGTATATATATATATCTACATATATATATATACATATATATATATATATTTATACATATATATATATATTTATACATATATATATGTGTGTGTACATAGTTGAAAGTATTGGGATGATTGTTGCTGGTGATTCTTCATCAATGTGAATCATCATGATCGTTAATGCTCTCTTTCTCTATCATAATGATGATATCTTATCTTCAAACTCAATACAATCAATAATCATCATTCATCATAATCCTTGTGATGATAACAACATGAGTCATGACAATCAGCAATGCTCACCGGCCGTTCCATTCTGTCTACCCTCCGGTAATCAAACATGGCAATGGAAAATGGACCATTTATCAGTGATTTTCCTAATCAAACCTCCATTGCTAAGGAATCTTCCATTGCCATGTTTGTTTACCGGAATGTATCCAGACTTCCTGTTGGGATTCAGGACTCGACCTGTTGGCTTCTCCTCGATTGATCCGCAGTCACTTCGGCGACCTAACGAACTGCCTGGATCGCGTGCCGTGCCCCCGGTGTTTGCTCCGAGGGAGCGGCCGGTATCTCAGCTGTCTCTGTACGTGTGTGTATATATATATATGTCAACATTGACATCGAATCTGTCTCTATATAAATACACATAATATTGGCAAAATCCCACATCAGTGTTCCATACTATTGGCAAAATCCCAAGTAACCATCAACAATATATAAAAATATGGTGATGTCACCACCAAGAATGTGGATTCAACATGGTTTAACATGATTTAACCAGATGTTCTTTATGATTTCACCCGTCAAAGCACAGATTCAGACGTCCAAAGTTAGCAGGGATATCACCGAAGAACCTGATGCAACCAGCACAAATCGCAGTTTGGGCCCATAAAAAGAATTTCAACCAGCAACAATATGGGTATGCGGATACCTCCCAGACACTTTGCGGGTCCGCGCGCGCGCCCCCCAAACTTACCAACCAGCCGCCTCCAAAACCAAATCCAAAGGTACCGTTCCAACACTTTCAGGTCAACCTGGTACAAGTACAGCCGTGCATCTACGAAAATAGAAACAAACAAAGAAAGGCAACGCGATCAACATCCAATCCACGACCAGGCCCCCCCAAAAAAAGCAAGCTTCAAATCACAATATCTCTCAACAGAATGGTTTCTGCAGTTTCAAAGCAATAATTCACAGTCTTAACGTTCCCATCTTCAAAAGTCATCCCAGCCGCACAGAACAAGCAGAGCTCTGCACAAAGATTACCAAAACATCCAAGCAAGCTTTGGGCAAGCCAGCTCGAACCACGATATATCACCAGGCTCGCCAAGCTAGTGGACACCAATGTATGTGTTCCACGCAGTTCCTGCAAGCCAGCTTCAAACTATAAGCTACTCTGTAGCATGCATTGTAAACGTGCACTTTCAAGTGATTCAAATCTGATTCTGTACAATGTCATTGAGCGACAAGTTCGAAGTTCGTCCCTGCTGTTCCCTTGGCACTCTATACCTTTCGGATCCAAGCAAAATGATCCCCTCGGATCCAAACAAAATGATCCCGCAGAACCAAATCTCTACAAGCGTATGCACATGAAGCTACGGAGCCTAACTGTACATCGCTGACTCTTGTGCCAAGCTACAGCACTTCAAACATTACGAGTTTTGCCAAATGTCAATCGCCAGGCTGAATATTCACAGAGAAGCCATGCGAAAGCTAGATGTGGGCCATGTAAGATTTCAAACATGGGATGTCACCTGAAACAACTGTACATCTTCAAACTCCACAGCTACGCAGCCTCACCAACATGCACATGCACTTACCCGTGCAACAAACGCAGTCTTTCATCCACGGATTGATATTGTCTCGCATGATGTGGCCTCATGGATGGCCTGATCCAGCCTCAGAATGAATCCACCATTGAACATCCACAACTTCTCCGGTTCAGAACGTCCGAAAGATCCAGATCCGAAAGCAGTTTGACGTTGCCGCAATCGCTGCAAACCGTACATGGCGACACGAAAGCCCACCTGCAATGACCACACGTGCTGCCCAAATGACCAGTCCCTTTACCGTTCAACAACATGTCCGACTGTCCGACCCTCTCTTTACCACACCTCAACAATGAACCGACGAACTCTCACAATGGTTGACCCCGCCTCGATGTTTGGATCAGCCGACATCTCGTCGTGGCACAATATGGATACCTCTCGACCAACCTTGTCAACGATTGCAACTTCCTGTCGTGCGAACGAGATCATACCCCGCCCTCTTCCTTTGTTGACTTCTACACACAACACAACACAATTGTCACATTATGACACCGACTTGCTTTCACAAAATCTATATCGGTGATGGATGCGTCTACAACTCTACTGCGCCTTCCCCCAAGGTCCTTGAATGGCACATTCTTACTTCGGCTGTGCTGCACCTCACCAACCTTGACGATGATCCCCTGCAAGTTGAAGCTGTCGCCCTGAGGCCGAGCACCAGCGGGCCCAACGCAAATGCATGACGCAAAACATCCAGTCCCAACATTGACATACATTTACCCTAACTGAGATTCCCACTGCGTCATCCAACCCACAACAGCAACTAAAGGAGACAATCCCTCCTTATTCCTTCCGGGCCTTCCACTGACCGAAGTACAGAAACTCCTCCATGGTTGACCCAGGCGACGGGGTGATACTGAACTGCCCCTCACCCCTCAGCTCGAAGGTGCTCTCATCGCATCCATCAGCTCTCATCACGTCGCAGCCGCCGCCCTGCCCGGTCAGGCGAATCTCCGCGGCCTTGACACTGATGCGCGGGAAGCAACCTGCGCTTGCCTGCCGAAGCCCGCCCTGAAGCACGCTGTGGAAACGACAAGGCGGTCCCCACAGTGTCCCAAGCACCACCGTCCCTTCGTCGCCAAAGACCACCTCACACAACATAGACCGATGCAACTTTACACAGAGGCTCACGTGCAGCAGCTATTTTAACAACTTTCCCCACCTCCAACCGATCTCCACACACCATACCCAGCAATCCCAGATAGATTCATCCAAAAAAATTGGGGCCAACCTGCCGACACCAAACATTCCGCAGCTGAGCTTTTACTTAAGTGGCACCCAGTTTGAACCATGCCCACTAGCCAAAGCACATCGCACACCTTCTTCTCCTGGACAGTCCTCACATCGCTCAAATCAACCAGGTAGCACTCAAAGTTCGCCAGGCCACGATCCGAAACAGAGCTCAAAGAGGACAATGATGGAACCGTTGTTGCCGATCGCTCCACGCGCGCAGGAGCAGCGACGCGTTGTTTCTTCTGCGGCGATGCCATGACGATTGGCCTTGAGCCTATAATGTAGCAGTTCCCAGATACACAGCCCATCGACCATGTTTAACTACATTTCAGCTGCAAATGCCAAGAAATGATGTGATGGCGCATGCTCTTGCTCTTTCGACCAGAGAACACTACAGAATGCCCATCCCTTCTGACACCATCCATGTGAACCAGATTTTCCACCATAAACTCCTCTGTATCAATCACAAGTTTCCCATTGAATCTTGCGCACCTCCAACTGTCTGCATGCTTCACAACCGCCCTCATGGCAGCTTCCATACCTGTGATGCCACTGGTCATCGTGATTGTTGCTCTACGAACTAACCCAAGAAATGTCGCTTGTTTGAGCTTGCATACTCAACAAATTATGATGATGCTGCTGATGATGCTGATGATGATGATAATGATGCTGTGCATTTCCAGTACAGTGAATTCTTGGGTTCTTTTTCAACTTCACATCCAAAGTTGAGTACCATGCTGTCCGCCGGGTCAGCGCAGCGCAAGCTAGCATGGCCATGCGAGGCACCGTTGACTACCTGGCCAGCAATGTGTGCAAGGGGAAGATTAAAACGGAATTGCCTATACCCATCATTTTGTGAGGTATCTAAATTTAAACCCTTCCACATCAGTCTCAAAGTTGCCAACTCAAAAGAGCAACAGAAACGTGCATATTTCGACCTTAAGCGCGCTATTGAAGTTAAAAGATGAGAACATTGCAACGATCTTCCATGTTCCACTCGAAGAAACTTAGTTAGGCAGGTCAGGCAGAATCCTACAGTAGATGCTGCTGATCTAAAGAATCAAACAACTTCGACAATTCAACTCAAGCAAGTTGCCATCTTCACATCTTCACTGGTGAAGACTATCAGTGTACTGTGAGAATTGCTACTCTAGCATTTCCACCCCACTGCGGCACATTATCATCATGCAACTCCTTCACCTCTCAAAGGACCTGTACTTGTCCAGTGTGAAGGCATCGAAGCTTCATTGCCATTATTAAACTAGCCAATTATTCGAAAAAATATTGTTGCAATGTTTTATCCCAATGTTTTTGACCCATGTTTCTTGTCCAATGGTTTAATTTCTTTGAACTCCCCATTCGCACATGTCATGGGCACCAGGCGTATTGATCACCAAAGACTGCATAGCACCTGCCAGGTGCTCAAGAGACACGGAGAAACCAGAAACTAGCGGGGAAAGGAAACATCAAGCCGGATCATATACAGCTACTAGATTTGAGGGGATATATAATCAAGCGTCACATATAGCAAAACTCTGTCCAATAATTTACACTATTCGAATTCCAAATTCTTGTTGGCTACATCCACATTTTCCTCCGAAATCCCAAAGTCCATCCCCGGTACCTCCCACCGTGGTGATGCGAAAGGTAAAGTTGGCCGAGCAACGGCTGGAAAGGGCTCATTAACACTTGGAGAACGAATAAAATTTGGATGGAGTGCTTGAAGCTTGTCTTCCCAATCTTCACTGAATTGCGTTCTGCAGTTCTCACTCTCACATTGCAATGATCTTCCATGTTCCACTCGAAGAAAATTAATCAGGCAAGTCAGACAGAATCCTACAATATACTGCTGATTTGGAGATTCAAACCACTTGGGCAATTCAACGCAGGCAACTGTCCTGTTTCCGGGGTTGGCGGCGGGGCGGCAGCCCTTAAATCCGGCCAGGGGCCCCCTGGCCGTGTCCTTGCCGTACGGCAGTTCTCTCCTCTCCGTAGGAGAGAGGGGCCGCGCCCCCTGCCGCCGACACCCCCGGCCGCCAAAAACAGTCGCGTTTTACGGTGTTTTGTGCTCTTCGCATTTTTTCTCCTTTTTCGGACCTTGTGGCTCAAGATGGGTCAACATGGGCCAACATAGGCGTCAAGAAGGGCGAACATAGCCCCAAGATGGGCCAACATAGCCCCCAAGAGGGACCAACATAGCCCCAAGATGGGCCAACATAGCTCCAAGATGGGCCCACATAACCT
>Ga0126342_10021301_pt1 | contig 10818 bp, 5 predicted proteins | sample Cyp1metagenome_FD_92528 | JGI IMG/M metagenome (GOLD analysis project Ga0126342, IMG submission 92528) | Coral microbial communities from Lord Howe Island, Old Settlement Bay, Australia - Cyphastrea 1 metagenome | ecosystem: Host-associated > Invertebrates > Cnidaria > Coral ... | reverse complement strand
TCAAGCACCTTTCGGTCCATCAGTGGATTCGCTCTGCCATCCCTGATTCACAACAACCAACCTCTCCTATAGGTTTCCTATTTTTGAAACTTCCGCCACCGCCTTGTGCGGTACTACTGGTGTGTGTATATGAATATGTATATCTATATATAGTTCAGTCGTGGGGTCGCTGGTGCAGTCTCCGCGTGATCGGCAGATGTTCAGGACCACATGGGTCTTTCATTCTGATGCCCGTGTATCTTCAAGTGTTGACCAAGTGTTGGAACTGACTTGCTGACTTGAGTGACTTGAGTGACTTGAGGGACTTGAGTGACTTACACCCAATATTTTTCAATCTGAAGCCGTTGCCTGCCTCGTTTTGCGAGGCCTCAGACCTTGTGTTTCCTGAGCAGAGTGCAGGCATGCGTTGTGGACTTCCAATGATTCAGTCCAAGTCCGATATTCATATGACAATATATGATGATATGATATGAGAATATGATATGTAGTATGTATGATAGTTGTATATTAAGTTGTATATTAAGTTGTATATTAAGTTGCATATTAAGTTGCAATATGGCAAAATTTTTCACGTTTTGGAGATCGCTGCATATTGCATGTTTCTCACACGTGTTCCTGGCCTGGCAGGGGAAAATCTGGAGCTGGGGTCGCGAGCAAAGCACTTGGCGACCTCATTCAGTGGCCGTGTCCTCAACGCTGTGGCAGGTTTGTTAAAGGTTTGTAAGCAAGATAGTACATGATAGCACATGATAACACCATCCCACGTCAGAATTGCAGCTAAGCTAGCTAAGCTGGAAAGCCAGTGTTTGGGAAGTGCTTTCTATTGTTTTACCAGGCTGTTGAAACAAACCAATGCTTTCACACGTGGTGGGAGTGGGTTCAGACTGTTTCAATCTCTTCGATTTGACTCACGTCACCCTTGTGATGAGCAGGTGTTACGGCGCTTGAAGCTGACAGGGATCCAAAAAACATTAGACTCATTAGACTCACTTTTCTCGTGGCATGCCTTGCCAAGTCCTGTTGAGCTGCCAAGGTCATGGAGGGGACCACAATGCCATCGTTGTGTCTTGTTGTGCATGATGGCTGTGGATTCCAATTCTGGCACATAATCAAATTGCTTCAACCCTGGTGATCTACCTCTGTCTTGCTTCACTCAGTTTTGTTCTGGAAAATACTAATTACGAATCAAAGTAGAGCTACAGAAAATGGACTTCTTGTAGAAGTTTTGTCTTGGTGATGAACCAAAGTAGGCAGTGCTGACTTTTTGGCCCCGTTGCCATTGGCTTCGCGAATTGAAGGGTTACTCTTGCCTGGGACTCGCAATGCAGGGGGATCTGCGACTCTTGCTCTCAGACCCCGGAAAGATCACAGAAGCCTCAGTGCCTTGACTTCGTTGACTTCGGCAAGTGAAGCTTTGACCGGTGTCACAGGGGAACAAGCAAGTTTCATCTAGCGATGTCAAAATTGATTTCAGTCAGGGAAGCTTGATTCTATAATTTTCCCCCTTTCTTACGAAAGAAATTTCACTTGTTTTGGACCTCATTTTGTATGCTTGACTTCTTCTGCCGCAGGTTTTTGCGATAGTAGATCTCCAGAATGCTTCATATCAAAGTCTTTCTTGGAGCGAGACGAGTAGATGTCATGGCTTTTGATTGATTCCGTTTGAGTTTACGAACCTTCAAGGTACTGGAAACTTCCGGCATGATTAGACCCCAGCTTTTTGCATTCACTAGCTGCTTCTCGTATAACAAGCGAAACAACATTTGAAGCCAGTCCACATCTTCAAGCGCCTAGTTCTACCTGATTCCACTGGTCAAACACCCAGTGATATTGCTCCAACCCAAGCGATTGACCCCCCCCAGCCAAGGTCTGGGCTAAACTAATGACTGACGCAGCTTGGCGTGAAACAAGGGGCGGTAGGCACCATCAGTGCTCCTCCTGGATGGAGCACTTGTTGCGGGAATTTGAGGATAATTTTGGTTTGGGATCGGTGCAGAGGCCATGAAGTATGGGATTGACCAATGGTTTGGACCCACAGACCGAGAGGTGTGCTTCCGTTTCGAAAGCAATTATTTTTGTTTACAGATTTTTGTTTGCAAAAACCAGCACGGTGTTCTTCCGCACAAACCAAAGCCCGCCCAAAGCCTCTTGCCCAGATGGTTTAGTTACGGTGAGTCATTTTTAGTTCGAAGGTTCTTCTAGGACAGAGTGGATGGTGCTTGACTCTGTGATCAGTTTGGCTTTCTGTATCAACTTACGCATGCTCTAATAATACACAGACCCTGCACCAACACAAATGCAAGCGCACAAACACACACTTATGCATTTTGGAGGATGCCTGGTGAGCGGTTTGAATTGTACAGTAGGAGGTCCAAAGGCAAAGGTGCTGTTGACTCTTATTGATGCACAAACCTTGTGATGCCTCATCCAGAGCACCTCAGTACATCAAGAAGTTCCTTCAGGTCTCCTAAATCATAGCTATTCTGTCAACAGCATCAAAGTCTCTCAGAATCCTTGCCAACCTTTTCTCGTGAGAGGATCTTCCTGAGAGGTTCTGAATCTCATCAAGGCCCCTTTGCAAAGGCAACAGAGACATACAGAGACTACAGCATCTGCAGTTCACTGATTCCCGATATTCCGGATATCTGAGATTGAACCGCTTGGCCTTCACTCCTGGAAATCCAGCACTCGAGCAGTCCTGGGTTTCCAAGCTTATCAGCAATCAAACAGCTCGCTCAAAATGAAGCACGCAAAGCAGTTTTGATGACGTTGGAGATGCTGGAGGCCTTCAACAAATGAACACGGCAGCAACATGCAGCAACCAGAACTAGAGACATGATTGAACTGCATCGATTTTGTTCCAGACCTCTGCATCGTCTCGTGTTCAGATGTCAGCATTTTGTCGTCCCATTGCCCCATTGCCCCATTGCCCAAGGTAGCCGTGGCTGCCAATTTCGGGGTGTGTGAGCCCAGGGTCGGTTGGAACAACCTTCGGATGAATTTGCGAAGGTGTAGAGACCTGCTGCGACCAGTCCTGGTCGCAAAAAGCCCTGTGATGCCTGATTTTCCAACGTTTCGAGATGTTTCAAGATGTTTCAAGGTTGGCCATGCTAACGTGTCGACATCCTTGTCTTGTGCCAAGGCGCTGATCCTGACGTTCCTCGGTGCAGCTTATCACGCCTATGGGTATGTGCAGCTTCGAAATGCGCAGAAGCAGGCCATTCTGTGGGCTGGGAATGCAAGTAGTCATTACCTGTCGTTCCTTAGTACATTTTGCTATAGTTGTTACATGTTACATTCAGTCGTTACATGTTACCATGAAATTCCATCTGAAATTCAAAGGATGTCTCAAACGGAGGTATCATGAGATATCATGAGATCCAAGCGACGCACCACCCAAGCCCTGCGAGGCATCTCGCTCCCAGGGAGGAGGTCACGGACATCACGCGTGACGATTTGGAGTACGAAGGATTGGGACTGCAAGTGGCACAACTTGTCGCACTCCTGGGTTCCTGGGTTCCTAGGTTGGTTTCCTGGGCACTTGGGTTGCTGTGGACCTGAACTACATTAAACAAGAGCCGTGGCAGAGCATAGATGTACTATTACTATAATGCTACAAATCACAGTCCATAGTTTCGTCAAGTTTTTTCTCAGCTGATTTGTCCTGCGTTGCAAGTTGCAGTTTGGGAGCTGTCAAGGCTGCCAAAGCGCTAGGATTGCTTGGAGTGCTTGAACGTCAATGACGCGATGAATTTGAAGACTATGGCACCACCCAGAACCTGATGAGTGCGCAAAAAGGGCGTGCTGTCTTCCTCAACTGACAAGTTTAATCCTGCACGTACCTGCATGATATTGATCACACTGATCACACTGTGTCCGGACAGCAGTTGAGCCTGATGAATGCAAATAGTGATGGCATTGCCGGCATGTTTTTGTTATCCGATTTTGAGCGCACATGAAGATGTGTGGCACACAAACACACAAATCGTATTCAGTTGAGTTGACCGGAATGAGAATGAATTCTGTGGTGTTCAAGTCCCTACACATCGAGCTTCATTCAAGTGAATTGCGATGCACAAGTTTGTGGGTTAGTGGCTAGCGTCACACTCTGGTACATTCTTTTTCAGTGCATCAACCATGCAGCAAGCATATTCAAGATTCTCCTTACTGCCAAAAGTGAACAATGGGATCCTGAACTTTGCAAGAAGTGTTCGGGAGGTAAGATTCTGAGCGGAGCTAAACTATGCCCCGTGCAGGGGAATGTCGTGCATCTTTGACTGCAGCACCAGTGCGGCTCACTGCTCAATAGATGAATCCTGTTGGTACCAGCAAGAGCAAGAAACGCCAGCAAGGGCTCAAGTTAAAGGACGAAGGAAAAAGATGCCAGCAGACGTAGGAATTGTAGTGGCTTGTTGGAGCCCTCGAACATCCTTTCTGTTTGTTTGAAAGTTGACCAGGTCGCTAGCCGAGGGCGAATCTACCAAAAAAACAAGGGACGGGCTCACCCGGCTCACCCGATTCCTGCCATGGTAATTGCTTTGAACATCTTCAACTGCATACAGACACGTGGCAATTGCGACATATTACAACTTCAGGTGGAGATTGTATCATTTATATTATATAGTTCACTTGGAGGAACGCCAAATTGGCAGATCGCCCCCCAGGGTGACCTTGGTGAACACCCGTTTTGCGATGCCCTGATGGCGGCACCTCATCCCCATGATACTGACTTGTCAGCGTATGGAACTCAGTCTCTCTTGGAGGGACACCTGGCGATGTACCTGTGTTCAGTCGTTTTCGTTTCTTTTGTTTGCCCTGCAAACTAAGGCTACTGTTCTTTCTGTTCTTTCTTCATCTCTGGGGGTCTTTTCAAAAGGGCCTTCTTCGAGGTCTCTATGCCTAAAGTATTGTAATATTATTGTAATTTATGTTTTGTTATAATCTTTTATTTTTGGGAACCTTGGGATGATAAATGGCAAGACAATACCACGCCCATCGCAAAAAATATCATGAATCTATCATAATTCTCTTGGGGATCTGCAAATTAATACTTTGCACGGGGATCGGATAGCAGCGCAACACCTCATTTGAACCAGTTGCGGAAGGCGGCCAGGCTATCAAAATTCGCAGATACAGATGATGCAGTTGTGAGGCAACAGGCGATGCCACAAATCCCGTCTCTTGCTTCAAACCACTTCAGTCAAAACATCGCCAGCGGCAAGGTTTCATGGCTATGCGAACTTCGCGAGTTGGGCAGCACATGGCTCTTTCACCAAAGTTCGCAGCCCGGTTTGGCGGGGGAGGTCACACACACGCACACACACACACACGCAGAGGAAAAAATCTGCAGACTTGCAACAACAAAACTGAAAACCCACCGTCTGGGTTGGGAATTTCCCCACTGCCAGTGTCATTGAGGAATACCCGCTATTTTGCAGACATAGTATAACATCGTCAGCATAGCGGGACCACAAGCAGTTTCCTGGGATTCCAATGCTGTAGATTCAGTGGCTTACAATTGATGTGTGTTTAAGGGGTCATATATTATAGAACCCTGGTCACTCTAGAATTTGTGGCACGTCGTGACTGTGGCCCCCACTATGGCCTGCCGAGCCAAACTCCAGTCAAACTCCGAGGTCAAAACTCTAGCGAATGCCATCCATGGAAAGGTCATCCTGCATCGTTGGATGAAGCCCAATGGCATGGACAGGGGATGGGCTGGGATAGCTCATCCATGGGCCTGACCTCTTAGCTTGGAGTGATACTGCAGAGATCTAGAGGATTTATCAAGATTATATAGTGAGGATTCATGCTTTTAGACGTTTTTTGCTCCCCTTCACACTTCGGGGAGAATCAGGGTGATTCCACATTGAATATTCTTTGTACACCCTAATCCAGTTTTCTATCACAAGTTGGTGCAGGTTTCGTTTCGAAGAGCAATGGACTTGAAGGGTTCATTGAGCAACGCATCTCTTCGTTTCTGTATAATGATGCAGGAGCTGCAAGAGGTCCTTATCTTCAAGTACCACATAGTAGTATTCAATAGCAAAGTGGGTCGTCACGTTTCATAGCAGCGTCGCTACATGCAAGGGTCTCTGGACACGGGTTGCCATGCGTAACATAGAATGAAAAGATATGAAAAGATATATAGCTAGGTGTCCGATGGAGATGCTTGGAGCCAGTTGGGCGAAATCCCGACTGGTTGATTTGATGGTCCGTTGAACCCCTTGTGTCCGTTGCGCGAGCCTGATGAACGTGTTCAGGAGCAGGACGTGGTGGTTAAGAAAATGCCACGCTGGAACCTCAGCCACCGTCATAGGGAAGGGATCCTCTGGGTTTTTGGTGTGGATGTTGCACCCTATGGGAATCGAACCTTGCCATACAAAATCCAGTTGAAATATTTGCCTTGATTTAGCAAAGACTGTCATGTCAGTACCGTCTCATTTTGATTCACATGAGTTCAGGGCTGGCGAGGATGTTTTATGGCCTCTTTCCCCAAACATTCGCATTTTGGAGAAGTTGTTGTCTGAACTCGTTGGCAGCCCCATCCATTCATTCATTTTCCTAGAACACAATAGGTCTGACAGCCCCTTCTGAGCCAGACAAAAGACTGGGCACTTTGCACATGTTCTATAATATATATATATATATATATTATATTGCTATGCATTTCAATGCATTTCTTTGGATTCGTATGTATTTCTTTGGATTCGTATGCATTTCTATATATATATGTTTTTGTAGGTATCTTGAACATAGAAAACCGGATCCAGCCGAAGCGGTGCGCAAGGCGAGAATGCAGGGGTGCCCAGCCGACCTGAGTCTATCGCACCTCAAACCGTGTCCAAAAGCAGGTCCACTTTGAGCCCGCTCAAGTTGATGAGACGAGTGTGGTTCAAAATTGGCTGTTCTGTACCAGTTCTGAAGCAGTTCCGAACCACATGCTCTGTTGCCATGTATACCATGAGTCACAATCGAACAGGGGTTTTCTGCTATTGCAGGGGGTCCAGGAATGTTCCTGCGTGCCTGAGTTAATGCCTTGGGTGTTTAAACTCGCTGAGGTGCTTCAAAACCAGGGAAAGTGGACCAACGACTGGACCTCAAAGTTCCAGCTGCACCGATCAACTTTGCTACGTGCAGGGTTCTGGCTGCCATCTTGGAACAGGTTTTCCTCAATACAGAGTAGATGCTGATCATCAGTTCTTGCTTCACATTCCAATCATTCTAAAGGCTATGCCGATTGATTTTGGAGCAACCTTTGGGCTCCAACAGAGAGCAGATTGCTGTACCGTGAAGCTGCGATGAGAAGTATGTGAGAAGATAGCCCCAGCATGCCCCAGCTTATCTGAGGAGTCGTGGTCTCACCGGAATCCTCGATCTATGCATTGCCCTCACCCAGAGGAGCCAGTGGATTCAAGTTTTCCGATTTTTCAGCTGCCTCGAGATTGTTATATTATATTAGAAGTATGTATAAATAAGTTATGTTGGAGATATGTTGAGTTTCTACAAGCTTTTAATCGTGAGCGCGTCAGTATCGCGTCAGTATCAAATTGTTTTGCCTGAGAACCAGCTTCAAATGGTTTCGTATAGTAGAAGAAATGCGGCAACTTTCCGATGCCTTGAGCCCAGGAAAGTTAAGCAGGACTTATTCCAGTGGTGAGAGAAGTTGTGAACGGATTTCTGCACGAGAGATACCAAAAACACAAGTGTCAGAACACTTTCCCCTAATATTTGCAACAGACTCCCTTCCAGACCCATGCAGCAGGATGCACTCACCGAAATTGGCGTACTATCCTATCTGAGGCCCAGAATCGGAACGAGGGGCATTGGAGTGATTGAAACAGAGTCAAGGGAAGGACAGATTCAACATTTTTGCTGTTTAAGAAACGAAAAGAACACCGCTGAACCCTGCGAAACTCTCGGTGAAGAACTTGTCAAAGTCATCCTCTAGTCTGTTTCAACATGTCACGAAAGGTAACCTAGGGCTACCTGAGTTCTATGTACTTTAGTACTAGTTTAGTACTGGGGGAGGTGGTTGGCCCTTTCCTGGAAATTGACGGCTGGAAGTAAGGAATCTCCACATAAGGGGGGGGGCCCCCTTAACCCTTCGAATCTTGCCTGGTCCGGATTGGAAAAACTCCCGATGTATTTGATGCTATGCATTTTGTTTACGGTTGGCCTCATGGAATTTCCACGGTTTTTTGGTCAGTTTGTTTCAGAGTACGGCCTGGTCTCCTTTTCAATCTTCGATTGCGTCGACAAAACTCATCCCGTGGGCAGCGTTGTTTTGTGTAGCCAATTTTTGGCTTTAATCACGAAAGGTAGCAGCCAAAAATTACAATTTCCTAGATATGGGTTACTGTATTGTCATTTCCTGGAAGGAAGGAAGGAAGGAAGGATGACTTGCGTGTGCAAAAGTTTTCCTCTTTACCTCGACCTCTTCTGATACCCCTCAGCGCACGCGCATCTTGTTTCAACAAGCACACAGGCGATTCCAATCCATGTACGTTGCGTTCTAAACTCATGGCGGAAGAAAGTCCATTGCAATGGCTGTTTGCACTTGCCTACTGTGATGCTGTTGCCATGGCAATTTTTTTCTGCTCAATAAGACGTAATTCGGTGCTCTACGCGTATCACAGACACGCAGCTGAGCTCCATGCTCCAACTGGAATACTTCTACGAGACCACCCGATGTTCTTCACAGGTCATGGACAATGCCCATGTTAGATAAGAAAACAATAGCAGTATGTCCCTTCGCAGCGACGCTTATCCCTGAGCCACAAGCCTTTTAATAGTTCCCACGAACCAAGGACGGTTTCGTCTCATGCAATTCTTGATGTTGCTTTTGCTTCAGACATCCTCACGCACTTAGCCGCACGAAGGTTACATCCCTAAAGACCTATCCCTACACGCAAAGTGCCTCAACCGAGCGTCCATCGGTTGAGGCACCTTGGCCCCTTTAATTCACATAGCTGGCCAACAAACTGACTAACATTATCTTGCTTGTGGTTCTTATTACTGACTATGGCACAGGGTGGGTGGAATTTAGATATTGAGACAAGATGCACGCAAGAAGTTGTTGATGCCGGGGAAGTTCGGATATTGCAACAACGAAAACGTAAGAAGTGGTGGAGAGGCCAACGGGGGAAGTCTACGTATGAAGCGAAATGGATGCAGGAAATTGAGAGGCACCGAGGAGGAAGGGAAAGTTCGATATTGAAACAGTATGCAAGTTTCAACATGCTTCAACTGTTTGCTGATATCGATTTCTGCATCAAGGCAACAAGAAGATCTACCGCTCTTTTTGCACCTCGCCGGCACCTTCACCACGACGTGCTTCAGGGGTGGCTGGGAGCGAGGAAAATATATCACCTTGGCCGCACAAAGAGAACCCCCAAAAGACGCAGCACAAAAGAGTCTCTTGATTAGATTTAGGTTGGCTCTGTGACACGTTTATGCTAGCAGCGGCACGTAGATTTCGACTGAATCAAACCTAAAGGATACATTCTGCGCAGAAATCCAACCACAAGACAGAGAGAATGATTGGCTGGCACGACATTTTGAGGTTGCGAATGATGGGTTCCTTCACTGACGGTTGCGGCACTCAGGGGCTGGAGGTCAGCTCTCAGATGGCGATTCTTTGCTTTCTCCTCTTCCTCGTCTTCCTCATCTTCCTCAAAAACAAACCGGACATCTTTCACGCTATCAAATTTCGTCTTTATTGTTTTTTGTACCGAACATAGTGCGCTCAGGCACTAAGTTCTGGAGGCCATTCCGTGGAAGTCGTACGGCGTCATCCTCCTGAGTTGTGCTGAGGTTGCAATGTATTTCTCGTGACCGAGTTGATTCAAGATGGCGAGGTGTTCCAACAGGTGCTCCGGCTGCCATGGCTGCCTGATGTCACATGAGGTCTGACATGTGACACTGAAGTGATAGTGACATATTGTGTACGGTTTCACGTAGCCTTGGCGTGGAGTGCTTCAACCGTATAGGACACAGGTTTACCAACCCAAAATGTGGACCATGTTCATGTGCACCGAAACTGAGGGCGCCCAATCATTATCCAAGAATGGTCTTTGGGAGGAGACCCAGGTGTCTTAGGGCGCTCCCAATCAGTATTGAAACATCGGGTACTACCTTCCCGAAGTCATAGTGAGATTGATGGATTGATAAGATATGGATTGATGATGATTGTATAGTTGTATGCTGCTTCACATGGAATTGGCTCACGGGCCTTAGATATGCTTCCGATGATTTGCGGCATGTGCTTTCCTCGTGCCCGCCTGCAGCCGGTCGGTGAGTGGAATTATTGCCTCGAGTGAACTGGATCAGATATAAGACGTATGCAAACAGACTGCCAAGTGGCTTGCTCAGAAATAGTTGAGATTGTTTGGACCTACCATCTTCTTTTTGATTCTCTCCCATGCTCCTCCTAATCGACATCAACATCAACATCCTCATTCTGATCCTCCTCCTCGCCACCACCGCCACCACCACCACCACTGCCACCACCACCACCACCACCACCACCAGCATCAGCATCATGAGCATCATGGGCATCATGAGCATCATGAGCATCATGAGCACCATGAGCATCATGAGCATCATGAGCATCATGAGCATCATGAGCATCATGAGCACCATGAGCACCATGAGCATCATGAGCATCATGAGCATCATGAGCATCATGAGCACCATGAGCATCATGAGCATCATGAGCATCATGAGCATCATGAGCATCATGAGCATCATGAGCATCATGAGCATCATGAGCATCATGAGCATCATGAGCATCATGAGCATCATGAGCATCATGAG